>CEPX01047468.1_pt1 | contig 11192 bp, 11 predicted proteins | sample 361361 | NCBI WGS metagenome assembly CEPX01 (sample SAMEA2619974, study PRJEB7988) | marine metagenome | biome: marine biome (ENVO:00000447); feature: mesopelagic zone (ENVO:00000213) & marine oxygen minimum zone (ENVO:01000065); material: "saline water (ENVO:00002010), including plankton...
CACTTTTTGCATTGTGCTGGTTTCATTACTAGTTTTCTTGGCTTTATTGAATACTTAATATGCTTCAAATCCTCTAGAATTTCAAACAACACAACTTGGAAATCATTTGCAAGCTGCTGAGCTGATTTTTCCTCTTTTGTTATGATTTCAATTATTTGCTCTCTTTTGGTCATTTTATTCTCTTAGGCTGTGTCAGAGCGGTGTTGCAAGCGGCATTCGACAAAGTCGAATGCAATTCACGGCAAAATGTTGCATCTTGATTTATTTTTTAAAAAACATTTAGTGTAGATACACAACATTTTAATTGCAGTCATTACTTTGATTTTCCCGCCCGCCTCCCCTGAGTAGACACAGCCCTTATTCTAATTTAATCTATTTTAAATGCTTTTCAAAAAAACTTAAAACTTTATTCTCATATTCTTCTTTATTTAATACATAAATTTCTCCATGATTTGCATCTACAATCCAAAGCTCTGTTTTTTTGTTTGCATTATGCAATAAGTATGCTTCATTAACAGGTATTTGCTTGTCTTTTTTGCCGTGTATTACTAAAACAGGTTTATTTATGTTTTTTATTGCATTTGCTGGGCTTACTTCTTTTGGATCTACATTAAAAAATATTTTACTATAAATTCTAGTTAGTTGAACAAAAGGGTATTTTAAAAAATAAAAATTTTTATACATGACTTCCATCATATTGTTTAAGTTTGAGTAAGCACTGTCAGAAACAATAGCTTTAATATCGTCATTTTTGTTCATTATTGCAACAGAAGCTCCTAACGAGAATCCTAAAGCACCAATCTCACCTGTATCTTTTCTGCTTTTCAAATACTTGACTGCTGCATCCAAATCCTTAACTTCTTTGTAGCCTGCTGTTGTATAACTTCCTTCACTTTCTCCAAAACTTCTAAAATCAAATAAAAAGACATTGAATTTTTTAAGCAAAAACATTGAAAATGGCAGTACATCTGCTTTATTTGTAGGGTAGCCGTGCATTACAATTATAGTGTTGTTGCTTTTATTACTATGTATAAACCATCCTTTTAGTTTTATGTTGTCAGAAGTTTCAAAACTGACATTCTCATATTCTAAGTTAAAACTTTCCGGGGTAAAATGAACAGGCCATTTTCCTGGTTTTATTGACGTTAAGAAAGTTAAAAAAGATAAGAATATTATGAAACCAATAATAAATAAAAAAATTAAAATTATGTTTTTTGAAATTATGTTCATCATTTGTATTATTATTGTTATAATAATATAATAATATTTCTAAACGAAACCTTTAAAATAGGCAAATAAATAAAAGATTACTATGGACACAGTTGAATCTTTAAATTGGTTAAAAAAAAATAATCTGTACGGACTGTCAGAAAAACTTATATTGCAGATAAAAAAAGTATTTGCCCCTTGCCTTAATGTGAAGGATGAAAAAATTCTTGTAGTTGGAGATACTGGTTCTGAAAACAGGAACATAGCAGCAGTTATGTCAGGAGCTTACTACCTTGCAGCCCAGCAGTTAAGCCTTGACACAAAGCTTGTCTTTCAAAAAGTAAAAAGTCGTGGAGATGTTGCAGATCAGGATGTGATTGACTCCCTGTCAGGGCTGCCTGACAAAAATATTATAATACTTAATCTGTCTGATAAACTTGGAAGCATAAAAGAGCTTGGAAAAAGCTTTAGAAAATGGATAAAGAAAAAGAACCATAGATTTGTTTCTGCAATGAGTTTAGGAGACTTAAAGACAGATAAAATCGGGCTAATTACAGATGCTATAGACATTAGTTATAAACCCTTCCAGACAAGCCATGAAAAATTAAGACAACAATTTGATAATACAGACGAAATACACATAACAACAGAAGCAGGAACTGACCTATATTATAATATAAAAGGAATTAACGGTATATCGGCAGATGGTAATTACACAAGTCCTGGTTCTGGTGGAAATTTACCAGCAGGAGAAGTTTATGCACCGCCTAATGGGAAAAGGATAGATGGTAAGATAGTCATTGATGGCAGCTCCAGGGTCCAAAATGGGACTATCCTAATAAAAGATCCAATAACACTTAAAATTGAGGATGGAAATATTGCTGAGATAGCAGGTGGCAAAGAAGCAAAAGATCTAGAAAACACATTAAACTGGGCTGCTTCTGTTGCAAAACATCCTGGTTCTGTCAGAAGAATATGCGAGCTAGGTATTGGTTTAAATCCAAAAGCTAAAATAATTGGGGCAACAATTGTTGATGATAAGGTTTTGGGAACAGCGCATGTCGGTATTGGAAGCAATTACTGGTTTGGCGGGAGTATCTATGCAATAATACACCTTGACCAGGTTTTTAGGAATCCCAAGATATATTTTGATGGAAAGCTTATGGAAATTTAATTACTCTTCCTCTTCCTGCATCCATTTGGGCAAATCTACTTTCGGGTATTTTTTATCAGAACTTTCAAAATAAGTGCATTTCTCTTTTTTGGGCATATTTAATAAAAAAATCAATTAAATATTTAAATGTTTATTAGTAACGATAAGTGATTACAAAGAAAAATGTATAAATTCAATAATAATAAATAACAATAATTAATATGCAACGAATAAAAATTACAATTAAAAATAATACCCAATAAAAATAAAAAAAACAATAAAAAGCATACAACAATAAAAAACAACAACGCAAAACTGTAATAATAATTAATAAAGTTAAAAATGACGAAATAATTGAAATTAAAAATAATTATAAAATCCTGGAAAAATAGTATTGGAATAATTTAAAAATGAGATACAAGCAAGTGATTTTAGTAAGGCAGGATTTAAAATTGCCAAAAGGAAAGCTAGCTGTGCAATCCTCTCATGCTTCTTTAGATGCGGCAATGAAATCAGATAAAAAAATTTTAGAAAAATGGAAAGCTCAAGGTGGAAAAAAGGTTGTTTTAAAGGTAGAGGATGAGAAGGAGCTGTTTAAATACATGAGCATGCTGGAGAATGAAGGAATAAGAGTTGCTTTGATTAAGGATGCAGGCTATACAGTTTTAGAGCCGGGAACTGTTACATGTTTGGGTATAGGTCCTGACTTAGAAGAGAAGATTGATAAAATTACTGGAAAGTTGAAGATGGTTTAGTTAATTTTTTAAATAATAGTAGATTTTAGAATTTCTCATTGGGCCCATAGCTCAGTCTGGTAGAGCACTTGAAATTAGGGTGAAGCTCTTATCTTCCAGTGAGTGACCAAGGGGTCAGGGGTAGGTTTGTAGTATAGATCTATAACCTCCTGAATTCGAATCCCCTTGGGCCCATATTTTTCTTTATTTTTCCACCAAACTCTGCAACACGTTATAGGCTTTCATGGAATCTTTCTTGCTTAGAATAAAAGTCAGCTCCATCATTGTGGAGATTATCTCAAAAATGTTTATATTTTCCCAGGCGAGCTTTCTTGTCGCAGTAAAAACAACTCCAGGGGTTGTAAAGAAATCTTTGCCTTCAAAAACAATTGTTAAAGCAACCAAATCAAATTTCTTATTAAGGATCTTTTCTCCTTTTAGAAAACTAGAAAGCTTTTCTTTGTACTTTTCATTGGCAACTATGCTGGCTTCATTGCTGCCTAAAATGATATTTAATGTATCTCCTCTCCCAAAATCAACTAAGTTGTAAATATTTTTTATTTTAGTTAATAAACTACTGGATTTAACAATATTAAAATCCATAATGTTTGTTCTCATTAGGATTTCTCCTTGGAATCTGAATTTCTTGACTTTTTTGTCAAAACCTTGCAGTTCTTCAGTATATCTTCTCAAGGCCATTACAATTGCAGATTCCTTTACCTTTTTTCCTAACTCCCGTTCAATTTCAGGTTTTAACTGCTCGGCAAGATTCCCATAGCTAACCAATTCCTTGCTCATTGCTTCCAGCAAAAAAGAATTTTCGCTAACAGCTTTTTTGACTAAGTGGCTTGCGGTTACCATTCAAATAATACTTTCATTTTGTTATTATAATAACATAATGTTTATATAATATATAAATGTTTCTATTCTTAAAATGGAAAGATACAACTGTATAGAAGTAAGTAAATCATATGAAGAAGATAAATTTAAAAAGACTGAATTTACCCCCGACCATACAGATGTAATGTCTGAATTTTCAGATAAATAGGTGGTTGTTTTAGTAAGTAGTTATTGTTTAAAACTATAAAGAAGAGCATATAAAAATGAACATAGCAATAATCGGTTACGGCAAAATGGGGCATGAAATAGAAAAAATTGCCAAAGCTAAAGGTATTACTTTAAAGACTATAGATTCCAATAATAATGCAGACTATAAAGAAATTAATGATGAATCCATGAAAGATATAGATGTCTGTGTGGATTTTACGCATCCAGACTCTGTTGTCGAAAATATTGAAAAAATCTCAAAGTTCAAAAAAAATATTGTTGTAGGAACTACTGGCTGGTATGACAACATGGATGAAGTAAAAAAGGTTATTGAAAATGCCGGCATAGGCCTTATATGGTCAGGCAACTTTTCAGTAGGTGTTAATGCATACTTCAAGATAATAGAGAATGCAGCAAAAATAATGAATAAATTTGATGATTATGATATATTTGTACATGAATTTCATCACAATAAAAAGGCTGACAGCCCCTCGGGAACAGCAGTCATGATTGGGAAAATATTAACAGATAATATAGAAAGAAAAAAGAAGATTGTTACAGAGGAACTGAAAAGAAAAATAGAGTCTGATGAATTGCATATATCCTCGACAAGATCTGGCGCAATCCCAGGAACACATATTGTGGGTTTTGATAGCCCTGCAGACACAATTGAATTAAAGCATACTGCGAGAAGCAGGCAAGGGTTAGCATTAGGGGCTGTAATGGCAGCTCAATGGATACAAAATAAAAAAGGGTTTTATGGTATTGATGATATGATGAAGAGTATTGTTCAATAATTAAAAATTACAATAAAGTTAAGAAACATAATAATAAATATTTGATTAAGATTAAAATTAATCTACAATTAAAAGATTAAACGCAATAAAAAATAATAATAATAAACCATCATTAGCGACGCAAAACCAATGATTATTTATTAATAATTTTCATTGTAATAATAATATAAAAATATAATATTAAATAATGAATTAACAAATAATTGTGAAAGTTAAAAATTCAATAAAAAATAATGGAAATTAAAAAATAAAATTAATGGAGGCAGATAAAAATGTTTAAAGGAGCTATAACAGCCATTGTCACACCATTTAAAGAAGACGGAAGTCTAGATGAAGAAGCACTAAGAAGACTTGTAAACTTTCAGATTGAGAATAAGATAGATGGTATTGTACCTTGCGGAACTACTGGAGAAAGCCCTACTCTTGACCATGACGAGCACAACAAAGTTATAGAAATTGTAATAGACGCTGTAAAAGGCAAAGTACCAGTAATAGCAGGAACAGGAAGCAACTCTACAAAGGAAGCAATTGAAATGACAAAACATGCAGCTGATGCAGGAGCAAATGCGTCTTTGCAGGTGTGCCCATATTATAATAAACCTACACAAGAAGGATTATTTAGACATTTTAGCGCAATTGCAAAAGCTGCGGATATACCACTTATAATCTATAACATTGAAGGAAGAACAGGAATTAACATGGAAACTAAAACCTTGGCAAGGCTTGCAAAAGAGCACTCAAATATTGTTGCAGTAAAAGAAGCTTCTGGTGATATTAACCAAATGCAGGATGTATTAAACACTTTACCAAAAGAATTTGATGTTTTGTCTGGAGACGATAAAATGACTTTTCCATTAATGAAGATAGGTGGCAAGGGTATAATTTCTGTGGCAAGCAATATAATACCAAATGAAGTACATGAATTTACACAACTTGCTTTAAATGGAGACTTTGAAAAAATGGAGGAAATGCATAATAAGCTTCTTCCATTATTTGAGGGATTAGTTATAGAAACAAATCCTCAGCCAATAAAAGCATCTTTGGCTATGAAAGGGATGATCAAGGAAGCTTACAGGCTGCCTATGTGTGAAATGCAACCAGAAAATAAAGAAAAATTAAAAAAGCTTTTAACAGATTTTAAAATAATATAATTTCTTCATCTATGTTGAAGATGAGATTATAAACAAACTATACAATAAAATATAAAATGCAATGAGAAAAAATAATAATATCAATAAAACTAGAGAGGAGTTATAAGATGAATGTGAAGAAAGTTCCTTTTTCAAAAGAACAAATACAGAAAATTATTGAAAAGTATCCAACACCCTTTCACATCTATGATGAGAAAGCAATTAGAGACAATGCTAGAAAACTTTATAGAGCTTTTTCGTGGGTTAAAGGCAAAAATAACGAGGGATTTAAGAATTTCTTTGCTGTTAAAGCTTGTCCTAACCCATATATTCTGAAAATCCTTAAAGAAGAGGGCATGGGTACTGACTGCAGTTCATTGCCAGAATTAATGTTGTCAGAAAAAGTCGGAATTACAGGAGAAGAGATAATGTTTTCCTCTAACGACACTCCAAATGAGGAATTTGTGAAAGCAAAACAGTTGGGAGCAATCATTAATCTAGATGATATATCATTCATTGAAAGGCTTGAAAAAACAGATGGAATTCCTGATTTGATCTGCTTTAGATATAACCCTGGGCCAATAAAAGAAGGCAGCGAAATAATTGGAAATCCTGTTGAGGCAAAATACGGATTAACCAGAGAACAGATTATTGAAGCTTACAGGATCATGAAGGAGAAAGGTGTAAAAAGATTTGGCTTGCATACTATGGTTGTTTCAAATATGAGTAACATCAATTATCTTATTGATACTGCTAAGATGTTGTTTGAGTTGATTGTTGAGGTACATGAAAAAGTGGGCATTGAATTTGAGTTTGTTAATCTCGGCGGTGGAGTTGGCATACCCTACAAGCCCGAAGATAAGCCAGTAGATTATGATGTATTTTCCAAAGGCGTTAAGAAATATTATGATAAATTAATAGTTGGAAATAAACTTGATCCTATCAGGGTTGTGATGGAATGCGGCAGAGCTGTTACAGGGCCTTATGGCTTTTTAGTGATGAAAGTAAGACATGTTACTCATAAGTACAGGGATTTTGTTGGTACTGATGCCTGCAGCGCTAACCTGATGAGGCCTCTTTTATATGGCGCTTATCATCATATTACTGTTTTGGGAAAAGAATCTCAGCCTTGTGATCATGTTTATGATGTTGTTGGAAGTTTATGTGAAAATAATGATAAATTAGCTATCCAAAGAAAACTTCCTAAAATAGAGGTTGGAGATATACTTGTCCAGCATGATACAGGAGCTCATGGCCATGCAATGGGTTTTAACTACAATGGGAAGTTAAGGAGCGCCGAACTCTTATTAAGGCCAGATGGAGAAATATTGCAAATTAGGAGAGCTGAGACTGTTGATGATTATTTTTCAACACTGGATTTTAGCGGTTTAAAAAATTTTAGAGGCTAAAATGAAAATTAATATTTCAAATAGGTTAAATAGCATTAGTGGTTATGCTTTTGCAGAAGTTGATAACAAAATTGCTGAATTAAAAAAACAGGGTATTAGTCCAATTGATTTTGGTGTTGGTGACCCCACTGTACCAACACCGGAAATTGTAAGGAAAGCAATCAAAAAAGCAGTTGATGAAAGAAAAAGTTCTGGTTACCCTAGCTATATTGGTACGGATGAGTATAGACAAGAAATTTCAAAATGGTGTAAAAAAAGATTCGGTATAAATCTGGATTATCAAAAAGAGATAACATCTACAATAGGCGCAAAGGAAAGTGTTTTTAATTTTCCAGAGGCTTTTATCAATCCAGGTGATTATGTAATAATGCCTACTCCAGGTTATCCTCCATACGAACGAGGTACTTTGTTTGCTGAGGGAAAAAGTTATTTTGTTCCTTTGTTAAAAGAAAATAATTTTCTGATGGACTTAAAAAGTATTCCAAAAGATATTGTCAAAAAAGCAAAAATAATGTGGATTAATTATCCTAATAATCCTACTGGAGCTTTAGCTACAGAGGAATTTTTTAAGGAAGTTATTGATTTTGGACATGATAATAATATTATAATTGCAAGCGATGAATGTTATACAGAGATTTATTATAATGAAAAACCACACTCTATTTTAGAGTACTCCAAAGAAGGCGTTGTTGCAGTGCAGAGCTTGTCAAAAAGAAGCGCTATGACAGGTTATAGGATTGGATGGGTTGCCGGAGATGAAAACATCATTTCTGCTTTTAAAAAGTTAAAGACAAATATAGATTCCGGAACAGCCACTTTTATCCAGGATGCTGCAATTGCTGCTTTAAAGGACGAAAAGCATGTCGAGAATATGAGGGCAGACTATAAACAGAAAAGGGATATTTTGGTTAGTGCTTTTACATCAGCAGGGCTGGAGAATTGCAGTTCTGATGCTACAATTTACATATGGCAAAAAGCTCCTAATGGAATGAATTCCGTAGATTTTGCAAAGAAGCTACTGCAAAAAGAAATTTGTGTTGCAGCAACTCCGGGAACATGGATTTCAGAAACAGTTAATGGAATAAATCCTGGAAATAATTATGTTAGGCTAGCTTTAGTTCCTTCGTTAGAGGAAACTAAAGAAGCTGCAAGAAGAATAAAGGCGCATTTAAAATGATAGTAATGAAATTTGGCGGAACGTCTGTAGGCAGTGCGGATAGTGTAAAAAATACAGCAAATATAATTAAATCCTATATTGAAAAAAAGCCTATCATAGTTGTATCTGCAGTTTCAGGAATAACTGATAAATTAATAGAACTGGTAAATGCTGCTAGCCAAGGTAAAGGAGATGAAATTTTAGACAATATTAAGAAAAGTCATTATGAAATTTTAGATAAATCAGGATTAGATAAATCAATAATTGAAAAAGACATTGAAAATTTGTCAAAAATAATAAATGTCCTAAAAAATTCCAAAGGAATTTTTGGGACACCGAAAATCGCAAAACGATTTTCTAGTGAAATAAAAAATAATAATATCGATGCTAAGACTCTTGGTGAGTTTCAATCTTTCGGCGAGCAGATGTCATCAAAGATTGTTGCAGCACAATTAAATAAATTAGGAGTTAAAGCACAGGCATTTAATGCATGGGATCTTGGTTTTGTAACAAATTCTGAATTTGGTAATGCAGAGCCATTAGAAGAAACATTCAATAATTTGAATAATAATATAAAAAAATTGAGTCTTGTACCTGTTATTACTGGGTTCATAGGGAAAACAAAGGATGGAGAAATAGCTACTTTAGGCAGAGGAGGCTCTGATTATACAGCAGCTATTGTTGGAAGTGCTATTGGCGCTGATGAAATACAAATATGGACAGATGTTGACGGGATAATGTCTGCTGACCCAAAAATTGTTAGTAATGCAAAGCTTCTTGAGAGAGTTTCATTTGCAGAAGCTTCTGAATTAGCTTACTTTGGAGTTAGGGTTTTGCATCCTAAAACAATTTTGCCTGCAGTAAAGAAAAACATACCTGTAACAGTATTAAATTCATTTAATCCAGAAAGTGTTGGAACTCTTATCCTAAATGAGGTAGAGAAGAGCAAACAAATAGTCAAAGCTATAACCAGCAAGAAAAATATAACTTTGATTCATGTTGATTCAAAAAGAATGCTTGGGGCTTATGGATTTTTGGCCAGACTTTTTGATGTCTTCTACAAGTACAAGCAAAGTATTGATGTTATTTCAACATCAGAAGTAAGCGTTTCAATGACTGCGGATAATGGGAAAAATCTTAATGATATTGCCCTAGATTTGAGAGGTATTGCAGAAGTCAAGGTAATAAAAAATAAGGCTGTTATATGTATTGTTGGAGAAGGAATGAAACATACTCCAGGTGTTGCAGGCAGAATTTTTTCCATATTGGGTAAAAATAATATAAACATTGAAATGATATCACAAGGAGCATCCGAAATAAATATAACTTTTATTGTTGACAGAAAAAATGCTGAACATGCAATTAGAGTTTTGCATGGAGAATACTTTAAGTGATAAAAATGACAAAACTGAAAATTGGAGTTTTAGGAGCAACTGGAATGGTTGGGAAAGAATTACTGAAAGTATTGTTTGACAGAAAATTTCCAATAGAATCATTGAAGCTATATGCTTCTGAAAGGTCTGTAGGGAAAAAAATTGAAACGTTAATGGGAGAAATAACTGTTGAAAATGCAAATACTGCAGATTACTCACAATTAGATATTGCCTTTTTTGCGATAGGCGGGGGATGGCCAAAAAAAAATGCACCGAAAGCTATAGAAGCAGGTTGTATTGTAATTGATAGTTCATCTACTTTTAGATATGATAAAGACGTTCCTTTAGTTATACCTGAGATTAATCCTCGGGCTATTGGAGATTCAAAATTAATTGCTAACCCTAACTGCACTACAGCAATAGCAGCGATACCTTTATATCAAATTTACAAAAATTATGGCTTAAAAAAAGTTATAATTTCTACTTATCAAGCCACAAGTGGAGCAGGTAATATGGGCATGGCTGAGCTTGAAGAAGAAACCAGAAAAGTTCTTAATGGTGAAAAGGCCGGTAATAAACTATTTTCACACCCTATACCCTTTAATGTAATTCCGCATATAGATACATTTCAAGAAAGTAAATACACCAGGGAAGAGATGAAAGTGGTATGGGAAACCCATAAGATATTTGGAAATGAAAATATTCCAATATCATGCACTTGTGTAAGAATTCCAATAATGAGGGCACACTCAGAAAGTATTGTTGTTGAAACTAATAAGCCTGTAAATCCAGAAGAGGTAAGAAAAATATTTGAAAATACTTCTGGAATAGTTGTTAGAGATGATATTGAGAATAATGTTTATCCTATGCCCTTGACATCAAGTGAAAAATATGGCGTAGAAGTAGGCAGGATAAGGCAAAATCTTATTTTTAAGGAACATGGACTGGAATTCTTTGTATCAGGTGATCAGCTTCTAAAGGGAGCAGCATTAAATGCTGTTCAGATAGGTGAGCTCGTAGTCAAAGAGAGATTTAGTTAGAATCTTTTACAAAATATTTATATAAACAAAATTTTATTTCTAATATTAATGAAGAAAAATAGTAAGATTAATGAAGGAAAAGAACTATTCTGGGCAGACCAATTAGCAAAACAAATAATTACTAGAAAAAAATTCCATTATATT
>CEPX01077317.1_pt1 | contig 11188 bp, 12 predicted proteins | sample 361361 | NCBI WGS metagenome assembly CEPX01 (sample SAMEA2619974, study PRJEB7988) | marine metagenome | biome: marine biome (ENVO:00000447); feature: mesopelagic zone (ENVO:00000213) & marine oxygen minimum zone (ENVO:01000065); material: "saline water (ENVO:00002010), including plankton...
AAAAATAATAGAACAAGAATTCAAAGATAGATTTAGTTATAGTTTTGATACTGTACCTAGTTCATTTATAGATGCAATATTTAATGAGCCTAAGTTTCCAGAGTCAGCAAGATTTAGAAAAACAAAATGGATTACACATGAAAGTGGTATTCCTTGGTTAGTGTTAGATGTACCAGAGTTCGATTGGAATGCATGTTATGATGAGGCAATGGCTGTTTATGATGAGGCTATTCAGCATCGTTCAAATGATTACGATGAGAATGACCCAAATGATTACGGACACAGAGGTTGGCGTAGTCTAACGCTACATGGTTTAGGTAAACATGTATCACAACATTGGGATAGTAAAGATGTACGTGAAGCAGGATATGTTTATGAAAATGAACAAGAGGCAAGAAAAGCATATCACTGGACAGAGATTGCAGATAAATGTCCTAAGACAGTTGAAATGATTAAAAGTATTCCAGGGTATCAGGCATTTGATAGAGTTCGTTACATGTATCTTGAACCAAGAGGTTTTATTACACCACACAAAGATATGGAACACAATAAGTTAGGACCATTGAATATATCTTTGAACAATCCAGAACATTGTTATTTTAAAATGATTGATGACAATGCGTATGTTCCTTGGAAACCAGGTCGTATGATTAAAATGAATGTAGGACACAGACATGCAGTAGTGAATGATACTGATGAAGTTAGAGTTCACATGATTGTTCATGGTCAGTATGGTGGTAAAGATTACGAAGACATAATTTTAAATAGCTGGGAAAGTGCTAATGCATAACAATCAACGTTCAACAAATTTCTTAAAACAAGTAAGATGTGCAGTCCTTGATACTTCAAATAGTATCAACGATGAAGAAATATCTACTTATATGAGGCAAACTACATACAACTTTTTAAGAAACAATTATAGTCATTATAAGTTTAAAATCTATGAAGGTAAAAGCGTAGATAGAATACTATATGACATAAGAAAAGATCCTGGGGAAGAGGATATATCTTTAGTTGTTATTCAAGCATATGGTAATTTATTATATGATACATGGAAACCATTAGAACACGGTTATAGTTTGTTTAGAGAATATTGTAATAACGAATGGATTGACATGGCAGAAGCTAACAAGTTTTTTATCATGGGTCACATACTTGATGAAAGAGAATCAAAAGACAGATGGTTTAGATTACATGAACAATGCTTTGTTATTAATTACAAGATGTGGAAACAGTTAAACTATCCTAAGTTTGGTGGATACGAAACAGATCCTATAGAAGTGAGAGAAGCAATTCGTAGCAAAGAAAATATACATGATGAACATACACCAACATATTTGTCACCTGGAACCGAAACAATAACTATTACTAAAAGAGGTTTTGGTTGGAACTTTATTAATGAAAGTTTAAAGTCAGGATTAGCAGTTCTTAATTTTGATGAGATTGCAAGACAAACTAAAACATATCTGTATCCTGAAATAAAAGAAGAACAAGCAGAGTTCAAACAATTCTTTAGAGAAGATTGTGCAAACTTTAAACCTAGTGAAAGTAAACTAGGTCAAACAAAGAAAGAGTTTTTAGAGTATCAAAGTTATACAGTTCAACGTTCACCAGAAGCTATATGGGTAATGAATACTGAAAGTGTCAATGATGTTATATTTGTTCCTAGAAAATATCCACTAAAGAATTTATATTCAGTTGCGGCAGGGTTCAAAACATTTGCATTTTTGAATAATTGGAATAGAGATACAGTTGTAGAAGATGTCAATATAAATTATTTTGATATATCTCCACAGAGTTTAAAAGCAAGAGAGTGGATGCATAAAGAATGGAACCCACAAAACTTTGATGAATATTTAGATTATCTTTATGAAGAATGGTATCAACCAGACAAAGCATTGATATCAATCTATGAAGATTTTGATTTCTTATCTCCTAACTGGCAGGCAGAAAGAGAACAGGCAAAAGAAGCATACAGAAATAGTATTCTAAGAATATTTGATACAATGGAAGACTGGTATGATATGCATGAGAAAGTTAAAAATAATAACATAACTTATACAGTTGCAAACTTATGTAGAAATTATCAACCATTAATTGATATGATACAGCCTCATGAAGAAGGAAAAGACAGTGTAGTATGGAGTAGCAATTATATCACTACAAGATATACAACATGGATAATGTCATATGAGGAACGTAGAGATATCTATCAAGAAGTTGTGAAGAAAATGCACGAAAAAAATCCTAATATAAGATTGCATAGTGCAGATTGGGATGGTACTCCTACTAAAGGAATGTCATTAGAAGAAATAACAAACGCATACAAGTTGGACGAAAAAACATTTTTACAATGGCGACAGAGAAGAAACTAAGATATATTAAATTTAATATAGGTGTTTTACATTTAGAATTAACCTCTAGATGTAATGCTCTTTGTCCTATGTGTGGAAGAACTACTGGTATGGACGGTGCAGTAGAAGGTGGTGAAGTTATATTAAAGAAACGTGATGATGTAGAGTTACTTGATACAGATCCTCAGTTACTTGCTAACATGATTGAAGAAATGAAACCTTTTGTTCCTAATCACGTATTCATCAACGGTAACTTTGGTGATCCTATTATGTATCCTCACTTACTAGAAGTAGTAAAGATGTATAAAGACGCTGGAGTGCCACAAGTAACGCTTAGTACAAATGGGTCTGTACATAAAACAGATTGGTGGGAGAAGTTAGCAGGTATTATGCGAAAGCCAGACAAAGTTATTTTTGCAATAGATGGTCTAGAAGATACTAACCATTTATATAGAGTAAACACTAACTTCAATAAGATTATGGAGAATGCAAAAGCATTTATAAATGCAGGTGGTTTAGCAAGATGGGATTTCATTGCATTTGCACATAATGAACATCAAATCGAAGAAGCAAAAGCATTAGCAGAACAAATGGGATTTGTAAAGTTTAGATATAAGAAATCTAATCGTTATGTTATACCTACACATTATGCAGGTGACAGTGAAGAAAAAGTAGAAACAAAAACAGAATTAAAGTTTGTTGCAAAACAACATGTAGCAAAACAAAAGAAACAAGCTAAAACACAGGAAGAAAAAGATAAAGCATTAGCAACAATATTAAAAGCACCAGAAAAAACAGACAGTGCAAATACTACAAACAATGTTGACAAAGTTCTTAAGAAACATAAAACATTTGATAACTATGTTAAGGTTACAGATATTGAATGTCAAACAGCAAGAGATAAAAGTGTATTTGTAGATTACGAAGGTAAAGTTTGGCCTTGTTGTTGGCAAGGACATTACTACAGTAAAGTAGGACATGACATGGCAACGCCTAGACGTATAGAAGATAATAAAATTATGAATGAAAAGTACGGAGAAGGATTTAATGACTTGTCAAAGCACTCAATATTTGATATACTAAACTCAGACTATTTTGCAAATGACCTAGTAAAAAGTTGGGAAGTAAACTCTCCTGATAGATTATGGATATGCGGAAAGACATGTGGTAAAGAATTAGACTTCAGAGGAAACGGAGAAAAGAATTTTGAAGACACGGAGATGAATGAATATGCCTAGTCAAACATTTTGTATATTACCTTGGATCAATATATCAACACGTGCAAACGGAGACTTGCGTGTATGTTGTCATGCCAACCAAGGACCAACAAGAGGCATATACAAAAAAGAAGATGGAACAAATTACAATCTAAACACAGATAAGATTACTGATGCAATAAACTCTCCATTGGCAAAAGATATTCGTAAGACAATGTTAGATGGCAAGTGGCATCCTGAATGTATCAGATGTTTACGTGAAGAAAAAGCTGGAATGAAATCTCGTAGAATTAATGACGGTGAAAGATTTGAAGGTCATATTACATGGGAAGAAGCAGTAGAACACACAAGCGAAGATGGTACAATAAATTTAGATAAAGTTAAACAAACATATTATGATATTAGATTAGGTAACTTCTGTAATCTAAAATGTCGTATGTGTTCGCCAATGGACAGTAGTTCTTGGTATGAAGATTATGTAAAAATGTGGGGTACAAATAAATTTACTGATACACATGGTATTGTTGAAATGTATAAAAACAATAAAGGTAAATTCGTTGCACATGATTACGATTGGGTTAAGAAAGATAATTTCTGGGAGAACTTAAAAGAAACCGCAGAAGGAATGAAACACGTTTATCTTGTTGGTGGTGAACCTTTGATTATTGAAGAACATTATGATTTCTTAAAATATTGTGTAGAAAAAGATTACGCAAAAGAAATGACACTAGAGTACAATACAAACTTAACAAACATCCAACCTCGTGCTTTAGAGTTATGGTTGAACTTTAAACAAGTTCAGTTTGGTATATCAATGGACGGTATAGGAGATACATTAGAATATGTACGAAATCCGTTGAAGTCTAAACTAATGGAAAGAAACTTGAAAAAGTTAGATGAAGTAGGTCTAGAGAAATTAAACTTTAGAGCCTGGATTGCATTCACTATTGGAGCATTGAATGCCTTTCACTTTACTGACTTTATCAAATGGAAATTAGAACAAGACTTTTCTATTATATCTCCGATGCTAAAGAACAATCCTAAGCCGTTCATAAACGCTCATCCAATTCATAGACCATTTGAATTATCAACACGTTTCTTACCAGGAGATGTAAAAGACCAAGTAAGAGATAAGTGGGAAGCGTTTAGAACAGAGTTTAAAACTGATATAGTAAACAACATAGACTTTCATATATTAGCTAAAAAGAATCCAATGGCAATGGGTATGATAAAACCTGCTAATAAAGAATGGGCTATAGATAAAATGAATCAGTTACTAGATAGTAATATTAAATTCATGTATGATGAAGACTGGTTCACAGAAGAAAACAATAAGAAATTCTGGCAATATAATGGTAAGCTAGATAATATTAGAGGTGAAAGTATGCAGGATAAATTACCTGAGTTGTACGAAGCAATGAAGAAATATAAGGTGGATTACTGATGACTGATGACATTAAAAAAGATTCTAATTATTGGTCGCAGTACGATTTTACTCAGATACCTTATGATGATATTGTTAAAGTAGGACAACGTACACTTTTATATAGAGATTTGTTTTCTGTATCATGGTTGCTAGGACGTTTCTGTAATTACAAATGTAGTTACTGTTGGCCTTACGCAAGAAGTGATAGAAAAGACCATAGACCGACAGAATTATGTCTGGCCACAATAGATGAAATAAAGAGACAAGCACGTGCTAACGGATTTAATAGTTTTCACTTTAGTCTTAGTGGGGGCGAGCCTACCTTCCACCCAGGATACCTTGACATATTGGGGCATCTGGCTGATGATGTTCCTAATTGTAATTACACTAGTGTTCATATGACTTCAAATATTTCTCGTAAAGAGAAATGGTTTTTAGAATATTGTGACATTGTAGCAAAGTTTCACAGAGCAAGTATTACAGCATCATATCATAAAGAGTTTGCAAAGCCAGAAGAATTTGCAGATAAACTTTTGTTATGTATGGAACACGATGTACAAGTTACAATCAATATGGTTCTTGTACCTGAATGGTTTGAAAGAGATTGGGATAATGCAATGTACTTTCATGAAAGAGGTATCAACGTTACACTAAAGCCTCAGTCTGATCCTACTGCTAGTTTTGTAGTAAAGGGTTATACTGAAAAGCAATTAGAAATTATGCGTAATGGTATGCCACAGAGAGCATATACAGATGAAATACAAAAGACAACAGGTAAAAAGATTGTAAGACCTAAACCTGCAAAAAGTATGTGGAACCAAGATGTAATACATGGTGATGATAAAAACGTCCCACCAATCATGCAAGTAGAATTTGAAGATAGCAAAGGTAAGAAATGGTATATGGATCAAGCAGAACGTTTCAATGCATTTAACTTTAACAAGTTCAAAGGATGGGATTGTACAAGTGGGTTCAAAGGTATCATTATCAGAGAACCTGACGGTTCTATTAAACGTTCATACAGTTGTGCAGATGAACCACTAGGTTATATCGAAAGTGGGTTCAAGTTATTTGATAAGCCTATGCCATGTATATCAGAAAGTTGTGTATCAAGTGCAGACAGTAAGATACCAAAGAGAGCACCAGGAACAAGAGTAAGAATATATCCAAATGAAAAAATTGACTAAGTTAACTCTTTTTGAAAAGCATTGTGAGGATAGAAAACAAGCTATCCGAAAAGCAAAAGCTATTGTAGATAAAGATGTAGTAGATACAGTAAAAGATTTAAATATAGTAAATGAATCATCAGACTTTTCTATTGTCTTTGACCAGTTTGCATTTCTAAAAAAGTATGATGAATGGATTCATTCAAGTGAAAAGTTTAAAATAAAAGGACTAGATAAGTTTAAAGTTAGATTAGTAACTAACGGTATAACAGATGCGTTTAATGACTTTTATATTGCAAATAAAACAATAAGTGTGATGCAAGGTGAATACACGTATCACAGAGACTTGGGTTATCCAGTATTAGATAACATACATACTATACCATCATATACAGCATTAATTATAAGTTACCCTTTCAGTGCTACAGGTAATGTTCACCCTGATTGGGAAAAGATAATGAAAGTTTGTGAGGATAAAAAGATTAAAGTATTTGTAGACTGTTGTTTATTTGGTGTCTCAGAAGTACCTACATTAGATTTAAATCACGATTGTATAATAGATGTAGCATTTAGTTTCAGTAAGACATTTGCAACAGGAGGTCTACGTACAGGCGTTCTATATAGGCGTGAAGAAAGAAAAACACCATTAGAATTACTAAACTCTCATTTCTATACACAAATGGCAGGAATGAAAATACATTATGAATTAATGAATAAGTTCAGTCCTGATTATATGTGCAATAAATATAGACAGAAACAAATAGAATTAGCTAAAGAATTGGAAGTAGAGCCAAGTGATAGTGTTATATTTGGAGTAAGTAAAAAAGAAGAACATGACTATTTTGAGCGAGATGGGTATATCAATAGATTATGCTTATCTTATGGATTACAAGAATTTAATAAACCATTCGAGGATTTCAAATGAGTGTAGAAAAATTAGATATAGAATTTGATTACAAGAGACTTGTAGGAGAATTTAAAGGGCTTGGCATTGAACAAAAACTTATTGATAATGAAAGACAGATAGCAGTTCAATGTAGAAAAGGCATCGAAGGTGAGAAGCAACTAACTGATAGTTGTGGTAGCTTAATTTATGATTGGGATAATTACTTTCCAGAAAAAGATTACGAAAATTCTGGACCTAAAGCAAGAGATGTAATATTGCAAGAAGATGAATTCAATCTATTATGTGATTTATGGAAAGGTACATACATAGGTGAAGTAGTAAATACTTTACATGAAAAATATAAAGTAGTCAGAGGTAGATTTATGATGTTAAGTATGAAAACATGTTTAACATATCATAATGACCAATCTCCTAGATTACATATTCCTTTAATTACAAATGATAATTGTTTCATGGTAATCGATGATAAAGTTCATAGACTTCCTTTTGGTAGTACTTACAGTGTCGATACTACTAAAAAACATACAGCCTTAAACGCAAGTAAATTATTAAGAACACATTTAGTATTCTGTTTACCTAAAAAGAAAGTAGATAAATCTAAACCGTTACCATGGGAAATGCCAACAGAGTTAGGTGGTCCTAAAGGTGCAGAGCCTACAAGATTTGGTACATGGGAAAACAAAGGCAGAGAGATAGATTTCTGATGTTAGATAAAATTACTATGTTAGGAGATTTCTACAGTTTAGAGATGTGGCATTCTCCTCACGAAATACTACAAGACCTAGAACAATTCAAAGACAAATGGTCAAAATATAACTCATTTAAACCTGATATACCAAGAGAAGGCTTGTGTATCATAAATGAAGATGGTATAAACAAACCGGGTCCTGCTTTAGATAGTTTGCTTGAATGGAATAAAGCATACAATACAAATTTTAATGAACTAGATTTTAATGTAAGTACACCAGTGTACACAGATACAATATTAAATGAATTTCTTTCACCAATACGTAAATGGTGTTATAGAAGTCATTTTTTAAAACTACCACCAGGTGGATATTTTCCACCACACAGAGATAAGTCATGGGAATCAATTAGACTTATACAACCACTGTTTAACTGTAACCCGCCACTGACTCGTTTCATGCTAGAAGATAAAACATTACATTGGGAATTAGGTAGAATGTATTTTGTTAATACGTTAAAAGAACATACACTATTTAATGCAAGTTCTGACCAAGATAGTATATGGTTAGTTCTTAATTATGTAGTAAATGAAGAATCCGTAACATGGATTAGAAGGAACTTAGCAATAAAATGATGATAGACTTAGTAGTAGGTTCAGACCATAGAGGTTATGAATTAAAAACATTAATAGAGAAACACCTTGTTCCTATTGATAAAGATATAGAAAAAGATATAACAACTTTCTTAGACTGTGGTTGTTATGACGAAAAACATAAAGTAGATTACCCAGATGTAGTAAAAAGTCTGGCTCTTGAAATGAAATCAGTTTTTAACAGAGGCATTTTAATATGTGGTTCAGGTTTTGGTGTAGCAATCGCGGCCAATAGATATCCACATATTCGTGCAGTAACAGTACGTACTCCTAAAGAAGCAGAAATGGCAAGACTACATAATGATGCAAACGTATTATGTTTAGGTGCAGACTTTACTTCTAAAAAAGATGCATTTAAAATTATTGATAAATTTTTAACCACAAAGTTTGAAGGTGGTAGACATAAAGGCAGAATTGCTAAACTGACATCGATGCTTTAATAAACGGATCTGGATCATATCCGATTACTTCAAAATCTTCCATCGTAAAATCATCTATTATTTTTATAGGTCTACGAATTTTTAGTTTAGGAAACTTCTTTGAAGTTCTTTGTAGTTGTTCTTTTACTGCATCAAAATGATCCTCATAGATATGTGCATCACCAAATACATGATTGTACATTCCTGGAGTTAAACCAGTTACATGAGCAATCATATAAACTAAAAGAGAATATGATGCAATATTAAATGGAACTCCAAGAAATAAATCTGCACTTCTTTGATACATTGTACAGTTTAATCTTTTGTCATTTGTGACATAGAATTGTGAAAATGTATGACAAGGTGGCAAAGCCATCTTATCAATCTCTCCGACATTCCAAGCAGACAGTATATGCCTACGTGATTGTGGGTTCGTTTTGATATTGTTTACTAGTTCAGTTATTTGGTCTACCCCACCAAAATTACGCCATTGGACACCGTACACTGGTCCTAATCTTTTAACAAGGTAATCATTCTGATATCCTAAGTTAACACCTTGTGTGTCAGCATTGGCTGTCCAAATAGTATTCTTTCCAACTAAGTCTTCTCGTTCTTTTCCATATAGAATTTCTGCTAATCTACGTTCATCATCTGATCCTTCTAAGAACCAAAGTAATTCACTTGCGATTGCTTTGAAGTTTACCTTCTTAGTTGTTAACAACGGATAACCTGCTTCTAAATCGAAGTTTAGGTGGCAAAAGAATATACTACGAGTACCAGTACCTGTTCGTTCTTGGTCTCGTTTTTCTCCTGTGTTCATTACAGTGTGTAATAAATCTAGGTATTCGTCTTCTTCCCAATTACTCATTTCTTTCCCATATCTCAAATTGACAATGCGGTTGTGGATAAGGATTTACATGCTTTATTCTTTGTAAGCATTTAAAGTGTTCTAAGTATGTTTCTATATCTACTGTGGTATCCACTGTATGTGTGCCTTCTACTCTTGTTAGATATACTTTGTCGGCAAATTTATATGCTAGGTCGTATAATGTTTTACCGCCTATAATGAATATTTCTTTTTTAGGATGTCTTGAAGCGATAGATAATGCGATGCTTTCTAAACTATATTGTCGTGGATCATATGAGTCATAAGCACCTTCAAACTTTTTAAAGTCCTGTGAACTAATAACATAATTGATTCTATTTTTTAATGGTTTGTGAATACCTAAACTATCCCAAGTTCTGGATCCCATTACTACGACATTATCTTTAGTGTGATCCATGAACCAACGCATGTCTAAGTCAATTCTAGGCCAAGGCAAATCGTTATTATAACCTATTCCGCCGTATTCGTCAGCGGCTAGTATCATACTAATCGCCATCTTTTTTCTCCTGCTTTTTCTTTTTCATTTCGTTAAAGTGTTGTTCTAAAATCTTTTTAACATTCATAACAACATTTTCACGTATAGCAGGCATATCAATGAATACTTGAATATCCTCGATACTTTCAAAACGTTCTACGAGTTTGTCCCAACTAAAATCATTAGCTACAGGAAGTGGATTGATTAGTTCTTCGCCTTTTAATACAACTTGTGAACCGTTTGCAAGTTTTACACTGATACTCTTGATAAAGTTAGCAGGGATACTTACTGGAAACACTTCTTCCATAACCCTATCGAATTCACCTTCTCTATCGTATTCCATGTGATAAGTCCTTTAACTTATTTATGAAAGGTCTTTTTTATCTTTCATTGATTCCAAATGTTCCAAAGCCGCAAGAATAACCGCGGCCGCTTTTGTGAAATCATCTTTGAAATCATCTGATGATGGTGGGGTAAGCATAGTTGCTCTCCTTGTATTTTGAGAGAGGTAATAGGATGCGATAGCAATCCAATCATTGGGAGAGTTGTTAACGTCATACTCAGAACCAGATAGTCCTACTTGACGTTCTCTTTCTTTTAGAATATCTTCAAGAATTTCACTACGCTTACCCATTTGATTACGCCTCGTCTGAAACGGCTTCTGATGTAGTAGTCGCCTCGTTCTTAGCCGCAATAGCTTCTTTGGTTGTACCCTTTGGTCTTCCTCTACCACGCTTTGCTGGTTGCATTGCTTTTTCAGTTAGAGAAGGATCATACTTTACAGCCTCTTCACGTTTCTTTTCTGCTTCCTTTTCAAGTAGAACGGCCTGCATTAAAAGATTTTGTGCGATAGCTTTGTTATCTTCCCCTAGACTTTGGTCAACTTGTTCTTGCACTCTTTCTCCTGCATTAGTTTCAGTGTTTTCACTTACTACTGGTGTAGGATTTTCAGATTCAATCTTGTCCATTTGAGCAAGAATATCATCAAGTGCTACTTGT
>CEPX01190675.1_pt1 | contig 11186 bp, 21 predicted proteins | sample 361361 | NCBI WGS metagenome assembly CEPX01 (sample SAMEA2619974, study PRJEB7988) | marine metagenome | biome: marine biome (ENVO:00000447); feature: mesopelagic zone (ENVO:00000213) & marine oxygen minimum zone (ENVO:01000065); material: "saline water (ENVO:00002010), including plankton...
GAAACGGACAAGGAAGCTGCGGAAGCCCCGGCCGAGGCAGTACCCGAAGAGCCGCCCACGAAGGATGCCAAGGAGGATTCAAAGTGAGCCGCAAGGCCGCCGCACTGCGCGAGCTGGCGCCCGAGGAGCGCGTTGCGCGACTGGGCGAGCTGCGCAGCGAGCTGATGCACGAGCGCGGTGTCGCATCGATGGGCGGACAGCCCGCGTCGCCCGGCAAGATGCGTTCGCTGCGCAAGCAGGTGGCGCGACTGCAGACCGTGATGCGCGAACTGGGGGAACGCTATGGCTGACATCTGTTCCACCTGCGCACTGCCGGTCGAAATCTGCGTTTGCGAGGATATCGCGCGCGAGCAGCAGGAAATTCGCGTGCGCATCGAGAAGCGGCGCTACGGCAAGCTGATGACTGTACTCGAGGGGCTCGGCAGCGATATTGACATTCCCGACCTGCTCAAGACGTTGAAGACCAAGTGCGCCACCGGCGGCACCTACAAGGATGGTGCCATCGAGCTGCAGGGCAACCACACTCGCAACGTGAAGGTAATCCTGGGCGACATGGGCTTCCCGGTGGGTGACGCATGAGCATGGCTCAGCGCGAGTTCATCGGCCGCCGCGTCACCGTCGCGGAGCACAGCGACCCGTCGCTGCGTGGCCTTGCGGGGACGGTCGTCGACGAGACTCGTGAGACGTTACTGCTCGAGTCCGGCGGGGACCGCAAGCGCGTCGCCAAGCGCGGCGGCAGCTTCGACTTCGACGGCGAGACCGTTGCGGGCGACCGGATCGCGTTCCGGCCGCAGGACCGCACCCGGAGGTGCGCATGAGCAAGCCGCGCGACATCGGCGTCGACGTGCAGCCGCCCGCGCATGAGTGGGACGGCGACATGAACGACCCGTTCTACGGCACGCTCCCCGTACGGGGGCAGTTACTGCAGGGCGTCGTCGTCCGCGCGCGAGCGCAGCGCACGGTAGTGGTCAGGATTGAACGCCTGAAATACGATTCCAAGTACGAGCGTTACCAGCGCCGGTCGTCGCGCATCCAGGCTCACAGCCCGGCCAGCGTCGGCGCGCAGGAGGGGGATGCGGTGACTCTCATGGAGTGCCGCCCGCTCTCGAAGACCAAGTCGTTCGTGATTATCGAGCGGAGGGATGCATGAGGGCGGTCGCCGGCCGGCAGATGCGCGGTCTCCCGCAGGGGGCGCGTATCGACTGTGTCGATAACAGCGGCGCCAAGATAGTCGAAATCGTGACGGTCCTGAACTACAAGGGCGTCCACCGCCGCTCGCCATCGGCAGGCGTGGGAGACATGGTCATCGCGTCGGTCAAGAAAGGCACGCCGGAAATGCGGCGCCAGCTGGTGCGCGCAGTCATCGTGCGCAGCCGACGGCCGTTCCGCCGCCCCGACGGGACGATGGTGAAATTCGAGGATAACGCGGTCGTGCTGACCAACGAAATGGGCGAGACGCGCGGTTCCGGAATCAAGGGGCCCGTCGCCCGCGAAGCGGCCGAGAGGTGGCCGCGCATTGCCGCAACGGCATCTACTATCATATGAGCTCAAAACAACCCCGCAAACAGCGACTCGCCCGGCGTAACGCGCCACTCCACCGACGGCACCGCGAGATGGCGGCACCGCTCGACCGCGGGCTGCGCAAGCGGCAGGAAGAGCGCGGCTACATCTATCCCCGCTCGATTCCGGTCCGCACCGGCGACCGCGTGCTAATTGTGCGCGGCGAAGGGCGCGGCACCGATGGGCACCGCATCTCGCAAATCGACCGCCGCGCACGGAAGGTTTACGTCGACGGCTTTACTTACCACAAGTCGGACGGCACCGAGCTGCAGCGACCGATTGACCCGTCGAACCTGGTGGTAATCAACCCCGACTGGTCCGACGTGCGCCGGAGGCGCATCCTTGACCGCGTCAACGAAGGCGTCGAGTGGACCGAGGAGACTGTCGCCGCGCTGGAAGCGGCCGATGACGATTACGAAACCGAAGTTACCGGTGTCGACCCGCGCGCGGCGGAAGCCGACGACACGGAGGCCGACGCTGACGAAGAAGAGGCTGGCGACGACGAGGAAGCGCAGGACTGGAGCGCGCTCACCGTCCCCGAGCTCAAGGCAGCGCTGAAGGAGCGCAGCCTGCCCGTATCGGGCAAGAAAGCGGAACTGGTGGCGCGGCTGGAGGAATCCGCATGAGCGACCACCTGAAACGCATTACCGCGCCGCGTTCGTGGAACGTCGGCCGCAAGTCACACTTCTGGGCCACCAGACCAGCGCCGGGCCCCCACTCGCTAGAAGGGAGCGTCCCGCTGGTGATGGTTCTGCGCGACTACCTGCACGTCTGCGACAACGCACGTGAGGCGCGGCGGGTGCTCGCTGACGGCAAGGTGATGGTCGACCAGCGCGTCGTGCGCGACCCGAAGCGCAGTGTGGGGCTGATGGATGTTGTCTCGCTGCCCGCGGCCAAGGCCAATTTCCGTTGCCTGCTCGACCACCACGGCCGGCTGCATTTCTCCGAAATCAAGGCGACCGAGGCGAAGTGGAAGCTGCTGCGTGTCGAAGGCAAAACGACGGTGCGCGGCGGAAAGACGCAACTCAACCTGCACGACGGGAGCAACCTGCTCTCGGAGGACGCGGTTGCGACTGGCGACGTGCTGCAAGTGGCGTTGCCGGGCCGCAAGGTGAAGAAAATACTCAAGTTCGGCAAGGGCGCGCCGGCGCTCGTCACGGGCGGTGCTCACGTCGGCACGATTGCGCAGCTGGAAGAGGCTGTCGTAACGCGAAGCCCGCGGCCCAACATCGTCCACTTTGCCGAGTTCGAGACGCTGAAGCAGTATGCGTTCGTTGTCGGTGCCAAGAAGGCGCTCGTCACGGAGGTCTCCGCATGAACGCAATGCGCGAGCTGCGGATTGCCAAGGTCGTCCTGAACATCGGCGTCGGCGAGGCGGGCGACCGGCTCTCCAAGGCCGAGACTGTGCTGGGCAAGCTGACCGGCTGCCAGCCAGTACGCACGCTTTCGCGCACGCAGAACCGCGACCTGGGGCTGCGCAAGGGGATGCCCATCGGCTGCAAGGTGACGCTGCGCGGCGAGAACGCGCACCGCGTGCTGAAGAACGCGCTCTGGGTGCGCGAGAACCGGCTGCCGGCCTACTGCTTCTCCGCCGCAGGCGGACTCAACTTCGGTATTCCCGACTATACGGGCTTCGCCGACGAGAAATACGATCCTGACATTGGCATCTTCGGGCTGGACGTGGCGGTCGCGTTCGAGCGCCCCGGCTTCCGCATTGCACGCCGCAAGGTGGCGCGGCGCAAGGTTGGGCCCAACCACCGGCTGACGCGCGAGGAGTGCCAGGAATTCATGCAGCAGAACTTCAAGCTGGAGGTTATCGCGTGAAGACCAAGGAGCGCACTGTGTTCCGCGGGCGCATCAAGGGATGCCGTCGCTGCGGGCGCAAGCGCGGTATCGTGAGGCGCTACAAGCTACATCTCTGCCGGCAGTGCTTCCGCGACAAGGCGACCATACTGGGGTTCAAGAAATACTCATGAGACACGACCCATTATCCGATGCATTGGTGACCATCAAGAACGCTGAGCGCGTCGGCAAGCCCGATGCGCGTGTTCCCGCGTCCCGCCTGATTGGCGAAATCCTGCGGCTGCTGCAGGAGAAGGGCTACATCACCGGTTTCGAGCGGCTGGAGAACGGCCGCGGCGGTGAATTCCGGGTGCTGCTCAACGGCCGCATCAACAGCTGCGGGGCAATCCGGCCACGATTCTCGGTCAAGGTGCGCGAGATGGACCGCCACGAGGCGCGCTACCTGCCGGCCAAGGATTTCGGCATCCTGATTCTCACGACGCCGCAGGGCGTCATCAACAACGACCAGGCCAAGGCTGGCCACACCGGGGGGAGGCTGCTCGCGTATGCTTATTGAGGAACTGGTGCACACCATCCCGCTGCCGGAGGGCGTCAGCGCCAGCTACGACGGCGCTACGCTCGCGGTCGAAGGCCCGCGCGGCAAGCTTGAGCGCGACTTCAGCCACCCGCAACTCGGCATCCAGCCGGGCGACGGCGCGGTCGTCGTCTCCGGAAAGAAGCTGCGCAAGCGGCAGAAGGCGCTGCTCGGAACGTGGCGCGCGCACCTGTCGAACATGGTGAACGGCGTCGCATTCGGCTTCCGCTACCAGATGAAGGTGGTTTTCGCGCACTTCCCGATGAAGGTCTCCACCAAGGGCGACACCGTGGTAATCGACAACTTCCTGGGCGAGAAGGCGAGCCGGCACGCCGCGATTGTCGGCGACACGAAGGTAATCGCCAAGGGCGATTCCGTCACGATTGAGGGCAACGACCGCGAGGCGGTCGGCCAGACGGCAGCCAACCTGGAGCGCGCTACCATCGTCAAGGGGCGCGACATCCGCGTCTTCCAGGACGGCATCTATCTCGTCTCGAAAGGAGTAATGCATGACGCATAAGCCGAAGGCAAAGCCGAAGCTCGACGGAGAGGCCCGCAAGGCGCTCGCAAAACGCAACGCCGCCAGCCGCAAGCGGCCCGCCTTCAGGCGGCAGAACTGGTTCCGCTACAAGCGGCTCGGCATCGCCTGGCGCAAGCCGCGCGGGATGCACAGCAAAATGCGTACCCGCCGCAAGTATCGCCCGCCGGTGGTTTCGGCCGGCTATCGCGGCCCCGCCGCCGCGCGCGGGCTGCACCCATCCGGCTTCGTCGAAGTGCTGGTGCACCGGCCCGAGGAGCTGGAAGCGCTCGATGGCAAACTGGAAGCGGCGCGCATCGCCGCCACCGTCGGCGACCGCAAGCGCGAAGCGATTGAGGCGCGCGCAGGCGAGCTGGAAATTCGCGTGCTGAACAGCCGCGGCTACGAAAACGATTCTGAAGAGGAAGATGACGCGGATGAGGAGGAAGAGGAATGAATCTCGCCTACCAGCGCCGTGTTGCCGCCCGCCTGCTCAAGTGCGGGCTCGACCGGGTCTGGATTGACGACCGCACCGAAATCCAGGAGCGTATTGGCGAAGCAGTCACCCGCGATGACGTGCGCCACCTGATTGTCCAGAAGTTCATCCGCAAACACCAGAAGAAGGGCATCTCCCGCGGACGCGCACGCCATCGCGATGCGCAGCGTGCCAAGGGGCGGCAGCGCGGCCACGGCTCGCGCCGCGGCCACGGCAAGGCGCGCACGCCCAAGAAGGAGGCGTGGATGACGCGCATCCGTGCGCTACGCGACGAGCTGCGCACCCTGCGGGTAGCGGGCTCGCTCACCGCATCACAATATCGCCACTACTACCGTCGCGCCAAGGGTGGCATGTACAACTCGCGGGCGCACCTGCGCTCGCACATGCAGACCGACGGTGTCGAGGTGCAAAAATGAGGCAATTCCGCCGCCGCCGCGAAGGCGCAACCGATTACCGCAAGCGGCTGGCGCTACTCAAGTCGGGAGAGGCGCGCGCAGTCGTACGCGTCACCAACCGGCAGGTGCTCATCCAGCTGACCCGCTTCGCGAAGCAGGGCGACGAGGTTGTCGCCGCGGTCAGCTCGCAGCAGCTGGGCGCACTGGGCTGGAAAGGCTCCGGCACCAGCGTCCCCGCCGCCTACCTTGCGGGCTTGCTCGCAGCGCGCAACGCGCAAGCCGCGGGCGAGACGCGGGCGGTGCTCGACATCGGCCGCGTCACCCCCACCCCGGGCGGTCGCGTCTTCGCGGTGCTCAAAGGGCTCGTAGATGGCGGACTCGAAGTCCCGCACTCGAATACCCTTTACCCGGGCGAGGAGCGCATCCGCGGCGAACACATTTCCAAGGCGACCGCCAAGCAGGTCGAGAAGGTCTCTGCCGCTATCAAGGAGGCGAAGGCATGAGCCCGCCACCCGTGCGCAGGACCAGCACCAGCCCGCCACCGCGTGGCGGAGCCCGGACTGGCGGCCCCCAGCGCGGCGGTCCGCCCCGCCGGGGCGGACCGCCGCGTGACCGCGGACCGCGGCTGACGCCGGCGCAGCAGCGCCGCAAGGCGGCTTCCGAGCGCGTCGATACGTGGAAGACGAAGACCGAGCTGGGACGCAGGGTCGTCGCCGGCGAAATTACTACGATTCACGACGCTCTCACGGCGGGGCTGCCGCTGCGCGAGCCCGAAATCGTCGACATCCTGCTGCCCGACCTGAAGGAAGAAGTTATCGACATTCACATGGTCCAGCGCATGTCCGATTCGGGGCGCAGGGTGCGCTTCGCCGTGACGACTATGGTCGGCAACGGCGACGGCTGCGTCGGACTGGGTCGCGTCTCGGGCAAGCTGGTGCGGCCGACTATCCAGAAATCGCTCGACCGCGCCAAGCAGAACCTGATTGAAATCCGGCGCGGCAGCGGCTCCTGGGAGTGCTCGACCGCGGTCCCCAATTCACTGCCGTTCACCGTCGCGGGCCGCACCGGCTCGACACGTGTGACGCTCAAGCCGGCGCCGCCCGGCGTGGGGCTGGTGACCAACGACGTTGGCCGTATCATGCTCCGCATGGCGGGCGTCCAGGACATCTGGTCGTTCAGCAAAGGGCAGACGCAGACCATCTACAATTACGCCAGCGCGATGTTCAAGGCGCTCGAGAAGACCGCCAGCACGAAGCTGCTGCCGGGGCAGGAAGAGGCGCATAACATGCTGCTGGGGGCGGCGCCCGCATGACCTGGGCCGTCGTCCGCGTGCGCGGGCCGATTAACGTCAAACCCAAGGCGCGCGAAACGATGCGGTTGCTACGGCTGAACCGGGTCAACCACTGCGTGATGGTCCCCGAGGACGCCACCCATCTCGGGATGCTGCGACAGGTGAAGGATTACGTTACATGGGGCGAAGCCGATGCCGACACCGCCGAGCTACTGCTGGGCGACGCCGGGATGCTGGGCGGGCGCAAGCCGCTCGACAAGGCGGCGCTTAAGGAGGGCGGCTTCACGACGGTGAAGGCGTTCGCGAAGAAGGTTGCTGCCGGCAAGGCGCGGCTGCGCGACGTTCCCGGGCTGAAGCCGGTGCTGCGGCTCCACCCACCCCGCAGGGGCTGGGAGGGCATCAAGCGCTCTTTCACCGAAGGCGGCGCGCTCGGCTACCGCGGTGACGCCATCAACGCGCTGTTGAGGAGGATGACTCGTGGCGACGCGTAAGTCCATGCGGCGCGGCCGCACCCGCGGACGCGGCCACAAGAAAGGGCGCGGCGCCGGCCTGCGCGGCGGGCGCGGCAATGCTGGCGCGCACAAAACCAAGCGGGTGATGTACGAGCGCGTCGGACGCGTCTGGGGCCGTTCCGGCTTCACGCGGCCACCGGCGGTCGTCGCTGCCAGCGCGGTCCTGAACCTGAAGTTACTCGAGGAATCGCTCGACCACTGGGTCGCCGACGGCAGCGCGACGCAGAAAGGGAAGCTGTTCTCCGTCGACCTGGGTCCACTCGGCTTCGACAAACTGCTCTCGACCGGCGACCTGAGCCGCCCCTGCACGATTACCGTAAGCGCTGCCTCCGCCCGCGCCATCCAGAAGGTGGAAGCTGCTGGCGGAGAGGTGCAGCTTGGCTGACGACATTCCGCGTGAGCCGTCGAGGGCCCTCGGCCCCTGTATCGCAATAATCCTGTTCTACCTGCTCTGGTTCCGCTGGAAGGACCCCAGCACCGAGGCGGCGCTGCTGATGGGAGTCGGGGTGACCATCCTGACCTGGCTCACCTACATGGCTTCGTCGTATTCAGGCGAAGGGTCGAAGCTGCACGGACTGGCGCCGATTATCGAGCGCATGCCGAGCATCACCAAGCCGGACGGCCACGTCCATTTCCGGACCAAGATGACCTGGACGCTGGGCATCCTGATTCTCTATTTTGCGCTGACCAACGTCACGATGTACGGCCTCGGCAGCGACACCGTCGACCTGTTCACTCAGTACCGCGCCATCCTCGCCGGAGCATCGGGAAGCCTGATGCATCTCGGTATCGGGCCGATTGTAACCGGCTCGATTATCATGCAGCTTTTCACCGGCGCCAAGATTATCAACCTCAACCTGCAGGACGCCAAGGACAAGGCCATCTACCAGGGTACCCAGAAGGTGCTGGTAGTGGTGATGATTTTCGTCGAATCCATCCCGCAGGTCTTCGGCTTCCTCGAGCCCAGTGCATCCGTCGTCGGCGAACTTGGCCTTACGTGGGCCCGCATGGCGATTATCACCCAGCTGATTATCGGCTCGTACCTTGTGTTCCTGATGGACGAAGTGGTCTCCAAGTGGGGCATCGGCAGCGGCATCTCGCTCTTCATCGCCGCCGGCGTCAGCCAGGCGCTCTTCACCGGCACCCTCAACTGGGAAGCGGCACCCGGCTCGACCGGCCCTGACGCACCGCCGACCGGGACTATCCCCATGGTCATCTGGTACATCATGAATTCCTCGTCGCGCGAGCTGATGCAGGGCGGCTACGAGGCGATGCTGCTGGCGCCGCCCAACCCGGTCGTCGCGCTGGTCGGGACGCTCATCGTATTTTTCGTCGTGGTCTATGTCGAGTCGTCGCGCATCGAACTGCCGCTGGCGCACGGGCGCGTCCGCGGCGCGCGCGGACGCTACCCCATCCGGCTGATTTACGCCAGCAACATCCCGGTCATCCTGATGGCGGCGCTGCTCGCCAACGTCAATATGTTCGCGATGCTCTTCTGGTCGCATCCCACGATGTCCAAGTGGCCAATTATCGGGCATAACTGGATGATTGGCGCTTTCGATACCAGCCAGGGCAACCCGGTCCCGACTATGGGTGCTGCCTACTACCTCAACCGCATCAACGGCATGCAGGACTGGTTCCTGCCGCTCGCGAGCCCCAAGTATGAGAGTTACATGATCATTGGCGGCGTAAGCCACGAGCCGTACCAGCTGGCGCTGCATATCATCGTCTACATGGGAGTCATGATTCTGGGTTCGATGATGTTCGCCAAGTTCTGGATTGAGACCACCAACATGGGGCCACAAGCGGTCGCCAAGCAGATTCAGGGCTCGGGAATGCAAATCCCCGGATTCCGACGCGACCCTCGTATCGTCGAGAAGGTGCTCGAGCGCTATATCCCGACGGTGACTGTCTTCAGTGGCGCCATCGTGGGGCTGCTTGCTGCGGGAGCAGACATGGTCGGCACGACCGGCCAGTCGTCCGGTACGGGGGTGCTGTTGACGGTCGGAATCATGATACGCATGTACGAGCAAATCGGCAAGGAGCAGATGATGGAAATGCATCCGGTCCTGCGACAGTTCTTCGGTGAGGAGTGATGACTCGCGTCATCGGCGGCTCGACCATCGGTGAGGGCTGCTTCCTCGACTCCGACGTCGTCATCGGCTACCCGGCCGGCGACGAGCTGGCGCTGCTCGGCAGCGACCGCGAAGCGGAAATCGCCGGCGCGGCCGTCGGTGACAGGTGCACGTTGCGCTCCGGGACGCTCTACACACGCGCGCGGCTCGGCAGCGGCGTGCGCAGCGGCCACGGCTGGCTGGTGCGCGAAGATTCCACCGTTGGCGACGGCTGCCTTATCGGGACGGGCGTCACCGTCGACAACGACTGCCGCATCGGCGACTATTGCAGCTTGCAGACCGGCGTCTACATTCCCACCGGCTCGCGCCTCGGCGACCGCTGCTTTCTCGGTCCGAACGCGACGCTTACCAACGACCGCACCCCGCTACGGACCGACTACCGGCTCGAGGCGGTGACGCTCGGTGACGACGTGACCGTCGGTGCCAACGCGACGCTGATGCCCGGCATCAGCATCGGCGAGGGGGCTTTCATCGCCGGCGGCGCGGTCGTGACACGTGATGTGCCGCCATGGAAAATGGCGGTCGGCGTTCCAGCGCGGATTACGGAGCTGCCGGAAAACCTGAAGAAGCCCAACCGGCTCGGGGAGTGATGGGCGTCGTCGTCGTTACCGGTGTGCCGGGGGTGGGCAAGTCCACCGTCATGGCTGGCGCCAGCGAAGCGGGCTACGGAATCGTCAATTTCGGCGATGAGATGTTCGCCGTGGCGCAGGCCGAGGGCGTCGCCGACCGCGACCAGATGCGCACGCTGCCGGTCGACGCGCAGCAGCGAATGCAGAAGCTGGCGGGCGAGCGAATTGCGGCGATGGGCGACGTCGTCGTCGATACGCACGCCTCAATTCGCACCGCGCAGGGGTTCATGCCGGGACTGCCCGAGTGGACGCTGCGCGCGATGGCGCCGGCGATTATCGTGCTGGTCGAAGCCACTCCGGCCGAGATTGCCGGACGCCGTGCCAGGGATGCGTCCCGGCAGCGCGACGCCGACGACGTCGCGCTGCACCAGTCGGTCAACCGTGCCTTCGCTGCCGCCGGCGCAGTCATGGTCGGCGCGACCGTCGCCATCGTCGAGAACCACGACGGCGGGGTTGATGCGGCGGTGGCGCAGTTCCGGAGCCTGCTCGCGTGAGCGACGAGCAGCAGCAGCCCCCGGCGATGGGCGGCATGTTCCTGACCATGTTCCTGATGCTCTACATCATCATCAATCCCGGGCTGCGCGTAACGATGGGTGACGTGGCCGAGACGCTGCTCGAGCCACGCATCGGCTTCGGCGGCGCCTACCCGGCGGTCACAATCCTGCTGGCGGGAATGATAATGATTGGCGGCACGACCGCCATCCGCCACCTGCTGGTCGACTGGCAACAGATGGCCGAGGTACAACTCAAGATGCAGGCCTACAACAAGGCGCTGAGCGACGCGCGGAAGGAGGGGCAGCAGGCGCGGGTGCAGAAATTGATGAAGATGCAACCTGAAATCCTGATGCTCCAGTCGGGGATGATGTCCAACCAGATGCGCCCGATGGTCTTCACAATGCTGATTGCGATTCCGATCATCATGTGGCTCTACGAGTTCACGGCGGGACTGCCGGTGCAGGCACTCTCGCTGCCGTGGGAACCCCACTGGGAATTGCAGGAGCGGCTCTGGTTCCTGCCGCACTGGATTGTCATCTACTCGGTGATGGCGCTGCCGTTCGGCCAGATCCTGCTGCGCGGGCTGAAGCTGGCGAGCGCGCTGCCGCAGCTGCGCTTCGGGCGGCTGGAAGCCGAGCACGAGTAGCCGGGGCGCGGCGCGATTAAATCAACCGGAAACGGAGCGGGCGAGCGAAAGCCTCTCCACCCGCAGGATTTCGCCTTCGAAATCCTGCTCCCCGAACGCCTCGCGCTCCCACCCTCCCGGCAGCTCGCCCATC
>CEPX01007695.1_pt1 | contig 11184 bp, 10 predicted proteins | sample 361361 | NCBI WGS metagenome assembly CEPX01 (sample SAMEA2619974, study PRJEB7988) | marine metagenome | biome: marine biome (ENVO:00000447); feature: mesopelagic zone (ENVO:00000213) & marine oxygen minimum zone (ENVO:01000065); material: "saline water (ENVO:00002010), including plankton...
CCATCATGTTGAAACAGCGGTAATGACTACTAAAAGTTATCTTAAGAAAGGAGGAAAGATAAAGAAAATAGGAGAAGATACCGAAGAAGGGAAAAAACTTATCGGAGAAGCTGGAAAATTATCCGGAATGATTACAGGACTTATTGGAAAATATGAAGAGCAGTTGAAGCTCATGAACCGTGAAATAAAGAAGGTAGGAAGAGTCATACGAGTTGAGAAGAAGGGAGCAAGAGAAGGTTCCTCCACTGAAGAAGAATAAGCCTTAAATAATAAGTTTACCACTCAAAAATAGTTAAAATGGCAGAGATTCCCTCATCACAGTCGCCGGTGCCGGTTCTCCTGATGAGAGCCTACTACTGGGTAGGCATAATCATAGTTATTGGATACTTTACAAACGGCTTCCTTACAGGACAATTTTCACTGCACCCATTCTGGCGTGCTAGTATGATGGATGTTATGAAACTTATCATATACATCCTGATGTACTCCTTTGTTTTCGACTACCTTTCAAAGGGAGGAGAAAAGGGAGTTCCTGAATTCAGACTGATGGTAGGAACCTTCTACGGAGCTCTTATTATAGGTACACTCTTTGTTGACGGAGACCAGGCAGAACTAATAATGATAGGAGTTGTACTGCTTGTCTTTGTTATGAGGCAGGGAAAACAGCTATTTGAGGAAAGATATAAGGATAGATTAAACAAGTTCTGGGCAGACGAAATACCAAAGGAACTTGAAGAGAGAGTTAAACACCTTGAAAAGACGAAGAAAGGTCTTGAGCAAATGAAGAACGATATTAAAGAAGCTGGAAAACTGACAATTGACCTTGCAGAAATCCGAGCAGCTGCTCCTTCAACTGCGTCTACGGCCACTAATACTTATGAAGTAAAGAATGTCAGCGAAGAAATGCTCAAGATGATAACAAAGAAGGACCCGACTGGAAAGGCTTTTGATATAGCCAGTCTTGGGGCAGAGGCTCTCGACGGACTTATAGATAAAATAGAGGACTTCATAAAGCGCTATGGAACAGGAAAGAAAAAAGATTTGACAGTGAGACTGAGCAAGGAAGCTGGAAGAGGTTCTGAGACAATAATAACTGAAATTTATGAGGAAGCTCTTATAGCATCGCAGAGACTCTATCTGGTAGCAAGCCAGTTGAGGGGAAGAGGATTTTCACCGAAAATTAAGACGGCAAAAGTTCGAACTTCTATTACAACAGGTTTCGATGGTGCCGGAAATCCTACAAGCTCTGATAGACTTGGACAGGTATATAAATTATTCACAGGAGAAGTTGGAGTCATGGAGAAGTTCTCATATGCACTTACAATTATTAATGGAACAGTTCAAACCATAAACGCGATATCTGAAGACGCTGGAATATCAGAAAATAACATTGGAAAAAACTTGGAATACAGAAACTGGGAGGTCGATGATGCCCATGCAGCTCATATTCAAGCAGCTTGTGGAGTAAAGGCATGGAATCTCAGAGGATTGGGAGTAGCAGGACCTAATAATCCTTTGGCGAATGATAGCTATACTCAGGCGGCCGAAAAACTGAATAATATAATAATGGAAGGAGCTACGAGCTTCAAAGAGAGACTTGATGACAACATAGGTGTTCTTGACTTCAACCACATAAGAGATGGAAGTGATCCGGCTCCGGGAAATTACCCTGTACCTTGGCAGCTTCTTCTTTGGGGAGATACAAGTGGATGTGCAGCAGCTCCGAATGGAAGACCTGACCACGACGAGTTTTGCAACGGTACTGCTGCAGACGGTCACGATGGAACACAAGGACTTCTAACAAATGGAAGAATTTATGCAATAGGCGGAGTAAAAACTCAGGTAAATCAGTCCTGGTCTGACGAAATTCTGACAGTCCGAAGAGGATAGAGCAATAGGAAATAATTTTAATAAGTGAGTTCATTGTTCTAGCCCATGGCATCATACATATTGATAATTATGAGTATAATAGACATAGCGGCAGGTTTTCTTCTGGCGGCGGTTCCGCACTCTCAAGTTTTTCTTGCTTCATTCAGAATTACTCCTGTTTTAGCAAATTACTTGGCTGGAATTCTTCTGGTTAAAGGAGCATATTCACTGTTTCACGGGGTGATTAGAAGTGATTAGTATGACAAGCCCCGGAGCGATTGTTGTGGGAGTTTTCGTACTTCTTGCGGCTATGCAGGTAAGAACTAGGCTTGCTTTTGCCTTCCTCAGCCTTTGCGATGTTGTGGCAGGTCTTCTTCTGATGAGCGTTCCGAGGTATGCAAATGTTTCACTTTTTTCAATGGGAATTGAAAGCCAGTTGATGTTTTATGTCGGAGTGGCCCTCATTATTAAGGGTGCCTACTCCATCGCGGCAGGTATACGACAGCCGATGTGGATAACTGTAGGGACTCTTATAGCAGTTACGCTGGCAATGTTTGGTTAAGAGAAGACAAAACACTTAAATATCATATTTTTCACGGAAATTGTAGGGAGAACCGAAAATGGTATATTATTACGCACCACATTGGTATACGACACACTGGATTCTAGCAGTGGCACCTCTTTTCATACTCTTTTTCGGAGCTTTCTACCTTCTTGGAAGGAAGTATTTTGGAGGAGAGCAGAAAATAAATATGTTGATAGCCGCGATGTCCGCAAGCGGTGCATATTATGCAGTCGGCTCTCAGACAAATATTTACAGATTTTTACTCTTTAATGGAAGTATGATAGCTGACCTGGCTATCGCTGCAGCAATAATTGCAGGAGTATACTACATTTTGAAGATAGTGGTTTAGAAACTACTTTCCTTTAGATTTTATTTCAGAAATTGAACGGACTTCTTTTATTAAGGCTGGTAGTGCCGAGCTCATTATTTTGTCTATTGCAGAAACTGTGGACTTGACATCATCAAGTGTTTCAGTTAATTTTGTATTATTATCTTCAGCACGAATTTCTACCTTTTCATACTTCTGTTCAATTCTGTCCATAGAGTCGACAACTCCTTTTATTTCCTCATCAAGTTTCTTTAATGCTTGGATTTCATCTTTAAGAAGTGAGAGTTTTGTCTCAAACTCTCTTCTGACTGCATCAGCATCATTCATTACCATAGTACCATATGCCGGTGCTGAAGACGTAGCAGGTGCCATTGGTAATTCTTCTTGAACTCCTGGTGCTTCAGACTGTGGAATATTTGCCTGTGGAAGTTCAGAAGGAGGTGTGGGAAGTGCTTGAGAACTTGTATCTTCAGGTGTGGTAGGGGCTTCAGGTTCTCCTGCTCCTCCGAGAAATGCCAGTGGGTCTTCTTCCTGTGCCTGGGCTGGCTGAGTTGGAGGAGTAAGTTCAGGAATCTGTCCGGTTTCAGAAGGAGGTGCCTCAAAAGGAGCTTGTGAAGCTTCTGGCTCTGGTTGAATTGGCGGCTCTGGTGGCATAGGCTCTAATGGAGCTTCCTCAACAGGAGTATTTGGAAATCCAACTTCCTCTTTTATGCTTTCTATATCAGCCCCGGCTGTCTTTGTCTTTAGCTTGTCCTTCTCAGGAGGTGTGTCCTCTAGAGGGTCGTAATCATTCTTCTTTTTCTTCAGTAGTGCCATTTTCTTTTCCTGTTTCTCTGCTTTCTATCTGTGAAAGGACCTTATCAAGTATGTCATCTGCCTCGTCCTTTGACAGGTCCTTTCCATATAATGTTGCGCTCTCCTGTATTCTTCTGAGCTCATTAAGTTCCGCCTTTGAAGGCAGGTCTTTTAGTTTTTTTGTGAGAGTTTTCATCTGCTCCTTCACCCTGTTCACTGAAAGTTTGAGCTCTCGGTTTTGTTGGGTAATAGAATCTATCTTTCCGCGCAGTTCTCCTTTGAAATCTATGAGATTTTTATTGAGGAGCTGGGCATGTTTTCTCTCATTTATGACATTCTGTTCATTAATTCTGACTTTTGTCATCAAAGCATTGAGGCGCCACTCAAAATCAGAAACATCAACTTGTTTTTGCGTCTGTCGTGCTGTCGCCATATTTAACCGAGAAGTATTTAACGGTGCGATTAATAAAGCTTTTTGTTAAAAATGGTGGCCAAGGCGTGCAGTTATGAGGTTCAGAAAGAAGGAAATGAGACAATAATTAGGTTCAACTGGCTCGGATGTCCTTATTCTCCTTCTATCGAAGACGACCCAGAATGTATGTCCAGAGTTATAGATGCGATTATACAAGTTAGAAATGTGAGCAGAGTTGTTATTGCAGAGGCCTATGAATATGAATATTCTAAAAGGCAGACTGGAATTCTCGCAGAAATTGCAGGTGTAATAGACCTTTTATTGAAAGAGGAAAATATACTGACAAAAAGTAAAACCACCAGCACGGCACTAGACAAGTACGCACCACACCGCTTTAAGTTTGTTGAGGATTTGATTCTTGATAAAATGCGCCGAGATCCAGTGGCGGCATATCTTACAGTTCTCGCCGAACTTCAGTCCTATCAGAGGAAACTGAAGAGCATTCAGTTTGAAGTGGCAAGAAAGGACTATGAATATTTCGTTAATGATGTGCTTCTTGTAATAAAGAATTATCTTGAAAAAACGACATTGATTAAGAGAGTAATGCCTCTTGTTGGGAAAATCAGTCCAGGCGATAGGCATATTTACGAAGAAATTTTTGTTCCTGTAATCAGACCTAATTTTACACTGACTCGCTTCATGGTAAAACCTCCTGCAAAGGGAGAATTAATTGATGCTTATACAATTCTTGGGGATGTCAATATTGAGATATATAAAATACCGGGGAAGACAGAGAACTACTACCACATAATTCCCCCTGAATTCCAGCTTCCGGAAGACCAGTATATGGCTCTCGGACTTGCTCGCAGAGTTATGGTCGGCTATAAGCCTTCATCAACAAAATTCACAGACCAGACAAGGGAATATTTCGAACGAGTTGCTGAGGACCTTATTGGAACTGTTGCCGCTGAAAGAAAAATAGAACTAAGTCATTCTCAAATTAAATCACTAGCGCAGATTCTGACAAGATATACAACAGGTCTCGGAATTATTGAAATATTTCTTGCAGACCCGAATTTGCAGGACCTTTATATCAATGCCCCAGTGGGGGAACTTCCAATCAAACTTCTGCACTCTAAATGGGAAGAATGTGTTACCAATATAATACCGACACGGGAAGATGCGGCAGCAATGGCAGCCAGATTCAGGATGGAATCGGGCAGACCACTGGATGAGGCAAACCCCATTCTAGATACTTCAACAATTGTCCCTGGAGGAAGAGCCCGTGTTGCAATAATAACCAAGAATCTCAGCCCTTACGGACTTGCCTTTGCATTCAGAAGACATAGGAGCAATCCCTGGACCTATCCCTTGTTTATGGAAAACGGGACAATGAATGCGCTTTCAGCTGGACTTCTGTGGTTCGTCGTTGATGCTGGAAGAAGTGTACTTTTTGCAGGACCAAGGTCAAGTGGAAAAACCTCTGTTTTAGGAGCAACGATGATGCAGATTATGAAGAAGTACAGAATCATAACTGTAGAAGACACTCTTGAACTTCCTGCAGAGGATATGAGGTCTCTTGGATTTAATGTTGTTCCCCTGAAAGTTCGTTCAGCCATAACTAAACTGGAGACCGAAATATCAGCCGAGGCAGGAATCAGGACAGCTCTCAGATTGGGAGACTCCTGTCTGATTGTCGGTGAAGTTCGTTCCGAGGAGGCACGAGCACTTTATGAAGCTATGCGTATTGGAGCTCTGTCAAACTTTACAGGAGGAACTATTCACGCAGACAATCCCTATGGACTTTGGGACCGTGTTGTCAATGACCTGAAAGTTCCGTCTACTTCTTTCAAAGCAACGGATTTGATAGTTATGCCGGCTCCGATAAGAAGTGCCGACGGTCTGCACAGATTTAGAAGAATAGTGAATATTACAGAAGTCGGAAAGGACTGGATTGATGATCCTAAGAAGGAGAACGGCTTTATAGAGCTTATGGGCTATGATGCGAAGAAAGATCAGTTAAACGCAAGTGATGCATTTCTGAATGGAGATTCGCCGATGCTCATGAACATTGGTTCAAGAGTAAGGGAATGGGCAGGAAACTGGGATGCAATATATGAAAATATAAAACTCCGCTCTGATGTAATGAGTGCGATAGTTGACTTTTCAAGGACTTCAAACAGGCGAGATATAATGGAAGCCCCATTTGTTGGTAAGGCAAATAACTATTTCCATATAATTTCAGATGATGTTAACCGTGAGCTTGGAGCTTTTGACAATGCAGAAATATTCAAACGCTGGAAAACCTGGGCAAAGAATGATATTAGAGGAAAGGGGCAGACGGAAGAAACAGCTGAGGGTCAATAATGGCGATTTTTGGAAAGAAGAAAGAAGATAAAACTCATCCAATTCTTGAGCAGCAGAAAACGATAAGGAAACTCCTTCAAGAGGAGGATGCAAAAAAAGAGGAATTAGTTGAAGAATTGGGAACAAATAAATTTGGTCTTTATTCTAAGGAGTATGCAGAATTTAAGAAAACTCAGGAAGAGCAAGAGCAACTAAAAACATTTTTCGAAAAAGCCTGCAAGCAATCTGGGAAGATTTTCCAAATAAATATTGGAGAAGAAAGCGCTATAAAGACGCAGGGAATTTTAGATTATATAGAATATAAGATAAAAGCCAAAGAAGTTGTGAGTTTTGGACTTGCGGCTTTTCTTTTGTGGTCAATTGCTGGTTTTGCCTATATGTTCATATCATTCAATACGGCTTTGATGATGATGCTTCTCGGTCTGATCTCCTTTGTTATGATACAAAAGTATCCAAACTTCGTTGCCAGCAATAGAACAATGCAAGTTATGAACTCCATGCCACTTGCGATAACCTATCTTGTCATATACCTGAGAAACACGCCAACGCTAGAAGGAGCAGTTATGTTTGCCGGGAAGCACCTCAGAAGTCCTCTTGGAAGAGACCTAAACAGACTTGTATGGCAGCTGGAAAGTGGAACCTATTCCTCAATGGATGATGCTCTGAAAGAATATTCAGAAAAGTGGCAGAATAAAAACAAGAATTTTTCGACTTCAATAGAGATTATCAGAGGCTCAGTGAACATAGCAAATGAGAAGGAAAGACTTGCAACGCTTGATCAGGCATCGAATGTGATGCTTGAGGGAAATCTTGAAATGATGAAGGATTTCGCCCGCGGAATGACAATGCCAGTTATTGTTCTTTACATGCTTTCAATTGTTCTTCCAGTAATGGGTCTGGTTCTCGCTCCTATAATGACGACAATTCTTTCAGGTGGTATGAAGGCAAGAACACTCTTTATCAGTTACGATATAGTTCTTCCAATCATAGTTTTCTTCTTCATGCGACTCATTCTAAGTAAGCGCCCGGGAACTTTCTCCCATGCAAGCGTTGATACAATACCCGGAATGCCGAAGAAGGGTCATTATGCAATAGTCAGAAACGGTAAAGTGACGCAAGTTCCCCTCATTTATGTATCTATTGCGATTGCACTTCTGGTAGGCTTTCCAGGAATAATGCAAATATTCTCAATTCCGGAAAGCTACAGTTTTATGAATATACTACAGTCGATGACTCTTATCTGGGGAATAGCTCTTGGAGTAATAATATACACTATAGGCAGCTCGCGGCAGAAGCTCACTGCAAGAATGGAACTTGAAACGCTTGAAGATGGACTTGATGTAGCCCTCTATGATTTGAGCGACAGACTGAATATGGGGAGTCCGATAGAGCATGCTATTGGAGAGGCAGAACGAAGCCTGAAAAAAGGACCTCTTAAGAAATTCTTCAGAAAGATAAATGACAATATGGTAGTTATGGGAATGCCCTTTGAAAAGGCTGTTTTCAATAAAGAAGAAGGTGCTTTAGTCTACTACCCTTCTGACCTCATCAGAACGGTGATGGAAATCGTTTTGGAAGGAACTAAGAAAGGTCTTCGTGCGACTTCCAGCACGATGAGAACAATAAGCAAGTACCTGAAGAATATGAAAGTTGTAAAGAGTAACATAAAGGAGCTTCTTGGTACGACTGTAAGCTCTATGAAGTTTCAGGCGCAGTTCCTGACTTCTTTTATTGCCGGAATAATAGTTTCACTTGACATACTTCTAACGAGAATACTCGGCGAACTTAGCACAAAGGTTGGATCTTTGCAGGGCTCTGAATCAGCTACTGGAGTCCTAGGAACAACCGGAGTTGGAAATATTTTCCAGGGGAGCTTCTTCGATGTTGCAAATGCTATACCTGCAGAGATGATGCAGATGGTTGTCGGAATTTATGTAATACAAGTTACTGTTCTTCTCTCCATCTTGATAAGCGGTGTAGAAAATGGAAAGGACGAAGTTTACAGAAACAATATGATTGGAAAGAGTCTGATTGTATCAGTAATTGTTTATTCAATAGCGATGATTTCGGGGGTGATTCTCTTTGGAAGGTTTGACATATTCACAATGTAGGCTCTGGAACAGAAAAGGGGATATTGACGAAACCATTCTTCTTGTAATAAAAATACTCGCAGTGATTGCAACAGTCGCCACGATGTACATCATATATACACGGATGATAAGTTAACCAGAAAGAATTTAAGGTCTATATCTTTAATCAGAATATGCAAGTATCTGCCGGCACTTTGAAAGTGCTTATAACACCAAAAGCTGAGCTGACGGAGCTCAAAGAGCATGCAAATTGGAAGCATGGAGCAGCTGTATGGCTGATGCTGACTTTCGCAGGGCTTGCAATTTACGCGGCGGCGGAAGCACGGCTTGGAACTGGTTTTATTCCTATTGACTTCGGAGCCGGTTTGGAACTTCTCCCTATTTCTATATTGACTGCGATGGCGAAGGCCTTTGCAACTCTGTTTATCTTTATTGCAATAGCTCATTACGTAGCAAAAGCTCTGGGTGGAAAGGGAAATCTTGAAACGACTTTCGGACTTGCTTGTTATGAACAGATGCTGGCGCCTTTGATGGGACTTACAGCGGCTGGACTGCAGTTCAAGTTCGTTTCGATGCGAGCAACATTCTACGAGATTACAACTACAGGAACTATTCCTGACCCCTTTGCCTATTTCGGAATTTATACAGTATATCTCTCTGTTACAGTTGCGATATTTACGGCTTGGGCGCTCTGGATTAGATCTGCAGCAGTTTCAGCGTCTCATGACTTACCATATTGGAAGGGAATTCTTTCTGTAGTCCTCGCCTTCGCGGCAATCGGACTTGTAAACCTTGGGATTTCACTTATCTGACTATGATAACAAACAGAAAGGGTGCGACTGCCCAGAGATGGATGATGATAGTTATTGCCGGAGTTGTGGGGCTTGGTCTGCTTGTTGGAATTTTCTTCTTTCTTGGAAATCTTCTGCCAAAGGCTGAGCTTGAAAGTGCAGGAACTTACTGCTATTCTGGAACAGGACAGAAAGCGAAGATGCAGGTTAGTTTTCAGGAAATTCTTAAAAAACTTGAGGAAAATAGAGAGAAGGCTGTGGAGGATGCCGATATGGAATGGACTGACGTTGCAGTTGCCTTTATTCCTGTCTATGGGCAAGTGAAAACTGTTCAGAATTTATATAGAGTATCCAAGGCAGCTGGTGAAATAGAATTGATTGATGCGACGATAGGTGGATTTGAAGGTCTTCAAAACAGAGTTACATTAATAACTGACAGCATGACAGATAACTTCCCTAATAGATGTACAAGGAGGCAGACAGAAAGGGTGGAAGTCGCAATGAATGCAGACCAGTTATCTTATTTCCTCTACCAAGCTTCGATAAACGCTTTTTACAGTCTTCATGGTTCAACAGAAAATGCAGTGACAGATTTTGATATATTTGAAATTACGGCTAAGGTAAATGGACCTGGTACCTTTCTTATGGACGGTTCCTGTTCAGAGTGGATCGACACTAGTGTGGAAGATTCTAAAGTGATTTGGAACTCTGTAAGTAATAAATGCAATATTACAGTATCATTTGTTGATGAATCAACAATGATACTCGCAGCGATGGAGAGATGTATGAATGCCCAGGACAGAGAGGGTATAGTAGGTCCAGAATCCGGAGCATGTATCTGCTTTGTGAAGGAAGAATTACCTGGAAAGCTTGTTTACTCTGATGCAAACGGTCTTGGGAATTCTGAAATAAGTGTTCAGGATAATGCAAGAATTTCTCCGGTGATAAAAACTGATGCTTTCAGTGATTACATATGGGGAGGCAATTATGTTGGCTGCGGAGCGGAGCCTGAACCATTTATTTTCAATGTTTCAGACATAGGGGGAGACAGGATAAAATGGAGTTCAGGGGGACAGCAGGGAATTTTTGAAGGAAATTCCAAGATACTTTTATTCCGTTTAATAAGAATTTCAGAAGGGAATGTCATTAAGATAAAGCAAGTATAATAATATGAGAAAACAATCGGAAATTATGAGACAGAGAAAGGGTGCATTAATATCAATTGTAGTAAGTATGGCAGTTCTTATGGGACTTGCTGTTGTGATGATGGGCTCGGCAGAAACATTCCTGAGTGCTACAGAAGGAAAAGCAACAGGAAGTGTTTGCTACGGTTCTCTTTCAGTCAGAGCCAATGTTATGGAAACAGTTATTGGAAAAACTAATGAAACCCATTTTTCGAAGCCGGATTGCAATTGGCTGTACTCTACTGGAAATTGTATAAAAGGTTGGGCTTTTGGAGATGCCATTGAGACTCTTAATGCAACAGAAAGAGCAGTCTACGAAGCCCTGAGGGAAGGTACATCAGCAGCATTCCCAAAGCTCTGTAAAGAAACGCCAGTGACCTGCGCCGGAAGCTCCTATGAAGCAGGAGCCTGTATTTACAGGAGGGCTTCACAAGCCTTCCATTACCTTCACGGAGGTACAACTTATTATGGATACGCAGCCGGCTGGGGAATACCACTTTTTAAAATAAGTGTTGTCCTCTCCAACGAAGGTCCCGAGATGCCATTGCCGGGAAGGTGCACAAATTGGTTTGCTTATTGGGACGCGGAAACTGAAAGGATTGATGTTCCCGGAACTGAAGGTCAGTGGAAAACAGATAAATACACAATTATGACAAACGATGGTTTAATTGCAACAGCCTGGTATCATCAATTTGAAGACAGGTGTTATGTAAAAACAAATTATATGGACGAGCAGGTAATGACACTTGCAATGCTGGCGAAGTGCTCAGTACTTGAAGAAGG
>CEPX01022325.1_pt1 | contig 11182 bp, 11 predicted proteins | sample 361361 | NCBI WGS metagenome assembly CEPX01 (sample SAMEA2619974, study PRJEB7988) | marine metagenome | biome: marine biome (ENVO:00000447); feature: mesopelagic zone (ENVO:00000213) & marine oxygen minimum zone (ENVO:01000065); material: "saline water (ENVO:00002010), including plankton...
CTTGAGTCGACTTCCCCTGACGCCGTCGGTCTCGACGCGCAAAGGCTCGACCGGCTCGATAAGCTGATCGAAAGCCATATCGAATGCGGTCGATATCCCGGCGCCCAGTACGCGATGGCTCGCCACGGCAAGATCGCCAGGCTCCGGACATTTGGCCGGGCGACCATCGACCCATCTACCCCCGCGGATGACTCGACGCTCTGGCTCCTCTTCTCGCAAACCAAGGTGCTGGTCACCGCTGCTGTCTGGCAGCTTGTCGACAACGGCGCCCTCCGGTTCGCCGACAAGGTCTCAGACCACATCCCGGAGTTCGGCAGCCACGGCAAAGGAGACGTCACGCTCTTCGAGTTGCTCACCCATCAAGGTGGCTTTCCAGACGCATCGGTGTCCGAAGAAGTTTGGCAGGACCACGATCTACTCAGGCGAGAGGTGTGCGACTTCACGTTGGACTGGACACCAGGCTCCAGGATCGCATACCACGGCGGCTCTGCCCACTGGGCGGCCATGGTTCTCGTCGAAGCGATCACGGGCCGCGACTATCGCGAAGTCGTCAGAAACGATCTGCTCGCGCCCATCGGATTGGCTGACCACGTCTACGTCGGAGTGCCGGGCGACACTCAAAGCCGATGCGCGGACATGCACGACGACGAAAACGGCGCCACCGTCGCTCCGGCCCGCTACAACAATCCTGAGCACAAAGCAGCCGGAATACCAGGCGGGGGTGGGTACGGCACAGCGGCGGGCATGGTGGCCTTCTACCAGATGTTGGCAGCGGGCGGTGTCCTCAACGGCACGCGCGTCCTGAGTCCTCGGGTCATACAGTTCGCCACCCGAAACCACACCGGCGACCGATTTGACGAGGGCATGGGAATGACCATGCATCGCGGCCTCGGCCCCCACGTCCGAGGCTACACACCGACCATTCGCGGCCTCGGCACAATCGCTTCGCCGAACACCTACGGACACGGCGGCGCCGGCTCCTCATACTCGTGGGCCGACCCCGACTCCGGCGTGTCGTTCAGCTACCTATCCAACACCCAGTCCCCGGAGCCCTTCCACAGCGTCCGCCTGGACCAAGTCAGCAACCTAGCTCACGCCAGCATCATCGAGGTGTAGCGCCTACCCCTCGCCGCGCTCCTGGTCGATCAGGATGCGGCGGAGGATCTTGCCGGAGGCGTTCTTGGGGATGGCGTCGATGAACTCCACTTCGCGGATCTGCTTGAACGTCGCGACTTTGCTGCGTACGAAGCCCATGACGTCGGCGTCGGATACGTCGGCGTTGGCGGCTCGGACCACGAAGGCTTTGGGGATCTCGCCGGACTCCTCGTCGAGCTTGCCGATGACGGCGGCGTCGGCGATTCCCGGATGCTCAAGCAGGATGCCCTCCAACTCGGCGGGCGGGACCTGGAAGCCCTTGTACTTGATGAGCTCCTTTTTTCGGTCCAGCACGTAGACGTAGCCGTCCTCGTCCATCTTCACGATGTCGCCGGTGTGAATCCAGCCGTCTTCGGTCAGAGTCTCAGCGGTGGCTTCGGCGTTGTTGTAGTAGCCCTTCATCACCTGCGGACCGCGAACCATGAGCTCGCCTGGTTCGCCGCGCGGCACCTCGGTGGTCCCGGTCTCCACGTCGACGACTTTTTCTTCGGTGTCGGACACGGCGGGGCCGATCGAACCGAGTCGAGCGAACTCAGGCTCCATGAAGTCGAAGTTGGTGATAGGGGAGGTCTCAGTCATGCCGTAGCCTTGGATGATCGGGAAGCCGAGGACGTCCTGGATGCGCGATTGCATGTCGGCGGACAGCGGCGCCGCGCCGAAGAAGCCCAGCTTGAGCGAGGACAGGTCGTAGTTGGCCACGCCGGGGTATTGCGTCAATCCGAGACCGACTGGCGGCACGGTGAACAGCACCGTCACCTTGTGGTTGGACAGAAGCTGCAGGAACTCCTCGATATCGAAACGGCCCATCATCACCTGGGTCGCCCCAACTCCGATGCAGCCGTTCATCAACACCTCAAGACCATAGATGTGGAACAGCGGCAGGTGGACCAACAAGACGTCATCCTCGGTCACCGAGGCGCCCTCGTCGGGGTGGCCGACGAGCTGTTTGAGGTTGGAGGTGAGGTTATGGTGGGTGAGCATCACGCCTTTTGACAGTCCGGTGGTTCCGGACGAGTAGGGAAGCGCAACCAGATCCTCTTTGGGATCGATCTGCACCGAGGGCATAGAAGACGGAGCGTTTTCGATCATGCCCCAGAACGACGATGCATCGCTCGCGTCCGACGTGATCGAGATCGTGTGCTTAAGACCGTCCACCATCGGACGGGCGGCGTCGGCCATGCCGGCGAGGACTTGATGGACGATCAGGGTCTCGGCCTCGCTATTATTGAGCTGATGCGCAATCTCGCGCTCCCTGTATCCGGAGTTGATCGTCGTGGCAATGGCGCCGGTCTTGGCGATTCCATAGAACGCGATGACGAACTCGACGCAGTTTGGCGAGAGCAGGCCAATTCGGTCGCCCTTCGAAATGCCGGACGCCGCCAGAGCTGCCGCGAACTTGTCGCTGAGGTCCTCCAACTCACGAAAGGTGAACGTGCGGTCTCCGTCGATTACGGCGGTTTTGTCAGGAAGCCGTCGTGCCGTACGGGTCAGGACATCCTGCATCGGAATGGATTCGTACGGCGCAAGTGAGCGCCTTGCTCGGGCATTCGTCGACATATCTCTGCCTCCTTCGATTCAAAACGCCGGCCTTCATGCCGGTCTCGAAAAATGGTCCCAACCGCCTGATGCAATCGTTATCGGGGCGCCGGCCTCATCCAAAACCTCGACCGATGGGCGGCCGTCCTGAACGACGCCGATCACGCTCACCGGCGTCTCCAACTCCCGGACCGCCCGCTCCATGATCTGCGGAGGCGCCGTGAACACCAACTCGTAATCCTCGCCACCGCCCAGCGCTAGGCTCAGCCAATCGTCTGGGAAGGCCGATCTCAATGTATCGTCCACGGGGATGTCGTCGGCCCTCAACGTTGCGCCAACTCCGCTGGCCTTGCACAGCTTGCCGAGGTCGTCCAGCAAGCCGTCGCTCACGTCCATGGCCGACCTGACTCCGATGGTCTGCAGGGCCGCTCCCTCGGACACCCGCGGCGTCGGTCGCCAGTGCGCCGAGGTCAGGTGCGAGCGTTCTTCGTCCGTCGCGCAGCCGCCGTCCATGAGCAGCCTCAGCCCGCCGCCGGAACAACCAAGATGGCCGGTCACCCCGATCAGGTCGCCGGGTTCGGCGGTGTCTCTGCGCATTAGCCTGCCCGCGCCGGCCGTCATGCCTTCCAGCGCCACCGTCACGAAGAAGACCGGTGACTTCACGATGTCTCCCCCGGCGATCACGCCGCCGCTCTGCTCGCAGGCGTCCGCCATTCCGGAGTACATTTGCTTGAGGCTTTCGACCGACAGATCGCCGCGCAAACCCAGCGTGATCAGCGCGAATGTCGGCAGGCAGCCCATGGCCGCGATGTCGCTCTGGTTGGTGGCCATCGCCTTGTAGCCCAGGTCGCTCCACCCGATCTGGTCCGCGACGAAATGGACGCCGTCCACCATCGTGTCTGTGGTCGCCACCACGTCGCCCGCCAACGACCAAGACGCGGCATCGTCGCCAATGCCAAGATCGAGGCACGCCCCGACGCTCTCGAGATCCGATTCGAGCCGTTCGTTTCGTGCCGCGATCGAGCCAACCAGCACGTTAATGAGGTCAAACTCTCCGATATCCTCAACAAGCATGGCCGCATTATACGCACAGGCATTTGTCGGCACAAGAATTACCATCCGTTTCGGTCCGTGACTGGTGTTACAATACGCTCCATCCGACGGGGCAAGCATCCTGTCGGTCGAACTGCTGCCACGACATCAACGCCGGCGGCAATCGAGCCATGAAGCGCTGAAACCTTGTCAAGGAGACGCAGTTACTATGCGATTTACGGATGTTCTCTACTCTGTCGACGACGGTGTCGCCCGGATCACCATCAACAGACCTGAAGTGTACAACGCCCTGAGGGGTAAGACGACTGACGAGATGGCAGTCGCTCTGAAAGAGGCGTCTGCAGACCCAAGCGTTCGCGCGGTCGTCATCTCCGGATCGGGACCCAACGCCTTCTGCTCCGGCAGAGACCAGGCCGAGGATCGCAGCAGCCCTGAGTATTCCGGCGATCCTGATGTGGACTACACGGCCATCATCAGGAACCTGCCGAAACCCGTAATCGCCGAAGTGGACGGCTTCGCGATCGGTTCCGGAAACATCCTCGCGTATCTTTGCGATTTCACGGTCGCATCCACGCGCTCGACGTTCGGCCAGACCGGACCCAGGGTGGGCAGCCCGGCAACCGGATTCGGCGTGGCGTACCTTGCCCAGATTCTAGGGCAAAAGCGCGCCCGAGAGATGTGGATGCTGACCCAGCAATACAGCGGCCAGCAGGCGTTCGACATGGGTTTGGTCAACTCCGTTGTATCGCACGACAAACTTGCCGCGGAGGTGGATCGATACTGCGCTCTCATCAAGAACAACAGCCCGGTCATCCTCCAGCTTCAGAAGCTTACGTTCAACGAGGTTACCCAGTACATGGAGGAGATCCCGGCCGCCGCGGGACGGTATGCGCCCAACTACATCACGTCGGACGAAGCCGAAGAGCGCAGATTGGCGTTCATCGAGCGGCGCCCGATCGATCCGTCGAAGAACCTTCCGTTGGTCAACACGGACTAGCCGGACAACTCAAAGTCTTCGCTCGGGAGCAGAATCGGGCATCCGGCGGAGGATCCATCCCACAAACCAACGCATGACATGAAAGGTAAAGATCAATGAGCGCAAACGAAGCAGTGAACATCGAATTAAAGGTAGCTTTTCCGAACGCCGGGATCGAATTCCAGCTCAGCGCCAAAGACGAGTCCGGCGCCATCGGGTTCCGATTGGAAGCCGTCAACGCTGCGACCGGCGCCGCCGTGCAGATGGACGTACAGACGTCGCCTGTGCTGGCCGATTGGGGCAGGGGTTACTCGCGATGGCTGTACAGGCCGCGAATAGCCGCGACCTTTGGCGAGTCAGCCATCACCGGAACGTTCTTGGACGGGACGAGTTCCGAACAGGTGATGGACGGCCTGGAGATGGCTTGTGACATGATCCGCCAGAGATTCGGTCTCTACCAGGAATCGATTCTGGCCTAGCCCTGACTGGTCGGCTGATCTTGACATAGCGGCAGCGCCGCCTGACTTGGCAGAGGCGGCGCTGTTTTTATGTCCCCGAGTTAGGACACGAGCTTGATGCGCCTACGGCGGACTGAGGTTTTGGGGAGCGAATGGCCGCGCGAGGCGCACATTCAAGATGCGCTAGAACGTATGACCGCAAACATGGATAGGATGGGGAGTCTGGTTATTCGGCGTCGCCAAACTGGCGACGATGCACGCGCAACGTTCAATCGTCCATGACGACAGACAGGCCCGAGGCGGTGGCGCGCTCAGCGGCCTTCTCGTCCACGACACCGTCCTGCATCCACACGAACTTGGCGCCGATTTCGATAGCGCTGTCGACGACCGGCCCGACGAACTCCGACCTGCGGAATATGTCCACCATGTCGATCTGATCGGGGATCGATTCAAGGTCCGGATAGCATCGTTCGCCGAGGCCTTCCTCGAGCGTCGGGTTGACCGGAATGATCCGGTAGCCGACCTCCTGCAAATACTTGGCGACGTAGTGGCTGGGCCGCTCCGGACGAGGCGAGAACCCCACCACGGCTATGGTGCGCGACCCCTCAAGCTGTTTGATCTCCTCTGTCTGCGGTTCCATCGAAAACCTCCGTAGCTGACTGTCAGCGATGTTCGCAGGTCACCCATCGTCTTGCAAGCCCTGCAGACCACTAGTGAATGATGTTGGCGGTGTTCAATTCTGCGTATGGGAGGGTTTCAAACCCTCCCGTCGCCTCGCGCCGAACAATCACCTTCGCCTGCGGGATTACTGCGGGTTATACGCCACGTCTGCATCGCCATGGTGGCGAAAACCTCCAGGCGGGTTTCAAACCCGTCCCTACGCCGGGTGGCTTGACGGACCTGGATCGTCTGCGACCCTACGTCCATCGGTCGGATTTCCGTTTGGGTCGGCGCTCTTCCCCGTACAGGTTCACGCCCAGTTGCACGCTCATCGTAGCAGGGAACACCGATCGGAGAAACGAGGCCGTCAATCGACTCAGGATCGGCTCGTCGAGTTCGTTCTCGCACGTGATCCGTACGATGGCGTCCGCGTCGAGGCCCGCCGATCGCTCCCGCAGGAAGATGCTCAACAGATCGGGCGACACGATCCCGTCGATGGCCACGTCCACCATAGGGCGAGTCGGGAGCTCGTGAAAGCGCGCCTCAACCGTGCGGCGATCGTCGCCGTGTTCGTTGACGATGTCGATTTCGTAGAATCCCTTGGGCTCGTACCTCTCGGCGAACGACGTGCGCTCCGTCGAGCCCGGGTAGATCACCGGCATGTCGCCGTTGGTGCGCGGCCGCTTCAGAACTTGCGCCCGGTGGATATGCCCCGCGAGCACGGCATCGAACTCGGGTGGTATGTCTGCCATCTGCACGACGTCTTTGGCAGTCCGAAACGTGTAATTCGACGTGCCGACCTGCGCTCCGGCGATTGCCTGATGCATGCAGAGCAACTTGACGTCGGCAGAGATGCCGCTCCATCCGGTTTCGGCGATTACCGGGCCTAGCTGCTCCCGCAGGTCTCCTCGGACGAACGGGAAACCCGCCAAGGCAACGGCGCCGTTAGCCGTCTCCACAATATAGGTTCTGGGCCGGTCGAATACGTGGATGTTCGGGTGCCCGAGCCATATCGACGGCGGCAGCCGGGACCGCTCGTGGTTGCCGGGGACGATGAGCGTGGGGATCCCCGTCTGCGCGAACTTGTAAAGCATCTCGTACGACATGTCGATGATCTTCGGAGGCACCCGTGCTCGGAAAAAGAAGTCACCTCCGTGTATGACCATGTCCGGTTTCGTGCGAGCCGCGTGGTCGAGGACCCGCTGGAAGTTGTTGAAGAAGTCCGGCCCACGGCGACGCCTCTCGACGCGCGGCCGGACAGGGAAATCGTACCCGAGGTGAGTATCGGCCAGCAGAAGGATTCTGATTCGGTCATCGGTCATTTGCGGCACGCTGGGTCTGCGAGCGGATACTGCGCGTTTGGCGGCCGCCGATCAAGGCGATCTTGTCTCGGCACAACGTGGCCCGGAATCTGACATGTCTGAGTGCGGGACGGGCGTGCGCTACGATTCGTCAAATCCGACGAACCACCGCCAAAGTGAAGATGCCCCCGAATCGATCGGGGGCGCCGCCATGGCTCGACGTGGACCCTGCTTAGCGGATCTAAGGCACGCGCCGCGCATAGAATACTGAGTCGCCGAACCTAGGTTACCTGGTCAGGCGTCAGAAGCTCCATGAATTCGATTCGCGAGCCTTCGATCAACGGGCGGACCTCAGCGCCGACCTCGAGGGCAGCAGCGGGCAGAGCGTTGCCGGCGCGCATTGGCGATTGGATGGCTTCATCGGCCCATTCCAGCACGACCACATCCTGCTCACCCGGCATCGTATTGCCGTTGTAGGCGACCCTGAACTCGCCACGCTGTCCGGCGTCGTGGTAGATCTGAGCTTGCTTGTGCACAAGAATTGCGACCTTTCGCGCTGCACCAGGTTTGGCTTGGAATATGCGTCGAATCAGATACAAGACTTCGCCTCCAATGGCTAGGTTTCAGAGACTCGCTCGACTTCCACGGTCAAGAAGCAGGCGGTCAAATGACCAATCGCAATCGTGCGATCAGCCGTCCTCATTCTATCAGCGCAGATGAAAATCCGGTGCGGTTTACGGGGGAATCGGCGGGCGATTGACAATGCTTGGCACGAATCATACCATCGCAACGGCGCATCAAAAGACGGTTGATTCGAGCGGCCTTGTCCGCGTCAACGGCGCGGGCGGCGTGAGCGATACTCTGGCAAATTGCCCGCGAATACGGCGCTGATTTGAGGCGGGCCGCGGATATATGCGCACGGCTGTCTGCGTCACAGTTGATGCGGTTCGTTATGCAGAGTCGCGCGCGACTCTCGGTTGGGTGGTGGCTGGGCTCGGTTATCGATGCAGCAAACCGGCAATACACCGCCCGACAGAGGGCGAATGGAGGCAGACGATGTTCTATGACGCTTCAAGATTCGTGGAGATTATCGAAGGCGGACGAGACGACCGAACGCATGCAATCGTCGTGATGACCCCGCCCGAGTCCCGCCGGATTCTGGCTAAAGGGATGGTGGTGCTGCCAGAAATACAGCGATCCCTGGACAAGGGCCTCGTCGTCGTCTGCCGGGGAATAACCACGGCCTACGTCGTCGAGGAGCTGCTAGGCATCACGCTGGACAAGGCGAACTGCACGGCTGGGATCGTGACGGACGGGATCTTGGGCTCCACCAACCCGGATCAGCCGCTAGGGCCCTGGGTGATCCGCGACGGCCAGCTCTCCGAGCAGAGCATGGGTGACGCGATGGCGGAGGTCACGGCGCAGGACGTGGTGGTGAAAGGCGTCAACGCGCTCGACTCGCTCGGCAATGTCGGCGTGCTTTCCGGCAACAATATGGGCGGAACGGTCGGCGACGTGTGGCCGATCGCAATGGCGCGAGGCGCCCATCTGATCACGCCGGTCGGACTGGAGAAGTTAGTCCCGTCGGTTGCCGAAGCCGCGCGAACCTCCGGACAGGAGCTCTACCAGTACGTCATGGGCGGCAAGGTCGGGCTGGTGCCGATCATGAACGCCGCGGTGGTGACCGAGGTTGAGGCGCTGGCGATGCTCGGCGGCGTCGAGGCGACCCTCGTGGCGGCTGGCGGCGTGGCCGGGTCCGAAGGCAGCGTCGTGATGAGCCTCGCCGGCAGCGACGAACGAGTCCGAGACACGTTCGAGCTCGTGAAAAGCGCCAAAGGCGAGCCAGTCCTCGACGTCCCGAACCTGTGGCCGGCAGTCGTGTCGTAAGGGCAAACAATGCAAGCTGCCTCGCGCTGCGTTTCGTGCAGCAGCACGGATCATTGTTCGCGACGGTCAGCATGAACGAGCCGATCTCCGGGTTCAGGACGGACGAACAGTCCGAGCGCCTTTATTTCCTTGAACTAGGCGGACGAAGCCCGTAAATGCCGTTTAGTATATTCGAGCGGAGTTCTGACTCCGGCAGGCGGTTCTCATGAGTTTTCCGATCTTCAGCACTGGGTCGGCCAAGGCTGCCGCGGTCGCCGTCGCGATGGGTTTCATCGTCATCGCGGGTTTCATGGCATTTTGAGCGCTGGGCGGATCCTGGGGATTGAATGCTCACTGGGGCGGTGAGTACGATGACCTGCCTGCCGGGCCTTCAGGTGGCGGACGGTGTGAGCGTAGTTCTGTACGTTGTCGGCGCCCTCATCGTACTTGGACGCGCTGGACGTTTGACGTCCGCCGTCCCGTCCGGAGTCTTCCGATGGGGCGCCTGGGTGTTCTTTGCCATCCTGACGCTGAGTACGCTCGCGAATCTTGCATCGTCAAGCAACTGGGAGCGCTTCATGCTTGGCCGGATAGCGCTTGTCTTGGCGCTCCTTTGCTTGATTGTTGCACGTGGCGTCGAGCCGGAGCACTGACGATCTCAAAGCTTCCGAGCGGCGCCGGTGCTTGCCATTCGGTTGAGATGAACCAGAATTGAAGGAGACCTACCTTGGAATTCAGTTTGATATATCCGGTCAGGGAAGGCTATTGCGACCCAGAGCATCTTACGGCCGCGGCCGTCGCCGCTGAGAATGCGGGATTCCAGTCGTTTCTGGTGTGGGACCATTACATGACGCCGGGCGGTCCGAACACTCTGGATGCTTGGGCGACGCTCGCTTTCGTGGCTGGCAAGACTTCGTCGATCGGCCTCGGAACGGTGGTCACGCCGATACCGTTCCGGCCACCGGCGCAGCTCGCCAAGATCGTTGCGACGGTCGATGTTCTGTCCAACGGTAGGGCGATCCTCGGCGTGGGCGCCGGTTGGCACCAACCTGAATTCGACGGCTTCAGCCGTTGGGAGTCGCCTCGTGTTCGCGTCGACCAAACGATCGAGGCGCTAGACCTCATCGATCGACTGTGGCAGGGCGGACCGGTGGACCACGAGGGGACGCACTACACGGCTGCCGGAGCGCAGATCGCGCCGTTGCCGGTTCAGAAGCCGCGACCGCAGTTGTGGTTCGGCACTCGCGGAAAGCGAATGATGCGGCTCGCCGCTCGCTACGCCGACTGCTGGATCCCGACCAACCTCGAGCCTGACGAGTACCGCTCCGGCCTTGCGCATCTTCGAAGCTTGCGCTCGGACCTGGGCTTGTCGGGAGACGTCAAAGCATCGCTGCAGCATTTCACCGCGTACGAAAACGCTGACGATTTCTTGGCGACCATCCGAAGCTACGCCGACGCCGGTTGCACGAACTACGGCGCCGTATGGGCGTACCCTGCCGAGGAGATGGAGTCGCGAATCGAGTGGTTCGCCAGCGAGGTGATGCCGAACGCCCCGGCGTAGGATATCGCTCAAATCCGATACAGCGCCTCGGCGTTCTTCGAAAACATCGCCTCCTGCCCACCGAGCGTGAAGTCAGCCACGATTTCCGTGTACGCATCGACCACGGCGTCGTAGTCGCTGAAGAGGCTGTCGACCGGCCAATTGGTCGCGAAGATAGTGCGCTCGACCCCAAATGCTTCGATGCAATGGAGCACGTAAGGTCTAATGCTGGCGACTGTCCAGTTGTGATCGCCCATGCCAAGGCCGGACACCTTCATCACGATGTTTTCGGCGCGAGCTGCGATGGCAATGCCCTGCTTCCATCGCTCGAAGTATTCGTCGCTACGTTCGGCCGGAACACCGGCATGGTCGACTACGATCGGGATGTTCGGGTGCTTGTCGGCCAACGCTCGCAATTTCTCCATGTCATGCCATTGCACGGCGACACTCGATCGGAGCTCGTATTTCTCAAGCAGCGTGAAACCTCGGTCGAAATCCGGTTCGACCAGATAATCGCCGTGGGAGAAGTCACGGATTCCACGCATGTTCGGGAATTCGCAGTGTCGGGCCAGGACCTCTTCGACCGCGGGGTCGCGGAGGTCGGCGTAGGCGACGATGCCGTGCGGAAACCCGGTGC
>CEPX01099670.1_pt1 | contig 11178 bp, 4 predicted proteins | sample 361361 | NCBI WGS metagenome assembly CEPX01 (sample SAMEA2619974, study PRJEB7988) | marine metagenome | biome: marine biome (ENVO:00000447); feature: mesopelagic zone (ENVO:00000213) & marine oxygen minimum zone (ENVO:01000065); material: "saline water (ENVO:00002010), including plankton...
CTGCGCTCTGATATCTACCGTCGGCTGATATCCCTGCCGTTGACCCGTTTCTCGGATGCCAGTATTGGCGATGCCGTATACCGGGTGATGTATGACACGCCATCCATTTCCAGAGTCTGCTATGACATTCTGGTGCTGCCGCTGGTGAATCTCTTTGTCATCTTCGCAGCCATCTGGACGATGCAGTACAGTTTCGCCGATGTACCCTCACTGGTGATGGTCGCGTGGCTCGCCGCGCCGTTGATGCTCGTATCCACGCTGCTCATGACGGGTGCCACCCGGCGACGATCCCTTGCCAGCCGGGCAGCAGGATCCGAAACAACGGCGACCATTGAGGAGGGCATGAGCAACATCGTCGCTGTTCAGAGCCTGGGAGCAAATGACAAACAGCGTGATCATTTCGCCAGCGACAGCGATGAGTCGTTCAGTAAGTTTCGTTCCTACACGCTCATGGTCGTCCTCCTTGCCCTGGTGCAAGGGGCAGTGCTGTTCGGTTTAATCTTTTACGTGTTCTTCGATGTTGTCGACGCGCTGGTCGACAACCGTATGTCCGCCGGTGACTACGCCGTTCTTTATACGTATTTTATTCAGATAGCTACCAGCGCCGCGGGCATCGGAGCGATCTGGTTCAATTTGCAGAACAATGTTGCAGGTATGCAGCGGGTGTATCAGATACTCGATATGGCAGTGGACGCTGACCATCATGGGGAATCCTCACCACCGGAGGGCCTCTCCGTTCTGACCCTAGAAAACGTTTCTTACCGATACGAGGACGGTACCGAGGCCGTGAACGAGGTCAGCCTAACGGCCAAAAAGGGAGAGATGATTGCGCTCGTCGGCAGCACCGGGGCTGGGAAATCTACCCTCGCTTATGCCATTGCCGGGTTGATACGGGTAACGCCAGGCAGAGTAATGTTCGATGATCATGATCTACGTGATCTGTCGCTCGACTATGTCCGTCGGCAAGTCGCCCTTGTCTTTCAGGAACCGGTGGTGTTCGACGACACCGTCGCCAATAACATTCGTCTCGGGTATGTCGATGCGACCCGCAAAGACGTGGTAGATGCAGCGCGCACAGCCGGTGCACTGTCATTTATTGAACAGCTGCCTCACGGGTTTGAAACACGACTCGGTCGATCGGGCAACACATTAAGCGTTGGTCAGAAACAACGCCTGGCAATTGCCCGTGGGCTGGTGAGTCCTGCTCCACTGCTGATTCTTGATGAGCCTACTGCAGCACTCGATCCGGAAACCGAAACTGCTCTGGTCTCTGCGCTGCACCAGGAGCGACAGCGACGCCTGCTGATCGTGATCGCACATCGTTTGAGCACCATTCGAAGCGCCGATCGCATCGTGTTCGTAGAAGATGGCAGGATACTGGAGACAGGCGATCACAACACGCTCATGGCAGAGCCGGACGGGAATTATAGACGCTTCGTCGATCTCCAGATGACTGCCGGCGAAGTAGTATAGGTTGCAGCAGATTTGCGCCCTTCATGCGTCTGTCTCCAGATGACTGCCGGCGAAGTACTATAGGTCTGCAGCAGATTTACGTCCTTCATGCTCAGCGAGGCCTTCAATCCTCCCGGTGTCGACTGGAGAGCCGCTACGCTGATGCCAGGCGGACCTCGCCGGTGCTCCCGTTGACCGTAATCATCGATCCATCATCGATGAGCTTCATGGCTCCGGGAAGGGATACCGCCGGCAGGCCGTACTCCCGCGAAAGGCACGAGAAGTGTGCGATCGCTCCCCCCGTCTGCGCGACCACGCCGCTGACGATACTGAAGGCCAACGTCCAGCCCGGATCCGTGCCGTGACAGACAAGGATGTCGCCTTTCTGCAGTAAGCTGATGTCCTTCTGTGTGGGAATGATCCGGGCTCGTGCGGTTACCGAGCCGGGGCTGGTCCCGAGACCTTTCAGGACACCTTCGCTGTTGTCGGCTGGCTGATCGAGATCCATCGGCACATTGCCCTTGAGAAACATCGGTGGGTCCTCTTCGTGCGAGAGGAAGCGCTCGAAGCCTTTCCTGCGGCCAGCGATCTTTGCCTTGGCAAGCGCCTGCGGTTCCTTACCCTCAAGCAGCGCGCAGAGCTCGTCGAGGGAGAGAAACCAGTATTCGTCCTCACCGTCCAACAGACCTCGAGATACCGTTCGCCGGCCGATCTCGCGAACGAATAGTTTCTTCTGCCAGGTCACGACGTCGGACATCGGGCGGGAGGTATCACGCCCCGCGAGGGTTGTCAGGCAGTATTTCTGTAAGACATTGAAGATTGCCACCTTCAAGTTGCCCATCGGCTTCTTCCCGAGATTCTGGACCACTTCAGCTGTTGCGGCCTCGCGCCGCTGGTTCAACTTCTCCTCCCTTTCCTCCGGCGACACGAGGCCATCCATGGCGGAGAGATGGCGCAAGGCATCGTAGTCGATGGTGGGATCCTCGATACGGCGTGGATAATACATATCCCGGTCAGCATGGCCTCGGTAAAAGTTCATCTCCAAGAACTCTTCGTACTTGGAGAGGAAGGCACGTCCTTCCTCGTGATTCTTGAGTTCCTCGAAGAACGCAGCTCCTTCGAACTCGCTGATTAGGGCACTTAGCTTCTCGGACTGCCGGATCGTCTCGGCGAGTTTCCAGAAATCGTAATCGTCCTTGGACTGCTGAGTTCTCTCAGGAAAACCACTAATCAATTCTATATAGGCATTCGGATTGTCGCCGTCATACCAATACCGCAGCACGCCTTCCAGGAGGGTCCGGAGAACCGGGGCCCAGATGTGGATGTGTCCCCAGGTTCCGTTCTCGATGCCGTAGAAAGTCCGATTGGCCGCTTCCAGGCGCTGCCTAAGCTCGTCGTCTCCTAGGGCTTGTAGCTCCTCTTCAGTGGGAAATGCAAATGACTTTACTGCGTTGCGCATCATGGCGGAGACATCTACTCCCGGATCCCTGCGCATCGCTGTAAAGATGAAATCGCTTATTCCCTTTGCGGGCTCGGATTCCTCGATCCTGAGGAACATCTTCACAAATCGCTCAAGGTCGAAGGGCGCGTTCATCACCGCGTCTATCTGCGACGGGTGGAGCCGATTGAGCAAGGGTTCGCGGAGTTCCGGCGGAAGCATGTATTTGGCAATGAGCTCGTCTATTCTCGTGTCGGAATAGGCTGTGCCTCGCGAGTACTTATACATGCGCAGGTCAGCGAGATCTTCCATGTCGAAGGCCTGGAAGTTGATTGGGGCACCGTGCCGCATCCATGCGCCGCGGATCGACCACATTAATGGCGTGATCGGACCGGTCCACACCTCGTCTGCCCATGCCCGGGTCCAGATGACCTCGTCGTCTTCCGGGATTGTCGGCCATAGGTCGAGGTCCTCTTCCCAAGTGAATTCCACACCGGTCACGGGGCGGGATTGCAGCAGGAAGAAGTCACCATCCGAGAGCGCCCACTCGGTGTCCTGCGGTAGCCCTTCGTAGTAAGCCGTGACCCGCCGGCCCAGGTCGGCAAGCTCGGTAATCTGTTCATCCGAAAGCGTATGCTGACTCTGGAGCTGATCGGGCACGGCCTCCTGAACCGCACCCTTGCCGTTCTCCGGGTTCCGCACTACCCGCAACTCCTTGGAGCCGAGGGTGCGGCGCTTGACCTCAAGCGTGTCACCGCCAACGACATACTCATCCGGAGTGATGCTGCCCGACACCACCGCCTCACCAAGTCCCCAACTCGCGTTGATCAGAATCTCATCCGCCCTGGCATTCATCGGGTTGCCGATGAACATCACCCCCGCAACGTCAGCTTCCACCATCATCTGGACCACCACGGCGATGCCGGCGTCAGCGTGGTTGAATCCCTTGCTCTGACGATACGCAACAACCCGTGCGGTCCACATCGATGCCCAACATTGCAGCACCGCATCCAGCAGCGCCTCGCCGCCCCGGACATCAAGGTACGTGTCGTAGAGCCCGGCGAAGGACGCACCTTCCAGATCCTCCGCCGTCCCAGATGAACGAACAGCGACGTACGGCTCAGCCCCAAGCCCCCCATACGCCCCCACAATCTCTTCAGCCAAAGAGTCGGGGAGCTCGCATCCGGCGACCGCATCCCTGATCTTCGCCGTCTCCTTCTCCAGATGATCGAAGTTGTCGTAATCGAGCTTTGCCAGGATCTTCTCGATCTCCACCTCCAGGTCGTTTGCACGAAGACACTCGGCATAGGCGTCCGTCGCAATCACAAACCCAGACGGAACAGGAAAACCAGCCTTGATCAGGCGGCCCAGACTGGCGCCCTTGCCTCCCGCCACAGCAAGCTTGGTCGATGCGTCCTCACCAAGGGCAACGAGCACGCCACCTTTCTCCTTATCCGTCAACGTTCGGTCTGACATAACTGGCTCCTTTCACGTAAGCCGGGATCCCTCAGTCTGGTGATCTCGGCATATACCGCCTCAGCATTGCCATGGGCGTAGCACACGAAGATATACCGCGCTGAAGCCCAGTCAATAGTACGTAGATAACCCCAGATGTAGCACCACGACCCTTAGACCTTTCACTTCGGCTAAAACGTCGATTCGAATCCCATCGTCTTGATCTGTCATTGATCGCCTTCTCGGCATACCGCCTGTGCCTGGTGATTATACGCTCCTCAGGGAAGAGAAATGTCAAACGATATCCTCGTCATGACCAAAACGCACCTGCAGCTTGGGCGAGTGGGAACTGATGCAGGCGTTGGATTCTGTGGGATACATTCAGAGAGTTGTGGATTGTTCAGGTCACCACTTCTCCAACGAACCATTGACGTTGGCTACGACCGCCTGCGTCTGTTTTGGGTTAGAATTCAAGGGCTGCTATCCGGCACAATGGCAAACATCGACGAATCTGATCAGAAGATCATAACAGGATCCGAAAGGAACTACGTCCTTCTGCCCATGGCCGGACCCATCAGAGAGGAGACCAATATGTCTTGGTTGAATGATGCGATCAGTGCCACGAGAGAGTTGAAGTCGTTTGTGCCGGCCGTCGTCAAGGGAATCGTAAAGCGCCCATCCCCGGACGACATCGACAATCTTGGCAACCGCCTGGCAGCGACGGCTGCGCAATATCCAGACAAGACGGCACTCATCTTCGAAGGGCGGACCACCAGCTTCAGCCAGCTGGATGAACGGGCTAGCCGGGTCGCACAAGCGCTCCACGAGCAAGGCATTGGAAGCGGCGACTGCGTCAGCATGTTCATGGAAAACCGTATCGAGTTTGTCGAGTGTTTCTTCGGGATCTCACGTGCCGGGGCCCGCGTCGCGTTGATCAATACCAACCTGAAAGGTCCTCAGTTAGTTCACTGCATAACCACAACCGACGCCCGGAAGCTGATCTTTGGAAGCGAACTGGCCGATGCGGTTGCAGATACCAAAGCCGAGTGTGTGCTCGAGGAAGGCAATGACTTTCTTTGGGTCGCAGACGATAGCGTTGTCACTGCGCCAAACTGGGCTATCGACTTCAGCGACCGCTACGGCGACGCGCCGCGCATTGCGCCTGAGGAGATTCCCGTGGTGAGACGCAAAGAACGGGCGCTTTATATCTTTACTTCCGGTACCACCGGCATGCCCAAAGCTGCCATACAACCCCATCACCGTGTGCTGGGTGCCATGGATAGCGTCGCTGCATTCGGTCTGAAGATCAGCACGGAAGACCGACTGTACCTGTGCTTGCCGCTTTACCATGCGACCGGATTGCTCGGGGGGCTGGCGCCGGCGATTCAGGTGGGCGCTACGGTGGTGCTGCGGCGCAAGTTCTCTGCCAGCCAGTTTCTCGATGAGGTGCGCGAGCATAACTGCAACTGTTTCATCTACATTGGCGAACTGTGCCGCTATCTGCTCGCGCAATCTGAACGGCTGGACGACGGTGACAACCCCCTTAAGAAAATAACAGGCAACGGTCTCCGTCCGGATATCTGGATGGAGTTTAAAGACCGATTCCAGATTGAGCGCATTATCGAATTCTATGGGGCATCGGAAGGAAATACCGGCTTTATGAACCTGTTAAACCGGGACCGCACCGTCGGCACAGCGATCGTTCCCCCTGCACTGATCGAATATGACCTGAATGCAGATGAGATTGTCCGCAATGAAGATGGTCGATGTAAACGGATCGGCAAAGGTGAGGTCGGACTCTTGATTGGTTCCATAACCCGACTCACCGCCTTCGAAGGCTACACCGATGAGGATGCCACCGAAAAAAAGATCCTGCGCAATGTCTTCAAAGATGGTGATGCCTACTTCAACACCGGTGACCTGATAAGGGAAGTGGACGCAGGATTTGCCTTCGGTCTGAAACACTATCAGTTTGTCGATCGTGTCGGTGATACCTTTCGCTGGAAGGGCGAGAACTGCTCGACCAACGAAGTGGGCGAGATCATCAGCCGCCATCCGTCGGTGCAAGTCTGCAACGTCTATGGCGTGCAAGTCCCCGGTGCGGATGGCCGCGCCGGTATGGCGGCACTCGTGTTGCACGATGACCAGGAACTGGACGTCAATGGCATTTCGAAGCTCATCCAGCGGGATCTGGCCAGCTATGCCCGCCCTGTTTTTCTGGTGGTTCTGCCGGAACTGCAATTGACTGGCACCTTCAAGATGGTAAAGAGCGAGCTTCGTGACGCCGCGTACCATCCGGACAGGTGTTCAGGCTCGGTGTATGTGTTAAAGGCTGGAAGTGAGCGCTATGAACCGCTGCACGATGCCTTCTACCGTCAGATCATGGCCGGCGATGCTGGTTACTGAAGTCAGATCGGCGCCGCAAATCCCAATCAAGCCGCTTCCCCATCCATGGCTATTGTTCCCCTCGGTCACCTCTGATCGATGCGCCAATGCTTGAAATCAGGATCCTGGCGCTGGTAAGTTCTTGGGGAGATGTGCTTCACTCAAGGATGCCTAGCATCTTCTTGTACAAGTGCGCTTAGCAACGGCAGTGACATAGCAGCCAACGCAACGATGAACCAAGGCCAGTTGAAAGTAGTCGGCCTTGCTGCACGTATGGCCGTAATGCCGCGGGGTAACGCCTGCAGCGCATCGACGCTTTATTCACAGCCAATCCGCCACCAACGACCATCAAGCAGGCAATTAGCAAGGGTGACAGGACGGGACACCACCAGGGCAGTGGGATTAGGAACAGCAGATCCCAGTCGAAGATCGACGCCGGCCAGTCGATGAAAACTACCAGCCAGGCGTAGTAAAAGATGTCCTACACACCAAACGCGAATACCGCGTACCCAAACCTATCCTCCTCTGACACTTTGGCGTTGGGCACATTGATAACGACCGAAATCGATGTAGGCCATGGTCATCTTCCTCGCGTGGATCAGCATGGACTAGCCGAGCGGCGGGCCCGACTCCAGCATCTCCAGATAAGGTATTATATATCGGCTATTTAGCACACTTTCCAAGAAATCACTTGAAGTCAGAAGTCCTCGCGTAATCACATTGGCTGTCTCTTTGTGGATGTGTGGGATGGCTCACTGAGGGTGGTTCTGGCCATGGGGTTCCAGGTACCATGTCGGCAATCAAGAACCGGGAGAGGGATAATGAGAGTCCAAGACTTGGGCGCGATCGGCGAGTTTGTCGCAGTGATTGCAGTAGTTGTTACACCGCTTTGCCTTGTAGTCCAGATTGTGCCTGCAGCATGACGTCCCGGATCTATAGGCCCCTTAGAGGCATCAAGGTACTCAGCTTCGAGCTTGCGTTCGCGTTACCGGCAGGAACGCGAACGCTGGCGGAGCTCGGGGCGGAGGTGGTTCGCGTTTCACGTCGCGGGGGCAACCCCTATGCGCGATACATGGGCGTTGTGGACGGTGTGCTCTACGACAAGGCCTCCGTCTCCATCGACCTGACAACAGCGCGAGGAAGCGAGATTGCCTCGGCACTCGCCCTTGAAGCCGACGTTGTCTGCAGCAACTTTCGTCCCGGTGTATTGGACAAGTACGGCTTGAGCGTTGCGCGTCTGCGTAGTATCAAGCCATCTCTGATCTGTCTGCAGTTGTCCGGCTACGGCACGCCGGGCCCCTGGGCTGAATTCCCTGCGTATGGTCCCTCCACAGAAGCTGCCGGCGGGCTCAATAGATTGCTGGTGGATGAAGGTGAACTACCGCCGCGAATCGGATCGGGCGTGTTCACCGATCAGCTAGCAGGACGATACGCGGCCCTCGCAGTTGTCGCCGCGCTCCGAAGGAGAAGCGAGAGTGGCGAAGGCGCCGTAATCGATCTGTCCATGTCCGAGAGCGTAACCCACCTATTGGGCAGCTTGATGGTGCAATCGGCGATGACCGGACAGGTTCCGAAAGCTGAACGCAACCGTGACCCGCAATACGTGCCTCAGGGAGTCTACCCTTGTAGTGGTGACGACCAGTGGATCGCCATATCCGTAACATCGGATTCCGCGTGGCAAAGACTCACCGAAATTGTTAGCCGTAGTGAATTGGATGAAGACATGTCGTGCCTGGAGCGCGCACGTCGCCACGATGATATCGACACTGTGTTGTGCAAATGGACCGTGAAGCAGAACAAGGACGAACTGGCGCAACAGCTGCAGGCGTGCGGAATCGCTGCTGCGCCTGTTCGCACCGTGGAGGACTCCGTACAGGACCCACAGTTCCAGGCGCGTGGCGCCATCACGAATGTTCGGCACCGAAAGCCAATCCTTGGGTATCGCGCGCACCCGCATCCACCGATCCCGTGGCGACTGGTAGGGCGGCGGCGCAAGAAACTGACGGGGTATCGAGGCGGCGGCCAGGACAACGTGACCGTGCTGAATCACTGGCTGGGGTACGCTCGAGAGCAGGTACGCGAACTGGAGAGAGAGGGTGTACTTGGTCCGGCTGGAAGCCACGACATTGCCGAACCCCCGGTCAGAGGAGATCGTCGCGATCCGGGCTTCGCCCGCAAACTGGGGCTGCCACGGTGAGGATTCTCGAAGTATCAGCGGGCGCTGGGGCTGGCTACGCCGGGCTGCTGCTGTCACAGCTACGCTTCGAGGTGGACCGGATCGATCAGAGCGACGGCCCGTCTGGTCAAGATCCCTTTCTTCATCGGGATAAGAGCGAGATCGAATCCGCGCCGGACCTCGCAGTCTATGGGGCATTGATCGAAGACGTGGGGACGGATGGACTTCGCCGAATGGGCTGGTCCTATGACTCGTTAAAGCGCGACTACCCTGATTTGGTGATTGTCAGTCTGTCCCCCTTTGGACTGACCGGGCCGTATAAGGATTGGCAGGCGACGGATCTCATCGCACAAGCTGCAGGTGGTGTCATGCACGTGACGGGTTTCCGCGGCGAAGCGCCCCTCAAAATACCTGGTGACACGGCTGCCATGATTGCCGGTATTCACGGGGCCACGGCCGTGGTAACTGCTATATTCGGACTCGAAGAGGGAGTTGAGGAGCGCATTCACATCGACATCTCGACCCAAGACACGCTTATGCACCACTGGACACGACATATTGCCGAGTATGCCTACAGCGGTACCAGGATGCACCGGCCAGAGCGTAACGCAGAGGGCATTCATGCACACCACACGGCCATGGCTAAGGATGGCTGGATATTCATGCTGGCGCTGGGCGTGCCCTGGCAGGATGTAGCTGCTTTTCTCGGTTTGGGTGAATTCGTGGAATTCTCCGGCGACGGACGTCAGCCCTCCTGGGACACCATGGAAGAATCGTTTGACGCAGCGGTTGCGGTCAAATCAAAGTATGAGTGGTTCGAGGAAGCGGCCGCCATGGGGTGGACGTTCGCGCCTCTGGAAGATCCGTTCGATATCATGAGCAACCCGCAGAGCGCTGCGCGATCCTTCTTCGAGACGCGGGAGATCGATGGCCAGCCAGTTAGGATGCCCCGTCTGCCGTTCCGAATCGAATCTTGAGTCTGACCGCAACGCTCTAAGACTCCCATGAACGGTGCAAACCGATACACGGCTAGGGTCGCATACCCACGCGAATCTTAGGCCCCAGTTGGGTTGCATTTACCCCGTGACTCTTACGTATGTAGTCGATCACGGCAGGTCGTGTATCACGTGGATCGATAATCTCCATGGCGATGCCGGGCTGACGCACCACGGAAGCCATGCGTATGAATCGCGCCTCTAACTCTCGTCGCCTCGCCTCGGGATCTGCCGCTGACTCAATATCGCGCCGATAGGCTGCCATGACACCGCCTTCTGCCACGAGTGCACCCGATTCGGCCGACGGCCAAGCATAACGGACGCCCAACCCGTTGGACTTTGCGCTCCTGGCGGCGACACCATAGAGGCGGCGGGTGACAATGGTGATATAGGGGATTGTCGCTTCTTCGACTGCGAACATTGCCCGATTGGCGAAGCGGATGATCCCGTCCTGTTCGGATTGCAGACCCACCATGAACCCGGGCACGTCACAGAAGTAGACCAGCGGAAGATGAAAGGTGTTGGCAAAGTCCACGAATCTCTCCATCTTGATGCATGCGGAAGGCGTCATCGCACCACCGTTGAAGCGGCAGTCATTCGCCATGACAGCCACGGGGAAGCCATCCATACGTGCCAACATCGTGACCAACGCGCGACCATACAGCGTCGAGATTTCGAACGTAGACTCTTGATCCACCACGACACCGATCAGCTTGCGCACGTCGTGGATCTGGCGACGATCTCTGGGGATGGTCGATAACAGCGACTCATCCCGTCTGTTTGGATCATCGGTAGGATTCTGCCTCGGCGGCAGTTGCCAGACGCTCGAGGGCAGGTAACCCAGAAAGCGTCGAATCTGATCCATGGCATCCGCCTCGTCTTCTGCGACATTGTGAACGGCACCGGCGGCTTTGGCTTGAACCCGGTAATTGCCAAGCTCATATTTGGTCATGTCGACTCCGAGCGCCTGTTTGACCATGGGTGGACCGCCGACGAATGTCTCACTGTTCTTGGTCATAACGCTGAAATGACAGTTACCCACTTCTACAGCCGGTCCGCCCGCAACTGAGCCGAGCACGGCTGAGACCACAGGCACTTTCGCCAGTACGTGACCCTCCGCCAGACCGTTAGCCAGATCGTCGCGTTGCGATGGCATTACTTCCTTCGGCTCGAACTCTCGCGGCAGGTCAAAGCTGCCCGGCACTCCGGTCTGGCCAAGATCGACCGGCTTGTCCTCCTCTTGCACGGCGGAATGGTGAACGATCGAGCCGGCCTCC
>CEPX01190866.1_pt1 | contig 11177 bp, 4 predicted proteins | sample 361361 | NCBI WGS metagenome assembly CEPX01 (sample SAMEA2619974, study PRJEB7988) | marine metagenome | biome: marine biome (ENVO:00000447); feature: mesopelagic zone (ENVO:00000213) & marine oxygen minimum zone (ENVO:01000065); material: "saline water (ENVO:00002010), including plankton...
TCTGCTTCATCTTTATTCGGTGGTTCAGGCGAAGATGTATGGCCACATCCGGGAATCCAATGTGCTCTTGCAGTTGACGGTTCTGTTATTCCAGAAACGATTACAGGGAGCCTAGAAAAATCCAATGATCATACAGGTGAAGGTCTTGCTCATTATGCGAATGGGGTGGTAGTCGATACAATTACATCATTAGCAGCAGGATCACATACACTCACACTGAAAGCTCGTGTAGCCAATGATCCTTTTTATAATACTCAGATTTCTTCTCTCTCGGCTTCAGCTAACTCTGAGTCTCTGACTATGTGGATAGGATCCCGTACACTAATTGTCTTGGAGATGCGATGAGCACTTGGCTATCAATACAGGATGGAGATTCAATTACTGCAGAAGGTATTAATGATAATTTTACAGCAGTAGAAGACCTGGTAAATGATATTGGTCCAGGGGATGTAATGGTAGAAGCTCTTACTCGTGAGCATCTCCCTAGTGTAGTGGGTGTTGCGGGGGAAGCAACTATTTATGGAGTAGATCATGCGTATACCGTTCTCGATTCTCCATATAATCCAGATTACGACGAAGCTTCTGTAAATGCATGGAGTGAGATTAATAGTAATGGTGGAGGTACGACTTCTGCTGCTGATTTTATGTACAATAAAACCGATCCCATTGTTCTACAGACAGGGGGAATTAAAACAGCTTTAGATGGCGTTCTGGTAATGTTTAACGGCCACATAAAGAAATTATGGCAAACAGAAAATCAAGAAGGATTGCATGATATCCACGCTATCTTTAGGATATCGGTAACGGATTCTTCGGGTAATAAGAGGTTTTTAATAGGATCTGAACGTTTTGCAGACTCAGAGTTGAGTTGGTACAATCATGTTCCTACTTCACTAGGTGCTGCAGACAAGCAGTGGAAAATGGCGGATATTGCTATTCGACATGTCATCACAGCATCTGATGTTATTGATGGATCTCTACAGACAGTAAAGGTCCATATAGCTGTTGTTGCGGCAACACCCCCTTCTGGAGCATTATTTAGTGGCTATGGAACGTGCGGATTATCAGGGTGTGACCTAGCTGTTATCCCCTTTCAAAAATTACTTACGGCACATTAAATGGCACTAAATCTTACAAAGTTTACTGCAAATTCAATCCTTGATCCAAGCGATGTGAATACGAATTTTTATGAGGGTAATAACAGTACGGATTCCCTAGCTGTACTTAATGGAAATCTTAATACGGATCACCAGTCTGGTAGTTGGACACTAGGATCCAGACATATTCGCGCAGGGAATATGTGGGGTTCTAGGATGTCTGGTCAAACAGGTATTCTCGATTATCAGAATCTGTTGTTCGAGGGAACAGACGATACCGGAGATGTAGTTGATAAAGTAGACCCCATTCCAGGGGCATCAACTACATTCTATCTTCCATTTGACGCTAGTATCGTAATCTGTACATGGCAAATTGTAGTAGCAGGAACTCCCCACTCAATGCGCGGAGTTCCTGATAATCGGGAGTCAGGAGATATTGGCGAGGATACTGAGCAGAGTATTCGTTTTTTCTACGACTCTAACGAGTACACAGGGCAAATTCGATATGCCCCGACAGGCGGATATTATGACGATAGTACCGCGCCAGATGAGCATTATCGAATGACCAATCGGGACCGTATCTGGTCTGGGCAGAAGTTGTTCACAGGCGGATCAGGCATAAGAACCAAAGGTTGGCACACAGCTTGGCTTGGTTGCTTTGTAGGAAGTACACAGGTGCTTCGTATTCGTACACGGAATATGAAAGTTCTGTGGTTTAAATAGGAGAAAACATGGCTCTTGATTGGAAAAAAGCAGGATTAGCAGCACTTAATCCTATGGCGGCTGCAAATGTAAGCGCGATTAAAAAAATGGTGGATCCATCCCCAGATCCTGGTATGGAGGAGCATTACGAATCTAAGGGTCTGGGGGACATGTCTGGAAAAGAACGCAGACTAACGAGAAGGGCCGACAGAGGTAATATTACTGCAGCATCAAAACTTGAACAAATAAGACTAGCGGACGAAGCGGCAGCAGCAACAGGGAAAGCTGAACAAACTGATGTTAATAAAACTTTTAGCGACTACCAAGAACAGATAGCTGCAGGAGAACAAGCCGCCGTTCGAGAATTGGTTGAAGCAGAAGGGGGCCGAATGGGGCCAGGTGGAAAAATGCGGCAAGCCCTGCAAACAGTAGGGGAAGCGACCAAAGAAAAATTGGCTGCAGGTTATGCGAGTATCAAGGAAGTTATGGATAAAGCAGCAGCCCTAAAAAAGCAGAATCTTCGAACACTTCTCTTTGCTAGGGGTGATGCGGAGCTTGCCCAGAGTATGCAAATGGTAGCGATAGTATCTTCAATGCTATCCCAAGGTATGGGGGGTGTATCCGAATCAGTGGCAGCAAGCCCCACTGCAACAACACCAACTGCTCCCGCCCCCGCCCCTACTCCCACTTACTCTGAACCCCCAATAATTCCTGGATAAATTATGGCTGAACCAGTAGATCTTACCCAGTTACCACCTGAGCTACAGGCGTATCTAAACGAATTTCCCCAGGCTAGAAGACGCGCCATCTTAGCCAAACTTGGGGTGAACGTGGCTACTCTTTTTGGTTTCAAACCCACGCCTCCACCAGAGGATGATACAGAGCTAAGGCGTAGGCATCAGCTTGCTGCGCTTAAACTGAAACAAGGGAGCGATAAAATAAAAGCGGAGATGGTTAAGAACGAATCGACTTTTGCTCGTGAATACCACAGATGGTTTGTCCAGCTACACGGTGACTTAGGTGAATTCGCTGGAGAGATAAGAGGGGATCTCTATTCAAAATTAGATAAAGATCAACAGAGAGCCATGGATCGGGGAATGTCAGAAGTGGAGGAAGCTAAAAAGCAACGGGCACGCAATGGTTGGGACGAACCGTTCGAAGCGTGGTCACGTGGGGAGGGCATGAACTCCAAAATGAAGGCGACCCTCCAAAGCTATGAAGCTTATCGTGGAAGTTGGGATAAAATTACGGATGCTGCTGGAAAAGAGATATTCACACCTGTTCTCAAGTCAGAGGATCGAGTAGGCTTTTTCCAGAAACTTTATTCTGATCTTCAAGCATACCCTGCTGAAGAGACAGCCTTCATCATAGCCCAACTACAGCATTGGGATACTAGTCGTGCAGGTAGTCTTAATTTCGATTTAAAGGCTGAACTGGGACTCTACGCAGAATCAGATGAAAAAGTAATGCAACCAGGAGGGCTTCTGGTAAAGCCCCTGACAACAGGCCGAGGTCACTATCCCAGTCTTCTAGAGGCTATAAGGAGTGCAGACGCCGTTAGAAAAACCAGAGAATCAGTGGATGCAACACAGACACAAATAATAGAAAATGCATATGCGCAAATGGATGCTGTTGATGTAAGTATGCTCGATCAGAGAGATCAAGCAGCACTAAGAGAAGCTGAAGACCAGAGAAGATCAGTCTACGATGCAATTATGTCTATCGGCCCTGAATTATTGCAGGCTGAAGAATACGCTGACAATAATCCGGTTCAGTATGACAGTGGAGCAGTGCGTCCACCTCCAAACGCATTAATTCCCACTGAAATAGAGATTCGTACTGAAGAAGAGGTAACGGGAGAACCCGGAGAGCCATCGGTAGGGGTTCCTGCAATAACAGCACCCGGAGGCGTACCCTTACCAGGAGTAACGGCACCCGAAGGTGTACCCTCTCCAGTCGCTGACCCAACTGGTGCAGCCGTGGGAGCACCCACTAGAGGGACTACCCTATTTGATCAGCTTAATGCAGCTTTGGCAGGTACACAGGAAGATATAGTTGATTTTGTAAAAAGCATGGGCGATGAAGCAAATCAGAATGATCCTGCCTATCAGCAGATGGCTCACTACCTGTTAGCCGATCCCATGGTTCAAAAGAAAATCAAACAAGAAGGATGGGAGAATGTTCCAAATAAGGATCGGTTCCGCTGGATGGCTGAAGATATGGAGAAACAAGGGGCGGCAAGTAGATCGGCAGCATATGACAAACGTTATGGAAGGGGGGATAAAAAACCCCAAGAGCTTTTCTACGGTAAGAAACTGGGCGAAAATATTGGTGGTCTTTTAACTGCGGCTGGGACTGGATTAAATAAACTAAAAGACGAAAGCGGTAAAGAACAAACGGAAACGGGAGAGCAAACAACAAGGGGTGAACCCACGGAAGCAGATGCGCAAGCAGCATCTCGGCCCGCTGATGCTAAACCCGCAATACCAGACGAAAGCACACAGGACATCTTCCGTAGAGCCAATAAATGGGCAGATGACCGTGAGTTCGACACCAATAGAGAGGGGATCGTCATAGATGATATAAATGGAACTCTCTATGTAAGTAATGGAATAGCTTATTGGTACGACTGGAAGTCAGGAAGAACAGTTCGCGTTTCTGGGGATAAGAGTGGCCAAGAGCTTGTAAGCGGAGCAACTGGCAAACCCCTTAAAATAGAGCCACTTTTAGAGGAATTTCGCCAGAAGAAACAAGGCGCTCTTTATGACGAAACGAGAGATATTGAAAGCCTGGAAGATCTAGACATTCCTGATATTACTAGGGAAGGGAAGGGGGTCCAGGAACAGGGTCGAGCAGCTTCCCGGTACAACCAACAGGGTGAATTAATAGGTAGTCGAGGAATGGGGGATGTCCGAGAAGGGCAAACTCTTGCAGACATTAAAGCAATAGAGGATCTGCAAACTTCAATGGGAACAGATCCCCGTTTCCGGGTTGGCACCACACGTTTGGAAGAAGATACTCAGTCACTACCTTTCTTTATCCATCCTTCAGAAATAGACGGTATGACATTTCGAGAAGCCAAGAGTTTCATTCAATCTAAATTTGATCAGGAAGGTTTAAAGATTACTGATGAAGATCTAGACGAGTTGGTATCACCATATCGCCCAAGAATACCTGCTGGAACAGTTAGAGACGAGGAAAGAGATATCGTAGCCGGGGATCCTGGAGTCTACTACGATCAGAAGCGTAGAGACGCCCTTAAAAGTAAGCTCGATCCTACTGTAGACCCGATAATGACTGATGTAGAGCAAGAAAAGCTAGACGAAAATGTCGCAAAACGGATGAGACAAGGGCAAGCACAAGAAGACATAGCATTGCAAACAGCCCAGCAACGAGAGTGGAAAGAGACTGAAGCTGAAGAAGCAGCGCGGCGTAAGGCTGAACTACAAAGTGGTGTATGGGGTACGACAACAGCAGCAGAACAACGGAAGAAGAAAAGAAAAGAAGATGAAGAATGGGCAGGTAAGCCTTGGGGGTCGTACTAATGCCAACACAAGGTAAAGTTGCACCAGATCCCACTGACTATTCTAAAGGTACGGAAGAGGAAGAAGCTCAGTTCACGTGGGAACCTACAGGTTCCGATGTGGGAAAATGGGGCCTAATGAACACCAAGATGTATCTTGGCCATGGAATGGAATTCAGTCCAGATGAACTCCATGATCAGTATGACCCTAAGACTCTAAGGAGTACAGGTAAAACCTGGGTAAAAGGCGATGCTTACAACCGAGAATCGGAAAAAGTAATTTGGAGAGATACCACATTGCCTTTTAGAGTAAAGCTGTCTGTGATGAATGCAGTTAAAGACTCTCCTGCTGCAGCAGCAGCGATTATAAAAAGGATAGCTGATAAAACAGCCGAACAAGGTGTAAAGAACGTAGAGGCAGGCACAGCCTCTTATCCCTATGCTGGTAGCCGAGTAGATCCCCAGAAACTAGTAAAGCCGGTAGAACCTGCAGAACCTGAAAAAGTGGTCCCAGAGAGTCCTATCCTAAATATGCTCCGTATCAGTGGCGAGGAAGGCGGTACCTATCTTGCGGATAGGATAACCCACGATGGTTGGAATTCTTTAACTTCAGATGAAACAGACAGGATGTCGGAGATCTTGACAGAGACAAGGGGAAAATTAGCAGCGGTGTCTGCTGTTGATTCCGAAGAAGCTGCAAAAGATCCAGAAAAGCATTTCCGTCGAGTTCGTACTGAAGACTATACACCAGAAATGGGCGGTATAGCAGGACGCACAAAGGATGAGGAATTCGTTTTTATACCGGAAAAGTCTATATTAGATGTTGCTCAAAAAGATCCAGAAGAGTTTGAGGGGATTATACGTCGTGGCTACGAAGCACAACTGAAGAGTGGTGAAGCTGCTGTCCGCGAGCGGCTTTCAATAGCTGCAGGCGATGTACCAATTCCAATTGGTCCTGGTGGAATAGTTAACGAGAAAGAATTTGAGAAAAACTTATATGTCGCCCATCAAGCTTGGATCTTAGACCATGAATTCGGGGGTGTAGTTTTTGAGGATTTGGGCAAATTAAAAGTAGGAAAAACGGAAGAAGAAAGACAAGCTGAGATTGCTATCCGTGACGATGTAAACGAACGCGCCCACAGAGCAGCTTTACTGGATGTCCGTAGAGCCAAATTAGGTGGGAAAGGACTTGTCTGGGGGGCTTCGGAATGGGATCGAGATCGCGAGATGTTCGCAGAATGGCATGAAAACGCGAATTTTGCCAAATTGATGGGATACCCCACAGAAGAAGAAGTACGGGAATTCATAAAACCGCTTCCTGGGGATCCAAGTTTTGCGCTTAGTTGGAAAGGGCAAGAAGTAGGAATGGTAAGTGTAGAATCAGTGTTAGAGGAAGGCGGTGTATTCTGGACTGGAGTAGGACGTGCAATTCTGAATTCTGGGCAAACTGTTATTGGTATGCCCATGGCTTCGATGTGGCCCGCTACAGTACGCTATGAATCAGAAACGGCTCGTGAATACCAAGGAGCACGGCCCTTAGATGCATGGGCATCGACGTTTGTTTCGTCATGGTACGCCGGTATGATGAGAACACACGAGGCTATGGGTTCTGAATACATGGCTAAGAAGGTTTTACCTCGGGTTACGGATGAACGCGGAGAAATAACACGAGGAAAAGGACTCGAATTAGTTGGCCGTGCTACACAAAATATACTCCGAAATATGGCGGGGCAGTATGAAGATCCTGAAGAAGTAAAATTCCTATTAGATAATATGCAGAAACATGTTCTTTTAGCTGATGTCATGGCCGATTATTATGGCCATCTTGCACGTTCACTGGACCTTAGCGATGATTCTGTAGAATGGTTTAGGAGAGGTGGTGCAGGATTGGGGTGGTCGGGTGAGTTTCTCCCTGTACTGGGAGGGGATCCTCTTACGGCTTTATTTGCTGGTTCAGGTAAACTAAATAAGATAATTGCAGAATATAGAACCATACGTAAGGAACAGGTTCTATTACCAAAGTTACTTGAAAAGCTGCAGCTAGACGTAGAAAACTTAGGAATGGGCGAGGCTATAAGAAAGCTCAAAGAATCTGGTGAAACCGGACGAAGGATAGCACCTCTCATTGAGAAAGATCATGCAATTGTAAACGGCTTTCTAAATGATGTAACTCTTCAGACAGATGCCTATACGGAAGCAGTTCGTAAATCAGAAATGGCTGTTGCTGAAGTGGCGAAAGAACTGGGTATGCATGTACCTCCGCACCGACTTCCAGGTAAACATCTTACGAGTGCTGAGAATGTTGTCCAATTCCTTACTAGACGCAAAGAATATTATAAGAAGAAAGGGATTCTAGACGATAAGGGTGAAGAATTGGCACTGGCCGATCTTGAAAAGGAATACGTAAAATTAGAAAAAGAAATCTTAGCGGTAACAAGACCAGGGGATCAGTTCGAAACAGCAACTGGGGCTATTTATACACGTAAAGGTGATAAATGGGAAACGGTAGTTGATAGCAAGACTTTCAAAGGTACAGCAAATGTCCCTTCTCGCCAACTTTTAGATGCTGAAGATATCCGTTCTACAGAAACAGCAATTAAAGAGATGGAAGAGGAATTAGCGAAGAGGGGTGCAACTCCTCTCCAACGTGCCACATTCATAGAACATCAAATATCTATCCGCAGAGCACGGTTTCTTCGCGATACTCTTGAACATATGCACGCTGAAGAAGTATTAAGATCCTATAGAACAGGTGAAGCGGCTGTTTCTAAAGAATACGCTGAATTGACCAATGCATTAGCAAAACATCAAGAGGCTCTCACAGATGTTGATAAGAAATTAGCTAAAATCCGTGAAGAACATGGGCCTGATCTTGATGCGTATGCTGCTGCTGAAGAAGAATTTCTGAATACAACAACGCGTCTTGCCACTATGGAAGATAATCTAAAAATTATCTTGAAACGAGCTAATATTGATTGGGATGGAAAATTAGGAACATTAGATACGGCAGTAAGGAAACTACTCAAAAAGAAGAAGGCATTTAGGGAGGATGACAAAGCTCAAGCTATATATTACGCAAAACAGATCCCTCAAGATGCCGCTAGATTAACAAAGCCATATGTAGAGATAGACGGTAGCTACGTCGAAACAGTATTTTCACGGATGCAAAAAATATCCAAGAAGCTCCATAAAGTTGGACCAAAACAAAAACAACTAGAGCTAGCAAGAGAAGCAATTGACGCGCAACTTACTATTATTGGATCAAAACTCAATGGACCAACTCAAACAGTAGGGGGTAGAGCTACTTCTTCGGGTAGATACGTTCAAACAGATGCAGGGATCAATGAAGAGGGTATAAAAATGATCCGTAAGTTGTGGGTAGAAGAAGCAGGATTATCTCGTTTTATTACTCCTGAACAATTTGGATGGATTGTAGCCAAAGAGAGGAAGTTAGAAAAAGCAGTTGCCCGAGCAGGGAAAAAAGCCAAGAAAAGCGAGAAGACGTACCGTAAAATGCTCAAAAAAGATCCTGCAAAAGCGGAGATAAAAAAACTCCAGGATCTTATCAATACACGGCTTCAATTAATAAAAGAAAACGCCATAGCAAATGGATGGAAACAAGCATTTCGAAATGCTGCAAAGAATATTCGACGCGGGTATGCCGCCAAACATCGCTTGCCCAAAGGCCCCAAAAAATTCGAGGACATCCTATCGTCGGCTACTGTGCGTAAACTGGAGCAGGGCGAACGGATTATTAATCCAGAAAAATTCGATTCACATCTCCGACAAACCTATGGCTGGGATGCAGTAAGCCATGTAGCTCGACCATATTTCTTACCAGGTACTACTGATGTGATAGGGACAATGGGGGGTGAGGCTGGCGATATCTTATTACAGATACTCAAGAAAAGTCGAGATGGCATAAGAAGCATGAAATTGACTTCTGATGAAGTATGGAAACTTCAGCAAAGTCCTCAGTATTTGGAAAGAGCACGCAAAGAAGTTCATCCTGATGCGGGTGCAATCTCTTTTGTTGAAGCTTTTGACCTCGCTAAATTTGATCCAGATCTAGGTAAGTCCACAAGCTGGGGGGATGCTTTTAAACGTAGGATGGTAGCTCTAAAGCAAGCATCGGATCCAATAGTAGCTGAAATCGGTAAAACATCTGAAGCAGTTCTTGATGCTCTCAAAGCAGATCATCACTTACGAGATCGTTTCGATGATGAGTTCTATTGGCTTGCTAGATACGCAGATAAAGAATCGCGAAAGATGTCTGAAGGTGAACGAGCACAATACTTCCGCGATAAACTTTATAGTTATGTAGATGGAGAAGGATTTGGAATGAGGGGTGATCATACCCGTCTTCATGGATTCTGGGAAGATGCTCGTTCACACATGCGTACAGATCCCCGCCTCAAAACGCTACATACAAAAGCAACCAAACTCCAGGATAATATTGATGGCTTAAGCGGAGCGCTTAAACGTATAAACGAATTAATCACTAAAAAAAGAAACCAAAGGGAACTACTACGAGCGAAACCACCTTCTCCCAAACCTGGTACTAAACGCCATGAAAAAATTGGTAAGATCAGTAAAGATATCAATGAGCTAGAAGTGAAGCGGGGGGGAATACGCTATGAAGCTTCAAAAGCAAGTAGCGAGATAGCGACAGATGTAGAGGGTATACTCACACGGGGCAATCCTCTCATTGCTCTTTCCCGTATGCATTTACCGCATAATGTAAATATTGCTCCATCGGAAGCAATGGATTTCTATTTCCATGCTTACGATCTCATTATGGGAAATGCTAAGACTTTTAAAGCTTTCTCAGAAAGTATGGGTAAATATACAGGTAAGATTATTCTAAGACGGCCAAAAGAAGCGGCAAAAACTGCTGCGCGTAGATCGCAAAAAGCAGCTTATAAACATGCAACACCCGTTGGCCCATACATCACCAAAGTTGGCGATGAGATTGTGAGAACCGAAACTATTCCAGCACGCTCTCTTGCCATGGGTGCGTTAGCAGCATCGCAAGCAGCCATCCAACGACGGGTCAATACACTACTTGAACGGGCTGTTCAAGGATATATATCTCCAGAAGAAGCTACGAATTTAAACTTCTTCCTTTCGCACGAATATGCCAAAGTAACAGAACCTGCTCTCCAACCCCGTCTTGGTAGAAAACTAGAAATGGAATTAGGGGAAGAGGGATACAAGTATAAACCAACAACTCTTCAGCAAATGCCTACTAAGGGCATTACTCAAGTTGCGCGAGTTCTGAATCGTTATGGAATTCCATATTCTCAGGAAGTAGTAAAAAGCGCAAAGACTACCCGAAAGGAGATGACTCGATTAACCAAGTTCATTGAAACAGGTGCAGATGATTCTGGAAGAATGATGCACGCACCGGATGCTATAGCTTCGGAGATCGATGCATCTATGGCAAAGGTAACCATGGAAATGGGGGAAAACTTTGCACGAGCACGGACACCTGAAGAGATTTTCTATTGGGGTAAACAGTGGAACATTAGTCGATTGTGGCGAACATCCATTATTACTGGACTCATAATCCCACGGCCCAAATACTGGTATAACAATTTCATTGGGGATTTTTCTCAGATCTGGTTTGAGCAAGGTATCGGACAAGCTACAAAGACTAGTTTTCAGCTTCTTGCAGGTATACCTTCCTGGAATAAGCATCTATGGAAAATCCAAAAAGGCATCGAAAAACAGATCCAGACACATGTACCAGGCATGATGCGTACACCAGTCTTGGGTAGCATTAGCAATGCACTGCTTAATCCAGCAGCCCAGAAGGTTTGGCGAGAACCGGGTGGAGTTCTCGTCACAAAACA
>CEPX01043565.1_pt1 | contig 11175 bp, 9 predicted proteins | sample 361361 | NCBI WGS metagenome assembly CEPX01 (sample SAMEA2619974, study PRJEB7988) | marine metagenome | biome: marine biome (ENVO:00000447); feature: mesopelagic zone (ENVO:00000213) & marine oxygen minimum zone (ENVO:01000065); material: "saline water (ENVO:00002010), including plankton...
CTGTTCTTCCGGTGTTGTTCCCTCCAAAAATGTTTTTAAGTTATTACATGTCCTCTCTACTCGTGCCATACCCTGAATAGCTGGCTCTGTATCGGTAATAGATTTTGCAACCTCCATATACTCCTTGTTCGAAGAACTAACACCTTCTTTGGATGCCCTTCTTTTTATGTTCTCTAACGCTCTTTTATAAGCATCTTCTATTCCATCGGCGCCATACTTCCCCTTGAGATAATCGTACATTGCCTCAGGCTTCATTTGTGCGTACTTAATTACGGCCTTTAGAGTGTCATTAACCGCCTCATTATTTTCTATTCTTGTTGCAATGTCTTCCAAATGATACATAAGACTCTCTGCTCTCTTCGCTTCTGGTGAATCTTTTCCTCCTGCTCCTACAAGTGCTTTGTGCAAATCTGTAACAGTAGAAAAATCCTCCTTCATCTTTACAATAACTTCCTCAGGACTTTTCTTAGACTTCCATAACATAATTTCTAAAGCATCATCACCAATATCAATAATTCCTAATTTGTCATATTTATCTGCCAATTCTTTAATTCCCTTCTTGCTTCTCTCCAATACCTGTTCTTTATTACCGATGTTGTCCATATATCCTTCCAGCTTTCCGACCATGTCTGCGTATTTATCCAACACCTTATCCATTCCTCTTTCCAACTCATCCAGTTCGCTCTGCCTTCGAACCAAAATCCAACGGTAATACTGGCATCTTCCACATTGCCTTGTAACCTGTTTCTGATACTTTGGGTTCTGTTTAATCTTACTATGCTCCTCACTTAGAGGTACGAATTCCTTCGCAAGAACAGATTCGGGCCCTTTGGTGTTTTTCAAGTACTCTTCCTGATAATACTTACTTAACTCCTCTGCGGCTTTATCCTGCCCACGTGCTTTCAATTGCTCCTCAAGTTTTTTGAATTTTTTGCTTGCAGCATCCATCCTCTCCTGAATTTTGCTTCGTTTTTCTTTCAGAGATTCTGGCGTAACTTCTTTATCTTCTTCCTGATCAACATACTCTGTTGCAGAAACATTCTGTTGTGCTTGCTCCTGTCCCCCTCTTCTTCTGCTCCTTCTTTCCTGGCGTCTGGCACGCGCTCTTTTGCCGAAGAAATCGCAAAGGCGAGATTCTGATGGGCTGAAATTGAATTGTGTGTGTTCCATTTGTAAAGAAGTTAGTATTTATTAAGTAAGTTGTTGTTCAATTTCGGCTAAACCTTCCTCTTGCTCACCTTCTTCCTGTAAATCTCTGCCCAGCTTCGTAACTGCTTTATCAAACTGATCAACATCTTTTTCCATTTGATCCTGGGTTTCTGCCATTGCCCCAACAGCCTCAACCATTTCTCCCTCTAATTGTACAAGCTGTTCCAGAGTTTCTGCACATTCCTCAGGAGTCATTTTTTCAGCTAAAGCCTCAAGTGATTCGCGTACCTGGTCGGGTACTTGCTTGAGTTCTTTTAGTTTGGCCAGAAAGTCTTTTTGATGTGCTTCCATAGGATTTTTGGGTATTTGTATTAATAATGAAAACTACACGTATATATTAGCATATTTTAAATATTTCATCAACTAGTGAATATATGACTTCTCGGGCGTTTTGAGCAGAAATTATGATTCTATCTCCGGCACAAGTGTAGGTTCGCCTGCCTGCCGATCAGGCAGGGGTGCGGGTTTAGGATTAGATTCTTCCTCACCCTCACCCTCACCCTCTTCCTCTTCTTCGCCAAATTCACCTCCTACAAACCGTTTTCTGTACACTTCTCCGGTTGGAATCAAGCGCCCGATTATCACGTTTTCCTTTAGACCCTGGAGAGTATCGACCCTTCTTGTAGTGGCAGCCTCAACCAAAACCCTAATGGTCTCCTGGAAGGATGCACCCGCAAGCCATGAATCCGTTGCGAGCGCTGCACGCGTAATTCCTAGCAGAAGGTGCTCATAGGTGGCTTTTTTCTGGGCTTTAGTTAAATGCCTATTCTCATAGTTTACGTCTCCAACGTCAGCTGTCTCGCCTGGCAGGAACGATGTTGCTCCCGAATCGATGATACGAACCTTGGAAAACATTTTTCGTACAATGATTTCCAAATGCTTGTCATTAATAGTCTGTCCCTGCGAAGCATAAATGTGCTGAACCTCCTTTATAATATAGCGCTGAACTTCGTAAATTCCTTTCTTTTCAAGCAATTCCTGCAAGTTAAAGTGTCCTAAGTTGATGGGCTGACCGACCTCAACCATATCACCGTTCTTAATAAGGAGAGACTCACGTGGACCAAACTCATATGTACGCTCCTGTATTTCCGCGTGTCTAACTTGAATAACACCATCTTCGGTTTCTATTACTTTTCCTTCAACAATAGCTTTTACAGTACTTTTATCCATCGAAGACTTGGCAAGCACTGTTCTCTCTTTTACCTTCTGGCCTTTTTTGACTTTGACTTCAAACCCAGCAGGAATTCTATATGTATCCATGCCCTTCTCCGATGCGATAACTTGAACCATTGTTCGTCCTCCCGGATGAGCAACCTTGGCAATTCCAGTTATATCAGAAAGTACAGCAGGAGTCCTGGGGGAACGCGCTTCGAATAGTTCCTCCACACGAGTAAGACCCTGAGTAATATCCGCTCCCTCCGCAACACCTCCCATGTGGAACGTTCGCATAGTTAGCTGTGTTCCTGGCTCTCCAATTGATTGAGCAGCAATTATTCCAACAGGAGTGCCTACCCAAACAGTTCCATTGTCTCCCAAATCTCTTCCATAACATCTAACACAAATTCCTTTTCTGGTTTGGCATGTCATAACTGATCTTACATCCACCTCTGCAACCTTGCGTTCTATGATTTGTTCCAACAAAGCATCATCAATCTCATCATTTCTTTTTGCAATCGTTTTTCCGCTAATAGAAAGATCACTCGCCAGTGTACGACCAAATATTCTGGCTTCAAATTTTTCGCCAATTTCATCTGACTCTTTCCTGGTAACAGTATGTGCATCTTCCGATCCGCAGTCTTCTTCTCGAATAAGAATATCTTGAACTGCATCGACCAAACGCCTGGTAAGATATCCAGCTTCTGCAGTTTTTAGAGCAGTGTCTGATTTTCCCTTTCTTCCTCCATGAGTTGCAATGAAATACTCGAGCACAGAGAAACCTTCAAGCAGATTGGATTGAATTGGAAGCTCGATTGTGCGACCGGAAGGATTAGCAACCAATCCTTTCATTCCCGAAAGCTGTGTCACCTGACCCCAGTTTCCACGAGCACCAGAGTCGATGACGTACGTAATATTGTTTTCCTCATACTTTCTGAACTCTTCAATCATCTTTACGGAAATATCATTCTTTGTCTGTGACCAAATTTGAATTGCATGGCTATATCGCTCGTCAGCAGTTATGAGTCCCTTCCAATAATAATTATTGATAAGACGGATTTTTTCGTTAGCCGCATTCTTCAATTCATCTCGCTCATCGGGGACTAGCATGTCTTCCGTAGAAATAGATACTCCGGAAAGAGTTGCATACTTGAACCCAATGTCTTTAATTCTATCGGCAAAAGCAATTGTTTCTTTTCGCCCTGAAGTATCCAACGCTTTTCTTACAAGGTTGGAAAGCGTCTTTTTGGTCTGAGTATAATTTATAAAGCCCAGCTCTTTGGGAACTACCTCGTCGAAATACAAACGGCCCACAGATGTTTCAACAATTTCACTCTTGCCTTCTTCAATATCCAACCTAATTTTTATTTTTGCTTGCAGATTAACCACTCCCTCTTCGTGAGCAATAAAAGCTTCCTCTTTTGTGCCAAATATCATTCCCTCTCCTTTCTTTCCTTCATGAATCCTGGTAAGAAAATAACAGCCCAACACCATGTCTTGGGATGGATTGACAACTGGATCACCGGCTGAGGGCTTAAGAATATTTGTTGCTGAAGACATAAGACTGCGAGCTTCATCTTGAGCTTTCTCTGAAAGAGGCACATGCACAGCCATTTGATCACCATCAAAGTCCGCGTTGAAGGCGGCACACACAAGTGGGTGAATCCTGATTGCAAGACCCTCAATAAGTTTTGGCATAAATGCCTGAATACCCAAACGGTGAAGAGTTGGCGCTCTGTTAAGCAATACATATTTATCCTTAATAACATTTTCCAGAATGTCCCAAACCTCTTTACCGCTATCCTGAACCAATCGTTCAGCTCCTTTTACATTATGAGCAAGTTCGTCACGGATAATCTGGCCAATTACGAACGGCTTAAACAATTTCATTGCCATTTCTTTTGGAATACCGCATTGATTAAGACCGAGTTCCGGGCCAACAACAATTACGCTTCTTCCGGAATAGTCCACACGCTTTCCAAGGAGGTTCTGTCGGAAGCGTCCTTGTTTTCCTTTAAGCATATCGGAAAGACTTCTTAATTTTCTTCTGTCGCCTGCCGTGAATAATGTCTTACCCGCTCGCGCTGAGTTGTTGAGTAACGTATCAACTGCTTCCTGAAGCATTCGTTTTTCATTTCTGCAAATAACTTCCGGAGCCCCAATACTCATTAGTTTCTTTAGACGATTGTTTCTGTTTATTACTCTTCGATAAAGATCGTTAAGGTCAGACGCAGCGAATCTTCCTCCATCGAGCTGAACCATAGGACGAAGGTCCGGTGGAATTACCAGGAGCCGTTTTAGGATCATCCACTGCGGCTTGATCTGTGCCTTCATAAGTGAACTACAGAGCTTTATTCTCTTCATAATTTTTTTGAGTTTCTGCCCACTACTTTGCTGTCGTTCTTGCTGAAGGTATTCGAGCATCTTATCCAGATCTATATTCGTAATAATCTCTTCCAGCGACTCCGCTCCCGTACCAGCTCTAAACACATGTCCAAACTTCATGTTCATTTCTCTGAATTTAAGTTCGGAAAGAACAGATCCAACGCTTAAATCTTTCAAATCTGTGATAGCTTCTAAATGATTGCTTTTAAGTGTCTCCAATTTTTCCGCCATCTCTTTATCCAACGCGTCCAGCTGCTCTCTTGTTGCTTTACTATCCTGCAATTGTTTTTTAGCTTCATCGAAATCCCTTTTGAACTGCCCCTTTCTGGTTTCCATAGAAGAGTTAATTTCCTTTTCGGACTCAGCTTTTGAATCTTCATCAACCGCGATAACGATGTAAGCAGCGAAATACACAATCTGTTCCAGCGTCTTTATTGGAAGATCCAAAAGTAAACCTATTCTTGACGGTGAACTTCGGAGGAACCAGATGTGAGTTACAGGAACAGCCAAGTTAATGTGTCCTGTTCTTTCTCGCCTTACAATCGAGCGTGTTACTTCCACTCCACACTTCTCACAAATAACTCCCGAATACCGGACCCCCTTATACTTACCGCAAAAACATTGGAAGTTCTTTGTCGGTCCAAATATGCGCTCACAAAAAAGCCCGTCGGGCTCCGCGCGCTGAGTTCGATAGTTAACAGTTTCGGGTTTTGTAATCTCACCGCGAGACCAGGCGATTACATCTTCCGGACTGGCGATGGATAGTGCTACTGCATCAAAGGAATCTGTAGCAGCGGCAGGGGGTCTTGAAGGTGGCATGAGAATTGACTTGGGAAGAATAGAAGATTTTGTTATTTCGTTTACTCGTTAATTCGTTAGGTATCGCTTTGCGACGAATTAACGAAGTAACGAATTAACTTATAAAAAACCGCAGCTCCTCCTGGCTGATCGTCTGAATCAGTGGAGAAACTTCGGTGATTTCCCATAAATTCTACTTAAATTTGGTGTGAATGCAACTAATTCTAAGTTTTTATTGGTAAATTCTGAGTCTAGATACACCCGCCCCCCAAGCCTGTCCTGAGCTTGCCGAAGGAGGGTGGGTTATCCTTGGGTGAGTGGGCCGGCAGTTCATAATGTGTCAGCTTCAAAACCACGTCAATACCGCGTAAAGCGGCACGTGCCGCCACGCGGCTTTACATACCTCCTCAAAAAAATCTTTTTCTTAAGCCCACTTTTCCCCTCAAACTAGGAACCTTTCCGGTTACGGACCGAAGCGGAACAGGGTATTGACTTAGCAATAATTTATTGTACTATATCGCCATTATGTCATCTGAATTACCATCAGCAGAACGAGTTGGTGAAAGCTGGGGTCCTGAAGCGAGGCGCGCATTCGATATTCTGCAAAGATCAGAGTTAATTTGCTCAGTCGCAAGATCAGAGGATTCTGTTACCGTTGTTTACGACGAAGTTGAAGATCCACCTGAAGATGAAGAAGTTGAATCTGGTGAACGAAAACGATACTTAAATGAGCTCGCACGGCTAACCACATGCGTAAATACGTTATATGTAGAACTGACAGGTGGAGTTACTGTAGATATGAGTAGAGTTAGCTCAACTAACAACAAGTTATTCATCTTCTCAACATTGAGTTTTTGCGCCCAGCCAGATGAGGATGGAGATGGAATTGTATTTATCGATCATCCAATATCCCGCCAAGAAAGAAGAGTCGAGGAAGCCCAAACAGACAGTACTGCAACCGAAGCGACTCAATCAAACACGACTGCATCAATAACCAAAACCGTGGATCCTAGCAGCTGGCTCGAAAGATTCGGACAACAATAAAGATCTAAGTTCTAAGCTCTAAGTTCTAAGCTCTAATCTCTAATTATTAAGCCCCTCATTAATGAGCTCTTTCCCTTCCTGGATCTTTTTTACGCCTTGCTCGACAGCGTCAACCCGACGCTTAACATCGGCAACTCCTTCCTGAACTGTTCCAACAACCGACTTGCCGGAATCAACAACATTTTTAATTTGTCCTACAGTTTCCGTTACAACACCCGAGGCTGTTTGTTCCAAGCCCTGTAATAAATCAGCCGCCTTCTTCTGCCTCTCTTCTACAGAATCACAACCAACCAGAAGCACTCCTACAAGCATCAATACGAGGAGGAAAGCTGAGCCCGTGCAGAAGCGGCGTTCTCGCATAGCTTATTCTGAGGTTGGCTCGTTGTTATCTTTACCAACATTATACTTTTCAAACAACTTCTCGAAAGAACCATCAGATTCTTTCAAAGCTTCGGTAACCATCTTTGCTTCATCGGTTGCAATGTTTAACTTGGATGAAATATTGGCAGTTGCAACTTCTTCTACCTCGGCAATATCTTTTCCTGAACCTGCAACCGAAGCATGGAGCACAATGTAAGATCCACACCCGTCGCACTTGAGCTGAAGCAACATCGCGTCATCTGCAACAACTTGAACCGACGAAAAATCAACCGGCACCCTGCTTCCGCATTGGGGGCAACGCATCTGTTGATATATGCGCTGAAGAATTTGCTGGAGTGTGTGGGGGTCTATCTCCATGTCTTCCTATTATACCACTTCAAGCTGTTTAAGACAAAAAACTTAAGAAAAAATATCCAGATAAGTTAAGTAAACAATACATTTATTGAGTAATCAGTAGTAATATGATGGCATGCCACGCCCGATACAGCACATCTTCGCGCTCATTATTGTCATCGTTGCTGTCGTGGCTTTTTCCACGAATAACATTAAACAAGCTCAGATTACCGCAAAACCAAGACCGGTAAATCCTGCCGAAATTGGAATTGAGCATAATGAACCTTTGTCAGTATCAATTGAGGCAAGTGAGATGAAGGGCAAAGGACTTTTCGAGATAGAGCAGAATTCAGCAGAAGAGATTCTATTGTCATTACCCGGCGATTGGATTCGGAAAGAAGTACGCAATGCAGCTATAAAGGATGTTACATTCGAAACCGCATCGCTTGGGTTCAAACGATGGCATATGCCAGAAGGTGCTTCGATTCTTTTTGAATTACCCAAGTTCCCAAGCTCACTGATAATACATAACCCTTCGAAAGTAACTGTTAAGGTATCTACGACCAGAATAAACCTTGAGTCAGGCTCAGTAGAAAATGAAGTAGTGCTTGTACAAGAAGGACCGGTTAAACTTTGGTAACCTTCAACAATTGACAATTAACAATTGACAATTGACTTACTGCGCTACTGCGCAACCTGTCCTGAGCCCGTCGAAGGGCTGCGCTAAAATTACATTACTGATTATGCAAATCATTCCGATCAAAACACCTCTCCTTAAAAAAGACTCTGACCTTGTCGGAACGTTGATCGAAAATGCTGACTTTGAAGACGGAGACATACTTGCAGTTTCATCCAAGGCAGTAGCAACCGCCGAGGGTTCAGCAATAGATCTGAGTAAGATCAAAGTAACCGAAGAAGGCAAGAAGTGGTCAGACAAATGCGGAAAGACTCCTGAGTTCAGACAGGCGGTTCTTAATGAAGTTAAGCGATTGAACGGAAAAGTCCTCGGAGATTGCCCGCATGCGATGCTTACTAGGCTTAAGCCAGAGGGTTTTAAGGATGGGATAATACTTGCTCCCAACGCAGGTTTGGATCAGTCAAATATTGAAGATGGATATGCCATTGGATGGCCACATGATCCTATTGAATCTATCCGCAAAATTCGGAAGGCCATTCAGGATAAAACCGGAAAGAGCATAGCGGTAATTATGACTGACTCATGTTGCAGGCCCAGACGGATTGGGGTCTCTGCTTTGGCATTGGTTGTAAGCGGTTTCGATCCCCTTTTCAGCCACATTGGAAAGGATGATCTGTTCGGAAATGAGTTGAAGATGACGCAGGAAGCAAGAGCTGACCAGCTGGCAACAGCTACAAATATGATCATGGGAAATGCTGATGAATCCACCCCTGCAGCAATTATCAGAGATCATGATTTTGAGTTCACAGACTTTGAGGGATGGGTACCTGGACTCGATCCTGAGGATGATCTATTTGCCGGAATAATGTAAAATGCTCATATGAACTTCATAGTACTTTGCTCCTCCAGAGGCACCACATTCCAAGCAGTAATCGACAGACTCGCTGACGGTTCGCTGACTGCCAACTGTTTAGGATTGGTTGTTGACCGCGAGGATAGAGGCGCTGTCGAGAAAGCTAAGAAAGCTAATTTACCAATCAAAGTAGTTGGGAGAATCAAAGGAGAACCGCGGGAAGAATATGATTGGAGATTGAACGAAGCTATAAATGAGATGGGTGAAGTGGATGTTATTGCCGCCCTTGGATGGATGTTTATTTTAAACCCCTGGTTTGTTCAAAATTGGGAAGGAAGAATTGTAAATGTTCATCCTGCTCTTCTTCCCAAGCATCCGGGAGCTCACGGTATCGAAGATGCTTTGGGTGCCGGTGATAAAGAGACCGGAATGACAATCCATATCATTGATGAAGGTGTTGATACAGGGCCAATCCTTGTTCAAAAAAGTTGCTCTATAAATCCCGGTGAAACCGTAGATTCACTTAAACCCCGCATTCAAGATCTGGAAAAAGAGTGGTACCCAAAGACATTGCAGATGATAGAGACAGGAGAGATTCAATTGAAAACTAAAACTCCAGCATGAGTTAATTCGTTTATTCGTTAATTCGTTTGATCTCGCCTTGCGACGAATTAACGAAGTAACGAATTAGCGTTTCCAATTTGCTTACAGACAATTAAACTTCTTCCATGCCGACACCATCCTACACCGTCACCTGCAAACAAAACATGATACTCAAAAAGGATATTCATGAGCTAAAATTTACAAAACCTAAAGGATTCGATTTCAATCCGGGACAATTCATACTCTTTCAAGTTCCTGATATTGATAACCCAGATGACTTCCAGCCTCGCGCTTACTCAATTGCATCAACTCCCGATGAGGATGAACTGATATTTGTTGTTCGAATAGTTCCGGAGGGAAGAGCAGGCAAATGGTTTTATTCGATGCTAACTGAGGGGACGGATGTCGAGATGCAGGGACCCATGGGCAACTTCATTTTAAATCCCAATAATCCCAAGGATTACTTGTTCGTTGGAACTGGAGTAGGTCTTGCCCCTTTTATATCACAGGTCAGATCAATTCTGACCAATGGCGAGTCTAGGAATATTGATTTGGTCTGGTGCACTTACAACGAGAACAGTAGTTTTTGGGTGGAGGAGCTAAAAGCCTTTGAAGAGAAATATTCAAACTTCACCTTCCACCTTTCTTACACAGATCCACCACCTGAATGGGAAGGACTTACCGGAAGAGTACAACAAGTAATTCCAAACATTCCTGATTTTAAGGAGAAGCAAATGTACATTTGCGGTAACCCTGCAATGACTACTGACGTCAAAAAGATGTGCCTAGAAGAATGGGAGATGCAAAAGGAGGACATTCATATTGAAGGATATATATAGTTTTTATTTACCCTCATCCCCCTGCCCTTCTCCCATGGGAGAAAGGAGCTACTTCGACGTAGCTCCCCTCTCCTGAAAGGAGAGGGGCCGGGGGTGAGGTCGGAATAATGCCTTCAGATAGATTCTACAAACTCATCAAACAGATAATTAGCGTCCTCGGGACCTGGTGTTGCTTCCGGATGGAATTGCACAGCAAAAAACTTTTCTGACTCGTGCATAATTCCTTCTACAGTTTGATCATTGGCATTCGTGAACCAAACCTTCCAATCACTAGGTAGGCTTTTTTCATCCACAGCAAAACCATGATTCTGTGAAGTAATAATACAACGATCACTAATTTTCCATTTTCCATTTTCCATTTTCCATTCCTGGCAGGGCTGATTAACTCCTCTGTGCCCATACTTAAGTTTGTATGTATCTCCACCGACCGCGAGTGCAAGTATCTGCGTGCCCAAACAAATTCCAAATGTCGGAATACCCTTCTCTATTGTTTTGCCGACCTGATCAATTGTCTCTTTGCACATTTTAGGATCTCCGGGACCGTTTGATATGAACACAGCATCATAATCTAAATCTGATCCATCCAAATCAAAATCCCAAGGCAAGCGATGAACCTTAACTCCTCTCTTTAGAAAAGACCTGAGAATGTTGTTTTTAATTCCGCAGTCGTAAACCGCGATCACTTTTGTGTCATCCCGAGCTCTGTCGAGGGATGGCTCATAAGTCTTAACCTCTTTACAACTAACCTCGGCTACTAAGTTAGTGAGATTTGGATCCTTTATCTCCTTTGTCTCTTTTGTACCCTTTGTCTCTTGATCAATAGCCCCCAACATAACCCCATGCTCCCTGAGTTTTTTAGTTAGCGCTCTGGTATCCACCCCAGTAATCCCAGGAATATTATGATGCTCCAGCCAGTTGTGAATCGAGCTGACTGCATT
>CEPX01085913.1_pt1 | contig 11175 bp, 12 predicted proteins | sample 361361 | NCBI WGS metagenome assembly CEPX01 (sample SAMEA2619974, study PRJEB7988) | marine metagenome | biome: marine biome (ENVO:00000447); feature: mesopelagic zone (ENVO:00000213) & marine oxygen minimum zone (ENVO:01000065); material: "saline water (ENVO:00002010), including plankton...
TATGGGGGCGGGGGGAACAATCAGGGACTATCAGGCAACACCAGGGCTAAAATAAAAACCACTAGGGCAATATAAAAGACTAGCAGGGCAATAATAAAATTATCAGGGATATTGCCGGGGAATTGTAAAATGGTATTGATTTCCAATTTACAATATGGGGCTTTTGATGTTGATATTTTGAAAATAATAAGCTATAGGAAAGAATTGCAGGTAACGGAAATAATGCCCTATAAGGAAAAATTCCAATATAAAAAGCGAAAACTCAAGAGGGGAGATTGGGTGATATGCAATTGTTGTGCCAACAAGGGATTTTATCGGGCCGCTTTATTTTTTAAAATATGCAAAATAAACGGGCGAAAATTTGCATCTGGACCCATATTGTTATTACGCCCCGATTGGCGGGGCGGGAAATTCACCCGAGAGGATAATCGAAGCCATGATGAAAAATGCCGGGCTGGTCAATTCGATTGTTTCGCCTCTCACGAAAAAAGGAATTTAAAAATCATGGCCAAGAAAAACGAGATTGCGAAAAAAAGTTATGTTGATAACGAAGGCGACGAAAAAAGGTCCGCTCATGTGGCGGCTACCACAATCCGGTTTACGTTTTCGGATGGAACCGTAACGGATATTCTCCCGAGCGACCTGCCCGAGAATATTGTCTCCTGCGCCACATTGCATGGCCTCTCGCAAAAATTGGGCGATTCATACGCCGGAGCGGAGAACGTTTCGGATGCGCGGGAATCGTTCGATACCATGTTTGAACGGCTCCAAGGTGGCGAATGGGTAGCGGAGAAAAAGGCGGGCGGCCCGAGAACTTCAATTCTTGTGGATGCGATTGCCGAGTTGTTGGTCGAAGCTGGCAAACCCGTTGACGATGAGAAACGGAAAGCCATCGCCGAGAAAGTGAAAACGAAAGAGGGACGAGACGGCGCGATGGCCAATGCCGCAATCGCCGCGCGTTACGAGAAAAAGCGGGCGGACCGCGCGGCAGAGAAAGCCGCAAAAGCCGCGGCCGATGCGGATGGAGTCACACTGGACGAATTTTAAAACCGATTGAATTTCCCCCGCCGCATTTTCCCGGCAGATGTGGCGGGGAATCTTTTATCAAATTTTTTGTAAAAAATGGTGGCGAAAATTTTCAATCGGACCCATATTAAAAATAGACAATCATCCGCTGTGGATGATTCATATTGAGAGGGAGAAATAAAAAATGGCCGATGTAATTTTTGTTCGTACGGTATCCACACAGCCTATCGCGTATCAAATGGAGATTATCTCCGAGTTGTCCGATGGTTCATTGGAACGCGAAACGCATTTTCACGAGGATATTGATCACGCCTCAAATGCAATATTCGAATGGATTGACAGTGCGCTCTCGGGCGGGGCGAAAATTTCAATTACCCTCTCCGAAACATAACAACCAAAAATCCCCCGGCGATATCTCTCAACTGTCGCCGGGGGATTTTTCGCTTTTTTTCCGCTTGGGGCCGACCCAAAACCTAAAGGCATAAAGACGTATCTAGTCCCCATCCCGTTGCCGCTCCCGCCCCCGTATCCCCCCTAACACGAAATTTTCCAGTATAATAAACATTTTACAATCAAAGATAAGATTGGTATAGTATCAATTTTTTTGCTTAAATAAACATTTTACAATTCACCCAATTTTAAGCTTGACAAATTTGTGAAATTGTTATATATTGATAATAGGGACAATTGAGGCTTAAAATAAGGAATGATATCAGAATGGCTCAGTTACAAGTAAAGAAAGTCTCCTGGTGGCATGAGAATCTTATTGAATGGCTTATCATGTTTCCAGAAAAGAAATTGGCTGACGCGGCGAGGTTCTTTAATGTCAGTCAAGCTTGGCTGAGTGTTGTTAAAAATAGTGATGCTTTTAGGGAATTATATGAGCAGAGAAGAGAGGCGCACTTTGATAATGTAAGTGTTTCGACGACGCAGAAATTGGAGGCACTTGCAGAGATAAGTATCGAGGAATTGACGACGAGGATTGAGACAAAGCCTGAGGAAGTATCAATCGGAGGGCTGCAAGATACGACGAATATGGCTCTGAAAGCACTGGGCTTCGGAGGACACAAACCGACAGGAGGTGATAAAGAAGGGGTCCATGCTCATTTTCATTTTGGGAGTCCTGAAGATAAGCAAGCATTGCAGGTAGCGCGTGGGAAGATGATTGAGGCGGGGAGGCCTGAAGATAATGAAACAATACCTCTCGACATAACTCCAATTAAGGAGATGGCTGCAAATGGGAACGGGAAAAGCGATAAGTCTGAAGGGAATACCGAAACACAGTAACGCACCGAGATTCCGACCTGTGCATGAGAGTGAAGTTAGATTTGCTTTCGTGTCGATGGTGAAACCGGGGTTTCTCAAAAAGACTAAGAAACAATACGGACGCAGGGCAGCGGGATTGAGATATGAGACTAGAGTTCAAGATTTGTTGTGTGAAATCTCAGACTTGTATGTTCCGAGTCCCTGGTTGAGATATGGGATTAAAGGCGAGGGGAGAGCGCGATGGTGCCAGCCCGATGGTTTTCTTCTCGATTTGAGAAAAGGGCAGATAACCTTAATTGAGGTTAAGTACAAGCATACAATTGACTCTTGGTGGCAGTTAAGAAAATTATATGAACCTGTGCTAAAGAAAATCTTTCCACCGAGTCATTTTCAGTATGCTTGTATTGAGATTGTAAGTTGGTATGAAAGTAATATTAAATTTCCGGAGACTTTTTATTTTGCATCGGACCCACTGGAAGCTGAAGTTAATAAGTTCGGCGTCCATGTTCTAGCGCATAGTAAAAAGTTTTCAAAGGCAACAAGTGAGAGACTGAGAAATGTCCACTCAAATGGAAGTCGAGGTCGAGGGAGTTGAAGTTGTTACCACAGCTGAGATAATTCGTCTCGGGGCAACGGATGGTAACTTCTTTAACAAAACCTTCTTTGCTAAGACAGTACGGCAAGATAGCCCTAACTTCCATAATGAGATTCAAACTGACTTAGATAGTCATCACAGATTTATAAATATTCAGGTGTTTAGAGATGGAGCAAAGACTTCATTATTGAGAATGTATGCAGCTAAGAGAATAGCTTATGGTATATCAAGAACGATATTGTACATCGGCAAAAGTGAAGGACACGCAGTTCGGAGTGTACGCTGGCTCAGGAGACAAATCGAATTTAACCGCAGATTTACACAGACCTTCCAACTTAGTCCAGGGAAAAAATGGCAAGACACGGAGTGCGAGATTGTTCATGGATTAGCTAGTGATGGCGAACCGAAAGTCTCCTGGATTTTGGGAGCTGGAATCACTGGTAGTATCCGCGGGATAAACTTCGACGATTATCGGCCTGATTTGATTATCGTCGACGATGTAGTTGACGAGGAAAACGCTGCAACACCTGAACAACGACACAAAATCAACAATCTTATGTATGGAGCAGTTAAACAATCTTTAGCCCCTGCGAGTGAATCTCCGTTGGCTAAATTGGTAGCTCTGCAAACTCCTTTAAATAAAGAAGACTATTCCACGATGGCCTTAGAAGACCCTGAGTGGATGAGTAAGAAATATGGGTGTTGGACGGAAGAGACTAAGAATTTACCCCTGGACCAACAAGAATCAAGTTGGCCGCAACGTTATCCTTCTGATGTTGTGAGGAATGAAAAGAGAGCAGCGATAAAAAGAAACCAACTGTCAATCTTTTTAAGAGAGAAAGAATGTAAGCTGGTCTCTCCGGAGACTGCAACTTTTAAAGAAGATTGGCTCAGATATTACGATGTTCTTCCAGAGCATATGAGTACCGTTCTTGCTATTGACCCTGTACCTCCTCCGAGTCCTCAGCAAGTTGCTAGTGGAATGGCGAATAAGGATTATGAAGTATTGCTAGTCATGGGAGCGAGTGGACCCGATTATTATCTGCTTGACGTAATTGCTCATCGAGGGCACGTTCCTTCTTGGACTATTACTCAGTTCTTTCAAATGGCAGAGAAATGGCGTCCTGGAAAGGTTAGAGTTGAAGGGACACAATACCAGAGGACATTGTCGTGGCTGCTTAAAAATGCGATGGAAGAGCGGAGGCAATATTATGTTATTGATGATTTAGCTGATAATAGGAATAAGGTTACTCGCATTACTGACAGTTATTCCGGTCCCTGTTCTAACGGACATTTCTATGTTAAGAAAGAACATACGGAATTTATCGCTCAGTTTATTGAATACCCTGATGTTTCTCATGATGATATTTTAGATGCCGGGGCTATGGCTATTACAGCCTTGACCGGTATGGGTCAGACCATTGACAGCTTGAACTCTATTATGAAAGAAGAGGAAGAGATTGATGACCTGGTATATTCGAGAGGCGCGCCCTAATGCCTATTACATTTGACGTTAAGTTCGGTGGCGAGACACATAAAAGAATCCTTAGTGGATTAACCTCTAGGATTAAATTATCAAGAGACCATCTGCAAAGAACTCGCCATACGGAGTGGGCTAAGGCTGAGGATAAAAATTTGGCGTATCTCCCTGAGCGAGCGGTCGATGCTTCAAGAAGGACGAGCGAAAGAGAAGCAGGTAAACCGACATATACGACTATTGAGATTCCTTACAGCTATGCAGTTCTTATGTCGGCTCATACCTATTGGACGACTGTGTTTATGTCCAGGACTCCGATATTTCAATTCTCTGGAAGGCATGGAGAATCTCAGCAAAAAGTTCAGGCGATGGAAGCCTATATGGACTATCAAGTTCAAGTAGGTCAGCAATTGGTTCCTTATTATATCTGGCTTCATGATGTAGGAAAATATGGAGTAGGAATACTAGGGAATTATTGGGAAGAACAAATTGAGAGAGTTGGTGAAATTGTTGAAGTAGAAGAAACCATGCTGGGCGGGATTATTAAAACTGGACGTATGAAGAAAAAGAAGATTGTAAGGAATATTCCTGGGTATCAAGGGAATAAAAATTTCAATGTTCGTCCTTTTGATTTTCTTCCTGACCCAAGAGTTCCGTTGAAAAGATTTCAAGAAGGGGAGTTCTGTGGAAGATATGTTGAAATAAGCTGGAATACGATGTGGGAGAGGGAAGAAACTAGCGAATACATGAATGTTAAACATATTAAGCATTCAGGCAATAACTTCGCTGGTGGTGGAGATGATTCTCAAGTAAGTCAGTTAGAGATTCCTAACGCGGCTGAGATGTTTAGTGTCGGGGAAGGAAAAGATAAAAAGACTGGCGTGGTTCCAGCTTTTGAAATGGTTGTTAAGTTAATTCCTGAGAAATGGGGATTAGGTCGAGGAAAGATGCCTGAAGCTTGGGTATTTACAGTGACTAAAGATTTAACTGTTGTGCTTGGTGCGAGGCCGCAAGGAGCAAATCATAACAAATTCCCGTATGCTGTTATTGAACTTGAGCCGGAAGGGTATGCGCTGTCAACGCGAGGGATGCATGAAATACTGGAGCCGATTAATAATACTATCAGCTGGCTTATTAATAGCCATTTTTATAATGTAAGAAAAACGCTGAATAATCAATTTTTGATTGACCCTTCCAGGCTTGTGGTGAAGGACTTACTTGACCCGTTGCCTGGTGGTTTTATTAGAATGAAGCCTGCGGCGTATGGAACTGATGTGAGGCAGTATTTTCATCAAGTCCAAACTCAAGATGTTACACGGTCCCATTTAACTGATACGAGACAGATGCTAGAAGTCGGGAGTCGCGTTATCGGTGTTAATGACCAGATTATGGGAATGATGTCAGCTACGGGAAGAAAGACCGCTGCGGAAGTTAGAACAGGAACTGGGTTTAGTATCAATAGATTGAAAACACAAAGCGAGTTCTTTTCTGCTATGGGTTGGGGGCCGCTTAGTCAAATGATGGTTCAGAACACGCAACAATATTCTAACATGGATAGAGCCTTAAGAGTTGTTGGAGATTTAGCATTAGATGCCCCTCAATTTGTCAATGCGTCGCCTGAAGAGATTTCTGGTTTTTATGATTATGTTCCAGTCGATGGAACGTTGCCTGTTGATAGATTTGCACAGGCTAATTTATGGCGGACTTTATTGACGGAGTTGAGGAATTATCCTGAAATGGCACAGCAGTTTGATATTGGTAGGATATTCCAATGGGTAGCGCAGATTGCAGGCTTGAAAAATATTTCACAATTTAAAATTAACGTTCAAGAAGATGGGAACCTGCAAGAACAAGCGAGACAAGGTAATGTGGTTCCTTTAAATAATATTAACGAGCCAGGGCAAATTGCTGGATTGGGGCCGACAGGATGAACGAAGAAGATAGAATTAAAGAAATGATTGAAGACCTTCCCGATGAAGATAAGGGAATGACTTTGAGTGAAGCTCTTGAGCAGAAGCGAGAGCTTCAGACTCTGCTTGAAAGTACTGGGTGGAAATTGTTTAAAGAAGAAATGTTGCGGGTTCGGAATGAACTATTGATTCAATTATATCAGCCCAAAGAAGTACTTGCAAACAATAAAGAGCATATGAGTGGTGTGGTATATGGAATTAGTACTTATTTGGACGTACCAGACCAGATGATGAACCTGGCGCAATCAACAATTGACGTAGAGAAAAAACGAGAAGAAGAACTTTCACAAGAGGACCTAGGAGGGGAAGAAGATGACGGATAATATTACTGAAGCACCGGAGAGTGTGGTAGAAAATATCGACGAAGAACCTGAAGTTGATGCATTTCAGGCCTCTGTTGACGAAGAAGAAGCTGCGACTGCGCTTGTTGAGGAGGAATTAGCCGAAGAAGAGCAGATATTAGATGCTGAGCCGCAAGAAGAAATTAAAGAAGAGTTTAAAGTAGATGAAGACACTGAACCGGAACCAGAAGCTGACGTATCTTCAGAGGAATTAGATTCCGAGCAACCTGAGGCGGAAGGTGAGGAAAAGAAAGATGAGCCTGCCGCGGAACCTGAGACCGAAGAGGAAACGGAACCTTCTTCAGAGACACCTCCCGAAACGGAACCGTCTAAGGGAGACACTCCAGAGCTGACGTTGGACGATGTGCATGAACAGTGGGGACAGATTCGAGAAACAGCAGAAGCTGACCTGGCTGAGAAACATTATGCACTCAGCGACGAGGAAGTTGCAGAATTGTCGACTAATGCGGAAGTTGCGATACCGAAGATGATGGCGAAAGTTTATATGGACGCTGTTCAAGCTTCGATAACGCACGTTGTGACTGAGCTTCCCCGGCTTCTGCAAAATACACAAGATTTGCAATCGCAAGCTGCCAGTAACGAAAAGGATTTTTTTGACGCTTGGCCTCAGTTAAAAGAACACAAGGAAAGAGTGTTCGCTTTAGCGGCAACTTACCGGCAGGTGAATCCCGATGCCCCGCTGGAACAGACTATCAGGGACGTTGGAGCACAAGCAGTAATTGCGATGCAGATTCCTGTGGACGGGCTTGTGGACCAAGAGAAAGAAGACGGAAATGCAAACTTACCTCCGCATCGGCCACCTGGCGGTGGGGGAAGTCCTCCGGCTTCTCCTCCAAAGATAATATCAAGTAACCCCTTTGAGCAAATGGCTGAAGAAATGCTCGGAGATGGTGAAGAATTGGACTTGGATTAAAGGTTCAAGTTCTAAGGAGAAAGATAAATGGCGGCAATAGCTGGTCTTCGTGGCACAGGTGATTGGGCCACAGATGAAAGGCCGAAGAATTTTCGAGAAATGATTCTGTGGCGGAACCCGAATGGTTCAGCTCCTCTCTTTGCTCTCATGGGTAAAGTTCCGAAAGAAAGCACGGACGACCCTGAGTTCAGTTGGTGGGACGAGCCGAACGACATTGTTAGGTTGACGGTTAATGGTGCTCTGGGAACAGGGGATACCACCGTTATCGTCGATTCTGCGGACCCGAGTGCATCGGCGCCAGGGAACGTTTATGGTGTCGCAAAGCATCTGAAAGCTGGTGATATGCTGCTTGTTGAGCCAAGCGCGGACAACGCTACCTACGACCATGAGATTATCGAGGTTGTAAGTGTTGTGAGTGACACAGAATTTACTGTCACTCGTGGCGCGCAGGGCACGACAGCAGCGAGCATCAGCAATGATGGAAGCCTTCTTCACATGGGGAGTGCCTATGCGGAAGGTTCGGGCGCGCCGTCGAGCGTGAGTCGTAACCCGATTAAGTATTTTAATTACACTCAAATCTTCAAAGACACCTACGAGATTTCCGGAACTGCGGAACAGACTCATGTTCGGACAGGTGACCCTGTGAAGAACGACAAGCGTCGTAAGATGTTTGCTCACTCCAAAGCGATTGAAATGGCGCTTCTCTTCGGGCAAAGAAGTGAAACGACGGGCAGTAATGGTAAGCCGAAACGGACCATGAATGGACTTCGCGCTTTCATGCCTGCGGCTACTACGAATGTCTGGAGCTCGGCTTGGACTGTGAATGACTTCCTGGACCAGGTCGCTCCTGTCTTTGACTTCGATACCCAGGCCGGCGATGAAAGAATCGCCTTCTGTGGTAACGCAGCTCTTAACTTCCTCAACAAGAAAATCGCGGCGGCGAGCGGTATGACCGCGATTCAGCTGAATGTTGACAAGGAAGTGAACAGCTTCGGAGTCAAGTTTGTCGAGTTTGTGCTTCCTCAAGGTAAGCTGTACTTGAAGACGCATCCTCTGATGAACCGGCACGCTCTGTATAAGAACTCCATGTTCATTACAGATATGTCGGCTCTGAAGTGGCGGCCCATGAAGGGGCGGGATACGAGATTTAAAGATAACGTCCAGGCGAAAGATGAGGACGTTCGGCGTGGTTATTGGCAGACGGAAGGTGGACTGGAAATCGCCTACGGCGGCCTGACCTGTGGTTATCTCGGAGGCTTTGACGCCACCTAAGAATTTAAGATTGTAAAATGGGAAATGTTACCTTTTTACAATTTTTACACCACCTTAGTAAAGGAGCAATCCAGTGGGACGAGAAAATATTAACGACACAAACGCTGAAAATGTGGTGTTCAAGAATCGGTTGAGGTTGGAGCCGCTGACGCGAACACTAACGGCTGCTTTGACTCTAGTGGCGGAGCACCCTCCGCTGATGTATCTTGACCCAGGCGGTGCGTCCAGAGCTATTACGCTACCTGCTGAAGGAAATGCAGATGTTCGTGGGTTGGTTTTTCTTATCCACAACACTGCAGATGCGGATGAAGACCTGACAGTCAGCGACGATGGTGGCACGGTTATTGCTATCATCGAGCAGGGTAAGTCAGCGCTTCTGACGTGCGACGGTACGACGTGGCTGGCGGAAAACGCAACAGGCGGGAAGGGAATCGTGGCGATTGCAGATGCTGCAACCTATACGGTTCTTCCGGCGAACAGTGGAAAGGTTCACTATATTCCTAACCTGACCGCGGATTGTACCATTACCTTGCCGGCAGAGGATGAAGGGCTCGAATATGAGTTTATCTACTCTGGGGTTGCTGCGGATGCCCAGGATTGGATTTTCGACACCGGAAGTGATACCAATTACTTCATTGGTGGAATGATTCATCTTGACACTGACGGCGATTTGAATGTTTTAATCGCCCCAGACGGAAACAGCAATTCGAAACTGACTGTTCTTGTACCGCAGCCGGGTACATCCGTCAAGATGTATTGTGATGGCACGCTGTGGATTCTCGACGGACGTGTGACCAGTACGACGATTCCGACGTTCGCTGACCAGTAGGATTAATTCAGGGAGAGGGTGGACGTTAGTACTACCTGTTCCCCCTCCGGCGACCAATAGTGCTTCTCCGCCCTCTCCCTGTTTTTATGAGGATATAGTTTATGTCTGATGCCATAGTAAAAGCTTTTACGATAACCGGGAATACGTCAAGAGAAGACATTGGAAGTACTTCTGAGTCAGAAGCGATTGACGGCTTTGATGATACAAATGTTACGCTTGATAGACAACTTCGAATATATAATGCAGGGCCTAATCGGGCCTTCATAGCAAAAGGGACTTCGACGGTTGTTGCTGTAGAGCCTACGGATGGGACTCCGGCAGATGGGATGCCTATTGACCCTGGAGTTATTGAAATTATTGGGTTTAAAGCAGGTGAGACTCACGTCGCAGCTATATGCGCGTCAGGCGAAACCGCAACATTATATTATACTCCTGGAGTAGGGGTTTAAGTATGCTTAAAAATCTAGCAGTTCCTCCTATTATTTATGGCGATAAAACCTTTTCTGGAGCTATAACATTTACCGGAACAGTTACGATTGGCGCAGAAATTACAGTTGCGTTTACTGCGGCTGATGCTACTAAGCTTGACGGAATAGATAGTAGCGCAGCTGACGACCAAACCGGGGCGGAAATTAAGGCTTTGTATGAAGTAGAGGCTAACGCTTTTACCGATACTCAATTTACAAAGCTTGCTGGAATCGAAACCAGTGCGACTGCTGACCAAAGTGACGCCGAAATCAAAACGGCTTACGAAAATAACGCCGATACTAATGCTTTTACAGATGCAGATGAAAGCAAGCTGGATGGTATATCAGCAGGTGCGTCTGCTATGCCCATCGTAGATACTACGGCGGTGGTGAAGGGTAGTGCTGATGCTACTAAGCTAGTAAGGATTGAAGCTGATAGCATCACTACTGGCACCACTCGCGTTATTACTATGCCTGATGCAGACATTGACCTCACGCCGGGAACTGGTAGCTTTGCTACTGAGGCTGAAGGTACGTTGGCTACTAATGCGCTGCCAAAGGGTGGCGGTGCTATGACAGGGGCCATCACTACTAATAGTACCTTTGATGGGCGTGATGTAGCAGTTGACGGTACAAAGTTGGATGGTATCGAGGCAAGTGCTACGGCTGACCAGTCTAACGCAGAAATCAAAACAGCGTATGAAGCTAATGCCGATACAAATGAGTTCTCGGACGCAGAGCAGACTAAACTCTCTGGTATCGAAGCCTCTGCAGATGTTACGGACGCAACAAATGTTAATGCGGCTGGCGCGATTATGGAAAGCGACATTTCCGGTACAGTTGTTGGCACAACCGACACGCAAACCCTATCCGCAAAAACGCTCACCTCCCCTGTATTAAACGGGACTCTAAGCGGAACGGCATTTCTTGACGAAGATACACTGTCCTCTAATTCCGCAACAGCGGTTGCGAGCCAACAATCCATCAAGGCGTATGTT
>CEPX01069589.1_pt1 | contig 11173 bp, 8 predicted proteins | sample 361361 | NCBI WGS metagenome assembly CEPX01 (sample SAMEA2619974, study PRJEB7988) | marine metagenome | biome: marine biome (ENVO:00000447); feature: mesopelagic zone (ENVO:00000213) & marine oxygen minimum zone (ENVO:01000065); material: "saline water (ENVO:00002010), including plankton...
AGACATACACGGAGACACAGGCCTTGCAAAAAAGCTTGCAGAAAAAGCTAAAAAAGAAAATGTAGACTTAGTAATTCTATGCGGTGACTTAACACAAGGAGAAAGCTCAACTTCTAACATAATAGGTCCATTTGTAAAAAACAAAAAAAAGGTAGTGCTCATACCAGGCAACCATGAAACAATAGCAACCGCAGACTTCCTAGCAGAACTCTATGATGTAAGAAACCTTCACGGTTACTATATAAAATACAAAGATGTAGGCTTATTCGGTTGCGGAGGTGCCAACATCGGCCTCTTCCAGTTAAGTGAAGATGAAATCTTCAAATCCCTCAAGAAAGGATTTGAAGGCGTAAAAACATCATCCAAAAAAGTCATGATAACTCATGTTCATCCTAAAGAATCAATCATGGAAAAGTTCACCAAAATCTTTCCTGGCTCATCAGGCGTAAAAAAAGCAATAGACAAATTCAAGCCAGACTTATTACTATGTTCTCATGTCCATGAAGCAGAAGGCATTGAAGAAAAGCTAGGTAAGACGAAAGTCATCAATGTAGGAAGAGCAGGAAAAGTAATTGAAGTATAGCTGCCTCATCTAAAGAGAAGTTTTATATATCTAATCTTCAGTAAAATACATCATGCATAGAAAGAGCTATAAAAAAAGAGGTGTAACAGGTTTCCTATTTCTTCTAGAAGTAATAAACCAGTTAAAATCATAAAATGCAATCAATCTTCCTAGAACTCACCACAGTCATCGCAATCGCCTTAATATTAGCTTACATAATGAAGCTAATCAGGCAGCCTCTCATCATAGCCTACATTCTAAGCGGAATAATAGTAGGCCCAACCTTCCTTAACATAGTAAAATCACAAAGTACTTTAGCAGCCTTCTCTCAAATGGGTGTCATACTGCTTCTATTCATCCTCGGCCTCAACCTCAACCTTAAAATCTTAAAAGAGGTAGGCAAAGTAGCCTTCTTAGCAGGCTTTCTCCAGGTCTTAATCACCTCCTCTATCGGCTTCTTCATCACCACTCTCTTTGGATTATCATACCTTCAGGCATTCTACATCGGTCTTGCCTTAGCCTTCAGTAGCACAATCATCATAGTAAAAATACTCTACGATAAAAACGACTTAGACACACTCTATGGAAGAATCTCTGTTGGAATCCTAATAGTTCAGGACATAATAGCCATCTTCATACTCATCTTCCTGTCAGGCTACAAACCAGACATACCATTATTCACTCTTCTTACCACAACAGTTCTAAGCGGTTTGGGCTTTGTCTTTGTCGTATTCCTTGTCGCCAAATACATTCTCCCAAAATTCCTTCACACCATTGCAAAATCTCAGGAACTCCTGCTTTTGTTTGGCATAACCTGGTGCTTTGTGCTCTCTGTAACCTCATACTTATTAGGCTTCTCAATAGAAATAGGTTCTCTAATTGCAGGTATAAGCCTTGCATCATCCCCTTTCCACTACGAAATAGGAAGAAAAATCCGGCCATTGCATGACTTTTTCATAATCCTTTTCTTTGTAATGCTAGGCTCTAATATGACCTTTAACATCTCCAATCTTCTCATGCTCGCTGTTGTTCTATCCCTTTTTGTCTTGTTCATAAAACCAATAATCATCATGGCCCTTATAGGTTTCATAGGCTACAAAAAACGAACAAGCTTCTTAGCAGGAACATCATTAGCTCAGGTCAGCGAATTTTCATTAATACTTGTCACTCTTGCTCTAAGCCTCGGACACCTCTCTTCAGAAATTGTATCCATGCTCACAGTAGTAGGCATAATAACCATAACCGGCTCCACTTACCTAATGCACAAAGGCAATTCCTTATACAATCGCTTCTCAAAACACCTTAGCATATTTGAAAGAAAAAACACTAAACTAGAAGAAATCTCTCTTCACAGCAAATCAAAAAAATATCAAGTCATCCTATTTGGCTATAACAGAACAGGTTACAGCCTTGTTAAAAAGTTACAGAAAATGAAAAAATCATTACTAATAGTAGACTTCAACCCTGATGTAATCCAAAACCTTGCAAAAGAAAACATACCCTGCAAATATGGCGATGCAAGCGACACTGAAATGCTAAAAGAGCTCAACATAGAAAAAGTCAAAATGGTAATCTCAACCATCATAGACACAGAAGTAAACCTCCAGCTGGTAAACAAAATCAAAGAAATTAACAAAAAGGCAATCGTCATCTTCAAGGCAAACCAGATAGACGAAGCCTTACAATTATACGATGCAGGCGCAAACTATGTAATCCTGCCCCACTTCTTAGGAGGTGAGCATGCCTCATTAATGATTGAAAAATACAAAGGCAGCATAGGCAAATTCTTAAAAGTAAAACTAAGCCATGTAAAAGAGCTAAAGAAAAGAAAACAATTCGGTCATGAGCATCCATCTCATGAAAGACGTTAATATCAACCTTTCATAACGCCCATAGGCTCTAATCTAACAACCTTCTTAGAAATTTCAGCATTATGTACAGTATCAATAACTGCTTCAACATCCTTATAAGCTCCAGGTGCTTCTTCAGCCAAACTCTTTGGATGAGTCGCTTTGCTAACAATACCCTTCTCAGCAAGTTTCTTCTGAACATCTCCGCCCCAGAACTTATCTATAGCAGCATGCCTTGACATAGCCCTTCCAGCGCCATGAGCAGAACTTCCAAAAGTCTTATCCATAGCAGTCTCGGTCCCTTTCAGCAAATAAGATGCAGTTCCCATTGAGCCAGCCAAAAGCACCGGTTGTTCAGGGAAAGCCCTGGTAGCACCCTTTCTATGAACATACATATTTCTCTTCTTGCCATCAACTTTATGCTCTTCCAGCTTAACAACATTATGGCAAATTCCATACACAGTATTCATATCCATATCCTCCCAGCTCTTTCCAAAAACCTTCTCAAAAGTCTCTCTAATCCATTGTGTCATAACAAGCCTGTTAGTAAAAGAATAATTCACAGCGCACTTCATAGCCTTAAAATAATCCTGCCCTTCATTTGAATTAGCAGGTGCGCAAGCCAGCTGCCTGTCCGGAAGCCAAATCTTATACTTCTCCACAGCTTTCTCTTGAATCTTAAGATAATCAGAAGCAACCTGATGCCCAAACCCTCTTGAACCGCAATGCAGCATAATCAAAACCTGATTCTTATCAGTAATTCCCCAATCCTTTGCCATCTTATCATCAAAAATATCAGAAACCTTCTGCACTTCAAGAAAATGATTGCCCGCTCCCAAAGTCCCAAGCTGCGGCCTTCCTCTCTTCTTAGCTAAATCACTTACTTTATTAGACTCAGCCCCTTCCATCTTTCCATTCTCTTCAAAATGCTTCAAATCCTCTTTAACACCATAACCATTCTCCACAGCCCATTCACAACCATTAACCAAAACATCATCCAACTCACTTGGACTCAACTTCAACTTACCTTTGCTTCCAACACCGCAAGGAATAGCATTAAAAAGAGCAGGAACTAACTCATTAAGCTTTTCTTTAACCTCTTCATACGAAAGATTAGTTCTAATGGAGTTAACTCCGCAGTTAATATCAAACCCGCACAAACCACTTGAAATTATCCCATCTTCAGCATCAAAAGCAGCCACTGCACCCATTGGAAGCCCATATCTGGTTAAGATAAAAGACTTCCCTTATCTTAATATCCAAAGTGGGCATCCGGTAATGCAACAACAGGTTCAACAGCTCCAGGAAGACAGCAAACATTGCTCAACTGTCCTATGGTATCATCCTCCATAGCATCAAGCAGTTCTTTGTTAGCAACAACCTTCCCTGCCACCTTCATCTCTTTCCTTGCTGATTTAGGTAACAACCATTCGTAATCGTTTAATTTCTTTAATTTCTCTTTCACTGTTATTACTCTATTCAAACGAGGGTTACTATCAACTTATAAAACTTTTGTTAACTTCCTTATAAGTTCTTTATTTAATAAATTATTTTTAATTAACTTTTTAACTTCCTCTTTCTTTTGGACTGAAAGATAACAATATATTGTTCCATAACCATTCCTACCTTTGTATATTTTAGATTCTATATCATATTTATTTTTTAATAAATTTGACAACTCTTCTAAATTTCTCGTTATTATAGAAAAAACTCTGATTATATAAGGTTTTTTAAGTTTAGATTTCTCTTTCATAAATCTTTTAATATTTACCTCTGAAAGATTCCAGTTATAATCAACAAAGGATTCAATGGCTTTTCTTAATCTTTCTTTTTTCTTGGAATGTAAAAAACCAACTTCTTTTTCAAAATTGACAATACTTTCTTTATCTGGGATAGTTAGGATTGATGTAGTTCTATTTTTGCGAACATAAATTTTAGAATTTATATTTAGGTTCTCCAATGCTTTTTGTACTAATGGTAGTTGTTCCCTATTAATAGATTCTAAGCAAACACTTCTTGTTTTTCTTCCATCAGCAATTATCCATCCTTCAGAATCAAAAAAAGCTCTTAACCAATATTTAGAGTTTTCTTTTGAAATATTAGGATATTTCCAATTATTTGAATGGTAAGGGCCATTTTCCATTAAGGTATAATAGAGTTTCTTAGAATACAATCTACATCGTTGTCCTATAACCAATGTAGGTTTCACTTTAAAAACTTCATAAAACTTATCTTGAAAATCTTTTAATAAAATGAGATTTTGATTCCTAAATCCAATTGAATAGTATTTATGTCTCTGATGAGGGAGATTAGTACATACATATCCATCTGCACATAAATATCCATGAACTGCTGATAACTCTTTATTAAATTCCATTTCTAACAATTTAAAAAGTGCGGATTTAAATATGTTTCTTTTTCCATAGTGAATGTCAGGCATAAATGAGGTTTGTTCGGAAATATAAGGGGAGCCCCATATTTTCTTATACTCAAGAACAATCGAAAGTTTTATATATCTCCTAGTTTTATATCCTGATATAAAGTTAAGAAGTTACTTATCCTATGGTATTGTGGGAGTAACTTCAGAATTATTAAAAGGTGATGATTTTGAAACAAGGATTAACAAAGCCAAATGAAATTTATACACGAGAAAAATTCCTAGCTTATTCTCCAGCGATGCGGTTTAAGTATATTCAGAAACTGATTAAAGAATTTGTAAAGGTTAATGATGGCATTACGATAGCTGAGATTGAACAAGAATTGCGTCTAAACTATGAAACCATTGTCAGGCATTTGGATCGGCTAGAAGCAACAGGTGACTTTTACAAAGCAACGTATGGTAAAACTAAAGTTTATTTTAGTAATCATAAAAACATGCACCCTATTGGCACAGTTGAAATTAATTTAGGAACAAAAAAATTTTACCTTAGTATCTTAAACCAACGATCAGAAGATATTCTATTTATTCAAGAAAAAGTTGTTGAACCTAAAGGTGGGTATGTTATCCGAGGAGGGATTTTAGTTCCCTTAAAGGACACTAACGATCTATTTTCAGGAATTAGAATATTTTTACAAAGTTATAAAAACTACGATAAAGGAGGTAGTAAAGATGAAGTTAAAATTAGAAAATAATGGATTAAAAAAATTAGAAAATTCTGGAGTTATACTCCCATTTTCAAGTGTACAACTAGATAAGCCAACGATGCTTAAAACATTTGCAGAAAGATCAATAAATACATCTGCCGTCATTGATAACTTTGGTTGCCTGGTGATAAATCTTTCAGAGATAAGTGAAACCATAAGGATATGGAATAATTATAGAAATGAGCTAGAGCCATTTTTCGCAGATAAATTAATTGTCTCCGATCCATGCTCTGAAATAACGTTTTATGCTTGGGGAGAAAATAGGAAAGATTATCTACAAGAGGCCATACACCCAGTATTTAAACAAATATTAACGGAAGCGAATACAAAGAATTATTCTTCTATCTGGTTAGACGCATTTGAGGAGAAATCAGATATAATCAACTTTGTTGAAAAAACCATCGATAAACAAAGTATTCTCTCAGCAGCATTACCAATTACGCCGGTACTGGAAACTTCTTCTCCCAATGCGTTGATAAAATTATCTCACGAGATAAATGACGAAGCCTGTGCCATTTCGCAAAACCTTGAGAAAGATTATTTTGGGTGTTATTTTTCATTACATGGGAGCTTACTAGGTAGCGATGAAAGGGCAGGAATAAAATTAAATACCATTATGACAAAGATTATTGATATTTTAAAAAAGCACGATAATGTTTTGTTATATCTCAAGTTTATTGACGTAGAGAGCACTGACAGTCATGCAATTGAAAAGATGTATAACTTAACCAAGATGATTGATGCTATTACAAGATTACGTGGAACAGAACATATCAATGGACATAACTTCTTATTTTTAGTTGGCGGAATGACAAAGAAATTCATGGTAGTTATTGGTAAGGGGGCTGATTCTGCGGTTGAGCTTATGAATGGTAAATCATCAATCGTTAAACCAGGTGGATTTAATATTAAAAATAGAAGTGAAAATTTCCAATTTGGAGATTTTTATGACATGAACAACCAAGTGATGATCTCGTATGATGCAGCAATGGAATATTACAAGAAACATAAGGTTTTACCTTCTTATACAGAGGCAGCAAAAACAGTAACGAAGGAAGAATTAAAAAGCCACATAAAATACGCAAGGATAAAAAGATTAAATCAAATTGAGGCGAGGTGTTTGGAAGTAGAACAATTTAGAAAAGACATTATTACTGGCCAGGAACGTGGTTTACAGGATAGATTATCTCGTTCAACGGATGCAGAACTTCAGCAACTTGCAACATTGTTTTAAATGAAAAATGGATAAAAATGCCTTTATCTATATACATAGCTTAGAATTTGTGTGCAAAGCCCCCAATACCAAAAGCTTTTAAAACTTCTAACTTCTTTCTACTTCTAATATGGACAATACAAGCTTAATCAACACGCTACACAAGTTTGAAAGGAAAGTACTGCCTCTATTAGACCAGTTTGACAACACAAAGGACATAAGCAAAGAAACAGGTCTAGACGAAATAGAAGTCATGCGGGCATTCCAATGGATGGAAAACAAAAACATCCTAAAGATCTCTCAAGAACTCAAAGAAATGGCAGATTTGGAAGACAATGGCAAGAAATACCTTCAGGCAGGCCTCCCAGAAAAAAGATTTCTCTCTCATATCAACAACAAAACTTCATTAACAGAAATAGGAACAAAAGCAAACCTCTCAAAAGAAGAACTAAGTTCATGTCTTGGCATCTTAAGAAGCAAAGCAGCAATAGACATAAAAAAAGAAGGCACAGAACTAATGATTGCAATAACCAAGCATGGCAAAAGCCTACTTGAAAAAGGCTTCCTTGAAGAAGAATTCATAACCAAAACATTTCCTCTTGACATAAAATCTCTCAAAGAAGAAGAAATATTCGCATTAAACAATCTAAAGAAAAGAAAAGACATAATAAAAGTCCAGGTAGTTAAGCTAAAAAAAGCTTGTCTCACACCTTTAGGAAAAGAACTATTAGAAGAAGACCTATCAGCAGAAAACATCGTAGACAGGCTCACAACCTCCATGTTAAAAACCGGCTCATGGAAAGAAAAGCAGTTCAGGTCATACGACATAAAAATCAATGTCCCAAAAGAATACCCTGGCAAGAAACAGCCATACAGAAAATTCCAGGATTTGGTAAGAAAAAAGTTCATGTCCCTTGGTTTCAAAGAAATGACAGGTCCAGTTGTAGAAACAGACTTCTGGAACATGGATTCCTTATTCATGCCCCAATTCCATTCTGCTCGTGACATTCATGACGCTTACTATGTCAAAGAGCCAAGATATGGTGAACTTGACGAGCGCCTTGTAAAAAAAGTCAAAGAAGCCCATGAAACCGGCTTCAAAACAGGCTCAACAGGCTGGGGCTACAAATTCGACACCAAAAGAACCCATAGGCACTTATTAAGAACTCAGGGAACAGCCTGCTCATCAAGAATGCTGGCATCAGAAAAGCTTGAAATTCCCGGCAAATACTTTGGAATGGTAAGATGCTTTCGTTCAGACGTAATAGACGCAACACACCTTATAGACTTTTATCAAACAGAAGGAATCATAGTAGAAGAAGGCCTAAACTTCAGGCATCTCAAAGGCGTGCTAAAAATGTTTGCAGAAGAATTCTGTCAAACAGATAAAATCAAGATAGTCCCTGCTTACTTCCCATTCACAGAACCCTCAGCAGAACTTCACGCAAAACATCCAGACCTTGGTTGGATAGAATTAGCTGGAGCAGGCATATTTCGTCCTGAGATGTGCAAACCTCTAGACATAGACGTCCCAGTTCTAGCTTGGGGCATAGGAATTGACAGAATAGGCATGTTCAATCTAGGCATAAAAGATATAAGGCAGCTCTTCTCACAAGAGCTTGACTTTTTAAGAAACAGTAAAATGGTTTAATCTAAAATGTTAAACAAAAACGAATTCACAAAAATCAGAAAAGAGCTTGAAACATATGACAAGCAACGAGAAGTACTAATTAACGAAGGCAGAGCCTTGCTAAAACTCTCAAAATGCATGATCTACTCAGTGCACAGGAACAATCTCTCAGAAACAAAAAGCCTTCTAAAACAAATAAAATCTGCAAAGTTCAAACTAGACAAAACAGCAAAGAGAACAAAAGAGCTCAGCGCAGAGCCATCATACTCCAGCGCCTTGCAGGAATATGCAGAAGCCTTCTGCTACTACTACTTTGTCACCTACAAAAAACTTCCCTCAAAGAAAACTTTGGGAGTCAACAGCGAAGACTACCTTCTAGGCCTATGCGACCTAACCGGTGAGCTTGGAAGAAGAGCAGTCTCACTTGCAACAAAAAGAGAATTCAAAGAAGTAGAAATAATCAAAGACACAGTAGAAGAAATCTATGGCGAATTCCTCAAATTCAACCTAAGAAACAGCCAGCTAAGAAGAAAAAGCGACTCCATCAAATGGAACCTAAAGAAGTTAGAAGAAATTATGTATGATATTAGGCAAAGAGCATAATTCTCTCAACAATTAATGAAACTATTCTTTTTTACTTTTTTAATAATGAGAACGCTTCCTTTATAGCATCTTCTTTCCATTCACTATTTTCCAACGCTTTTTGGATCTCTTTCTTATTAGTTCTTCTTTTAATTTCTCGTTTAATATATTTAGATAAATCTACAATCCTTTTGTCTACTTCCTTTTCTTTAAGCCTATCTTTACCAACTTTTACTTTCACTTTTTGACTATTAATCTCATCGAAAGCATCATTTATCATAGAAATTTTCCATCCCTCATCAATTACTGTTTTCCTAATAGATTCTTCAGCAATCCCTATATCCATATTCTTCTTTATATATCTTGACAACTTTTTAATAACTTTAGTTTTCTTTTTCTCAAGTCTCTCCTGCTTGATTTCTCTTTTTGCCATTGCCATTAAAACAATATCTTTTGAAACCTTAAACCCTGTTACTGACTCTTTTATTAACAGAATCATAGGGAATATTAACAGTATGAAAATCCAATACTTCTTTGCAAGCTTAAGCTGATCAATCCTTTCAGGAGTAGGTCTTTCCAAAGGAACATCTATTTCCTCAGGAACAGGTTGCTCAGGAACATCTTCAGGCTCATCCTCTTCTACTGGAGTTTCCTCTTCTTCAGGAGGAGTTACTATGAGCCCTCCGCTTCCTGTATCTCCTCCAGTACTTCCACCACTAGGACTACTTGGTGTTGAAGGTGTCTCTTCAATAGAATACACGCTCCATTCAGTAACATTAAAGATGAGCGTATTATTTACAAAACTGATCAAAGTACAGATTGTGCTTGGGCACACACTGCCGTCCTTATATATTAAAGGATCTGAGAATGTCAGATTATAGAGGTATAGGGTAGCAGATACATTCAATGTTGGCATTGCGCTTGAATTGATCTCAATCCTATTTTCACTAATGTTCACAAAGGCCTCAAGATTATATGAACCACTCAGATCAACTAATTCACTGAAGATAATCTTACCTGCCGTTGGCTGCTCAAGGGTCAGATTTGTAATATTTGTCAGATCAACTGTTGAAAGGTCTGTTGATTCTCCTGTAAAAGTTGAAGCTGCAATAATGGAAAATACTCTTGAGGAACTATTGCCTATATTACCTGAAGAGTCTGTACAATTAACGCTCCAATTATAGGTTCCTGAAGGCACATCTGTTAAGTTGATAGTCTCATTTATTTCTTTAGTGATAGAGCTATCAGTCTGGTTGATATTATCATTAATTAATAAAGAACAATTATCTATATCATTTATATCAGTTACATTATAAACAAATGTAATATTACCATCAGAATCTCCTGAACTGTTCAAAGGAGACACTAAAGTTATTGTAGGAGGAATTGTATCCCTAACAGTAATACAACTCATAGTTGTTTCATTTACATTGCTTGAGGTATCATTTGCATAAAGAATATAACACACAGTTGCATCTTCTCCAGCAGTTATCTTAGTTGAATTTGTATGATTAAAGCTTGTTAACCCAGCCCTTGCAACAGGCGTTTCATTAATCCAGCTTCCAGTAAAATTATTCCCGCTCCAAGTATAATTCAACAAAGTCTCATCTGTCCAGTTAGCATAAATCAAAACCCATTCATTATTTGCTGGAGAAGTAGTATTACTTCCATTGCTAGTATAAGTCGGAGCAACACTCCTAACAGTAATACAGCTAATAGTACTTTCATTCAAATTCCCATTAGTATCATTCGCATACAAATAATAACAACCATAACCACCATCGTCAATACTAACAACAGTAGAATTAGTATGGTTAACAGAAGTCAGACCAGCACGAGCAATAGGACTCTCATTAATCCAACTACCAGAGAAATTATTCCCAGACCAAGTATAATTCAATTTGCCAACAAGATTATCAGTCCAATTAGCATAAAGCAATATAGTCTCTCCACTCTTTATATAACTTGTATTGCTACTATTACCAGAATAAACTGGAGCAACATTCCTAACAGTAATACAGCTAATAGTACTTTCATTCAGATTGCCATTAGTATCATTCGCATATGAATAATAACATCCATAACCACCATCGCCAATACTAACAACAGTAGAATTAGTATGGTTAACAGAAGTTAAACCAGCACGAGCAACAGGACTTTCATTAATCCAACTACCACTAAAATTAGAGCCA
>CEPX01147842.1_pt1 | contig 11170 bp, 8 predicted proteins | sample 361361 | NCBI WGS metagenome assembly CEPX01 (sample SAMEA2619974, study PRJEB7988) | marine metagenome | biome: marine biome (ENVO:00000447); feature: mesopelagic zone (ENVO:00000213) & marine oxygen minimum zone (ENVO:01000065); material: "saline water (ENVO:00002010), including plankton...
TGCATTTAGATCTTTATGGATTGGGTCTTTTTGTGGCCTTGGCTTACGTGTCATAGATCCTGGTTCAAATGGATCTACAGATAGGGCTATTGCTGGAGCTCCATCTGTGATTAGATTGACTAGTAAGATTTGAATTGGTGTCAAGGGAATTGGCAATCCCATTAAAATTGCTATGAATATGATTAACACTTCTCCAATATTTCCTGAGATTAAAAATGCAAAGTATTTTCTGATGTTATCATATACGCCTCGGCCTTCTTCTACTGCATTTACTATAGATGCAAAGTTATCATCTGTTAGAATCATAGAAGATGCTTCCTTAGATACATCAGTGCCTGTGATTCCCATTGCTATACCTATATCTGCTTTTTTTAGTGCAGGAGCATCATTAACACCATCACCAGTCATGGCAACAATATGGCCTTTTTTCTTTAGTGCACTTATAATTTTTAATTTATGTTCTGGGTTGACCCTTGCAAATATGGATACTTCTTCTACTATCTCTGCTAAATTTTCTATATCATCTAAATCCTTTCCAGATAATGACTTTCCTGTTAAGCCAATGTCTCGAGCAACTGCTTTTGCAGTGATTTCATGATCTCCTGTGATCATTACAACTTTAACACCTGCTTCATTACATTTCTGGATTGCAACTTTGACTTCTGGACGTGGAGGATCAATCATAGCTTGAAGTCCAATAAATATCATATTTTTTTCTGGGGCAGTTCCAACAACGGTTTTATATGCAAATCCTAAAACACGCAATGCTCTTGTTGCAAATTGTTTATTGGTAGCAAGAATTTCTTCCCTCATAGTGGGAGTTAAATTTTTTACACGACCATTTATTAAAATAGATTTACAATGATCTAATAGTACATCTGGAGCCCCCTTAGAATATGCAGTAATTTCTCCATGATTTTTATGGAGAGTTGTCATCATCTTTCTTTCAGATGTGAAACCTATTTCGTCAATTCTTGGATTTTGTAATTCTAATTCATCTTTTATTAATCCGGTTTTTGCCGCACTAACAATCAAGCACCCTTCAGTAGGGTCCCCTATAACTGTATCTTCCTTTAATTCTGCATCATTGCATAATGCTCCGCATTTTAGTAGAAATTGGATGTCTTTTTCTGAGATTGACTTTCCATTGCTAGAGAATTCACCCCTTGGAGAGTAACCTGAACCTGATACATCAATAACCTTGCCATTGACAAATAGTTTTTTGACAGTCATCTCATTCATTGTCAATGTGCCAGTTTTATCTGTGCAGATTACTGTTGTTGAGCCAAGTGTTTCAACAGAATGTAGTCTTCTAATTAGAGCGTGACGTTTGAGCATTCTTCTTGTTCCAATGGCTAAAGTTACAATTACAACCATAGGTAATGCTTCTGGTATAGCTGCTACTGCAAGAGATACAGCAACCTTAAACATCTCAAATGGAGAAATTTTGCTCACAGTGATTCCAAGTACAAATACCAATGAACAGATAATTAATGTGATATGGCCAATCCACCTTCCAAGTTTGTTCATTTGTTTTTGAAGTGGAGTTAGTTCTTGTGTTGTTTGTTGAATTAAAGTAGCAATCTTTCCAATTTCAGTCTTCATTGCAGTTGAGATTACTACTGCTGTTGCTCGCCCATTAACTATAGTTGTGCTTGAGAAAACCATGTTGGTTCTATCAGCAAGATCTGTTTTTTCTGCAAGAACTTTTGTGTCTTTTTTAACAGGTAGAGACTCCCCTGTTAAGGCTGCTTCTTGTGCTTCTAAATTAAACTCTTCCAATAACCTAGCATCAGCAGGTACTTTATCTCCTGTTTCTAATATTAGAATATCTCCAGGTATAATATCTTTTGAGTCTATTTCGTGTTTCTCGCCATTTCTTATAACTGTTGCTTTGAGGGATGATAATTTTTTTAAGGCTTCAATTGCATTTTCAGCTCTGAATTCTTCTACAAATCCTATAACTCCAATTAAAATAAGAATTACTAGAATTACTATGGCTTCAACTGTGTCTCCTAGAAATGCAGAAATAACTACTGCACCAATTAAAATCCAAATAACAAGGCTTTTGAATTGATTTAATAGAATTGTAAGTGGAGAAATCTTTTTTCCTTCTTTTAGTACGTTAGGGCCATGTTGTTCTAATCTTTTACTTGCTTCCTCATTTGAGAGTCCATTTTGTGAGGTATTTAATTCTTTAAGTACTTCATCTGTTTTTTTGAAATGCATTGGAAGTATTAAATTAATTAAGATTATAAATATTACTATTTCACTGTTAAATATGGAAATTATACTAGTTGGATCGGAAGAAGATTTAGCTTCAAAGAATATTAGAGATAGGTTGATTGAAGGCTATGACTTTGATAAGATTAAAGATAAATTTGAGGGAAATGATGTTTTTAAGAGTAAAATTAATGGAAATGATGTTTATGTTGTTTTAATTAAGGATGGGTTGATATATTCTGAAAATTTAGATAAAAGAGTTATTGATTCTAAGATTGTTAATAAAATTGATCTGATTGTGTTTTTGTCTAGGCACCAATCTAAAGAAGATACTCCTGCTTTTACAGTGCATACAATTGGGAATTGGTATAAAGCGGAATATGGTGGTAAAAATAAAGAATTATGTGGTGCTTCTGCTGTTTTTATTAAGGAGTTTTTTATTGAATTGAATGAGAATGCTAGAGAAGGATATCAACATACATTGGAGGCAACACATCATGGTCCTTTTATTGAAAGTCCAGCTGCGTTTATTGAGATTGGAAGTACAGAGAAAGAATGGGTTGATGAAGAAAATGGAAGAGTAATTGCAAATACATTAATGAAAACATTAAAGAAATATGATGAGAGGGACAATTGGATATCTTCAATTTTATTAGGTGGTGGGCACTATGCTCAAGCTGGTACTAAAACTTTACTTAGAACAAATTATGCAATTGGACATATTTGTCCTAAATATAATCTTAAATATCTTAATGAAGATATTTTAATGCAAGCAATTAGTAAAACAATCCCAAAAATAAAAATTATTTTATTAGACTGGAAAGGGTTAGGAACATATAAGAACAAAATAATAGAAATATTAGACAAACTTGGAATTAAATATGAAAGAATTCAAAATATTTTAAAGTGAGATTAATTTAGTTTTATTGTATCTGAAATTATTGTATAATCTCTTAAATTTAGACTTGTCTTTTGATATTTTTAATAGATCATATTTGATAACTTTATTGTAATTATCTATATGGGTAATTGCCACACAATTTTTATTAATTGATGATTTTATTCCTAATTTATTCAACATTCCTTGGATATGAAATTTATTAGATAATAAATCTGAACTAATTCCCACTACACTTAGAGAACCTGATTTTGTTGAAGCGCTAACATATCCTTCTGCGGCTATCAGTCCCCTTAGAATGTACATTGCATAGTTTTTATTCTGTTTAGCTCTGTTAACAAAATACCTTATAAGATTATTTATTATTTCTTTTAGTATAATATTGTAGAATTTACAATCTAACCTTCCATTATTTGATCTTTTAGTTCCATATTCAGGGTATTCAAAAATATTTGAGACGTCTGTTTTAGTAATCTTGGATTTTTTTGACCAATAAGCACATAATCTATTTTTATTAAATCTAGAATTTTTTGTATTTATTTGAACATCGAATGAAAAATTCTGTCTTTTCATACCAAAATATTCAAAGAATTTGAATATATAATTAATTAGAAATGGTTCTGAGTTAGAAAATGAAATTACTCCCTTTCTTCTTCTCATCTCACCCATTAACAGGCCTAAGGAGGTTACAAATATCTCCTCATTTACTTTAATTTCATTTGGTAAGATAGTGGAATATAAAATATTCTTCGACTTATGGTATTGAATCAAAATGTTATTTTTAGCAACTTTCCAAAGAAACCTTTTTTCTTTATTACAAAATACTAAGTCTTCGGGTTTGGGATTTATCCAGGAAGACCACCAACTAGACAAAATTATTTCTTTCCCGTCTGAATCTACTAAAGTTAGCTCATTTCTTTTAATGGGCTTTATTTTTTTGTGAATGGAATGTAATTTGTTGTTTCCTTCACTGGTTATAGTAAAAATTATCCTTATACTACTTCCTTTTGATTTTTTATAATGATAATGCCCTCTCCCCTTTACTTTAATCAAGCCTTGTTTTGTTAAGGAGTTATTCTTTCTTAACAAATGCCACCTTAAGTTATCATAACTTATTTTTGTCTCATTTGTTAAATTATTAAGAGATAAGTCTCCATTAGATAGAGATTTTAGAATTATAAATTCTGGATTTTCCTCAATATTGGATCTTTTTATTAAAACATGTGATATTTTACTACCTACCTTATTTAATTTCCTTCCAAGAGGGTATTTGTGTCCATTAAAACCAATATTAATAATTTTATCAGTAAGGGATTTAGGAACAAATTCAACTAAATTTACTTCCTTATCTAATGAATATATAGATTGATCAAAAGTATTGAATTCCATTGATAGATTTGTAGATTTATTCTTTAAATACCCTGTCCGTGTGAATGTCCAGTGTCCAGTGGTTATTTTCCATATAGAAAATAAATAAATTACTCAGGAACTTATTTCCAGTAGAAGTGAAAGTTATTCCAAAATTAAATATTATTAGTTTAGAAGTAAAGAGAAGTGATAAGGTTTTGAAAGGTTAAGCTGCTTTTTGGAATGTGCCCTTTTGTTTTCTTTCTATCATCCTTATTTGAGCAGTTAATTGAAAGATGTGATTTTTTAATGAAGTTATTTTATAAGAAGCTGTATCCCTATTTCTTTGAACTTCTTTGAATTTATCAGTTTGTTTTAGATTATCAGAAGCTTTACTTAAGATATTATCATAAATTTTTAATCTCCCTTCCCAGTATACTGCTTCTTCCTCTTCCTTACCTTTTTTTTCTTCTAATTTTAATAATTCCCTATCAACACCTTCCTCTTGTTGTTCCATTTGGTAAACTTTTGCTACTGCGCGTTCTTCTGCTTGTTCAATAGGATCGTCACCACCTTCTTCTGCTTCTTCTTGTTTTTCAGTATGTGCGATGTCTTGTAATTCGTCTTCAACTCTATCATGTTGTTTGATTCTTTTTCTAAGTATTCCTTGAATTTTCTTATTATCAGCTAGAAGTGTCTTTAAATCTCTCATTTGTTTTGAGAGTTTTCCTTCTCCCATAACGTGGCTAAGGGTTTCTCCTTCTTCTTGTTCTATAGAATGAATGTTTTTTCCTTTGTTTACTAACTTGATTATCCACTTAAATAAGAATAACGAGACTAAACCTCCTACAACTATTCCAATATATCCAATTACACTAACCATAGTTGAATATCGTTTATTTATGCTTATAAATTTTATTATTTGTTGTTACTTTTTTGAGACTTAAACATTTAAAAATGGGGCAATATACTACATAGTTATGACATTTGAGAAAGTATGTAATGAAATTGTGGTAGAATTAAAGAAATCTGATGTTAAAAGTAAAAGAGAATTTAATCAGATTAAATACAATGTATTGCAGAAGTATAAATTAGATAAGATTCCAAAAAATGCAGATATTTATTTTTCTGCCTCTAAAGAAGATAGAGAGAAATTTAAGGATATTTTGTCTTTGAAGCCTGTGAGAACATTGAGTGGTGTGGCGCCAATTGCTTTAATGTCGGAGCCGTATCCTTGTCCACATACAATGAAAGGTATAGGGCCATGTACTTATTGTCCTGGTGGGCCTGGTTCGGAATTTGGAGATGTTCCTCAATCATACACTGGTAAGGAGCCTTCAACAAAAAGAAGTATAAGAAATAATTATGATCCTTATTTGGTTGTTTTTAATAGGTTAGAGCATTATGTTGCTATGGGTAAGATACCTGATAAGGCAGAGATAATAATCCAAGGAGGGACATTTACTTTTATGCCTCCAGCTTATCAGAAATATTTTGTTAAGTATTGTTTTAAGGCGATGAATGATTTTTCTAAGATGTTTTTTGGTGGTGGAAAATTAGACATGGAGAAATTTAAGGAGTTTTTTGAGGTTCCAAGACAATCTGAGGAACGTGATTCTAGAGTTAGGGAGAAAATTTATGCTTTGAAGAATTTGAAGAATGGTGTAAAAGAAGAAGTTAAAGAGAAAAATAAAGATCCAAATGTTGCAGCAATGTTAAATGTTCAATTAAGATTAAAGAAAGAAGATAGGCATGATATTTCCTTAGAGGAAGTTAAGAAAGAAAATGAAGATTCTTTTATCAGATGTGTCGGGTTAACAATTGAAACAAAGAGTGACTTTGGGAAATTATTTCATGGTAATTTAATGCTTGAGTTGGGCTGTACAAGAGTTGAAATCGGTGTGCAATCTGTTTATAATGAAGTTTTGGATGCAACTAACAGAGGTAATTCTGTTGAAGATAATATTGAGTCTATAAGAAACTTGAAAGATTTGGGTTTTAAGATTAATGCACATTATATGCCGGGGTTGCCGTTGACAACTAAGAAGATGGATGAACATGGTTTGAGGCAATTATTTGATAATGTAGATTATCGGCCTGATATGTTGAAATTATATCCTTGCATGGTTATGCCTGGGACTAAATTGTTTAAAGATTGGAAAGATGGAAAGTTTAAACCTATTCAAACTAAAGAAGCAGCTGAGTTGATTGCTGATTTTAAGAAAGAAATTCCAACTTATTGTCGGGTGATGAGGGTACAGAGAGATATTCCCACTAATGTAACATCAGATGGTGTTGATAAAACTAATCTAAGACAGTATGTTGAAAAGTTTACAAAAGAGAAAGGAATTAAGTGTAGATGTGTTAGATGTAGAGAGGCTGGGATTTATTTGAGAGAAGATGGAAGGTCGTTGAATTTAGATGATGGAAGATTAATTGTTTTGAGTTATGAAGCATCTAAAGGCAAGGAATATTTTATTTCATTTGAAGATCTCGCAAAAGATGTACTTTTTGGTTTTGTAAGGTTGAGGTTTCCATCTGAATTTTTAAGAGAGGAGATTACAGAAAATTCTGCTTTGATAAGGGAGATTCATGTATTTAGCAGTGCTGTTCCAATTGGGGAGCGGGGTGATGATTCATTTCAACACAAAGGGATTGGAAAGATGTTGATGCGTAAAGCAGAAGAGATTGCTAAGGCAGAAGGAAAGGGTAAGATGGTTGTGATTAGTGGAGTAGGGGCTAGGAATTATTTTAGGAAGTTGAGTTATTCTTTAGAGGGAGTTTATATGGTTAAGAGTTTGTAACTTCTTTTTAGTAGTGACATAATACAAAGGTTTATAAATCGTGAAATCTTCTAATTTACCTTATGGACTTTGTCGATACTAATGGTGGAAGCTATAGGGAATATACATTAGATAATGGGCTAGTTGTAGCTCTACAGGAGACTCCTACTCAAACTACTTTTGGGAAGCTTATTGTAAATTATGGATCCTTACATGAGCAGCCTGGGGAGGAAGGTTTAGCACACTTTTTAGAGCATGTTATGTGTACAGGAGGGGCTGGTAGCATTGATCCAGAAGAAGCTGCTGCGATTATGGACTCTGTAGGTATGTTTAATGCATCTACCAGTCTTGATTTTACAAATATTAGGGCTGATATGTTAGGGGAAGACTTACCTAGATTTTTAGAGTTTGCCGCTGAAGCAGCATTTAATCCTAGATTAGATCCTGATAAAATAGAAATGGAAAGGCAGAGGGTTGTAAGTGAAATTGCAGATTACAATGCTTCAGATGATAATTACCACAAGGAGTTTCGAAGGGCATTGGTGGGAGACCATCCAATGCATAGCTCTGTTATTGGAGAAGCGGAAGTGGTTAGATACGCTAGTCAGGATGATTTAAGATCTTTTCACGAGAGAGGATATAATGCAAGTAATATGACTTTAATTTTAGTAGGAAAACTTCCAAAAGATGTAGATGATTTAGTTCTTGAGTATTTCGGTGACAGGCCAGCCGGTCCAAATACAAAATATGAGTTTCCAACTCCGAGAGAACTTACAGAGAAAGTTGAATTGTTTAGAACAAAAACTTCCAATACTACTGGGGTGAATGGTGAAGCAGAATCTGGGGAGTTATATGTTGGTTTTCAGGTTCCGTCAATGCAATTTGAACAGTCAACAGAACTTCAGATTTTAGCAAATTTGTTAGGGGGAAGTTCTGCCTCTAGATTATTTAAGGGAATTAGTGAAAGGCAAGGATTGGTGTATGGCATATCTTGTGGATACGATGGATTATATGGTCAGGGATCGTTCCAAATCGCTACCTCAGCTAGACCGGAAAATATGGATGCTATTATGGATGGAGTATTTAGAGAAATGAGTACCTTACGAAATGAGTTAGTTCCACAAAGAGAACTAGATGTCCTTGTAAGAAATGGACGGTATGCAATGGGCAAGGGATTTGAGACCAACGAAGGCAGAGAACAAATTATTGAGGGCAGATTGTTTTATGGATGGGATTCAGTTGCCAAAATGGGTAGATGGGGTAGTGTAACGCCACAAGATATCTTGGAGCTTTCTAGAGAGCACTTGCCGGCAAGTAGAGAAGATGGCAATTATGTAGTTCTTGCTAAAACTCCTAAGTAGATTTATAACTCAACAAATTCTGTTTTTAATTGTTTGAATGAAACTAGTGATAAAAAATCTAAGAATCGCCCCACACTTGTCGGGCAACTTCTGCAACCAATTGTAATTTCTTCTTTTGTGTGGGAAAATCTATAGCGTTACCTTTAGCTACTGAAGCAAAACCGCACTGAGTGCTAATTGCTAGACGTTCTAATGGGATGAACTTGGCTGCTTCTTTGATTCTCATGATCAGTTCTTCTTTTGCTTCTTCTCTTGGTGTTTTAGTAGTTACAAGGCCAAGTACAACTATCTTATCTTCAGGTACGAATTTCAACGGGGCAAAGTCTCCAGATCTTTCATCATCGAATTCTAACAATAGTCTTTGAGCATGAGTACTCTTGAATACTTTTTTAGCAATCTCGCTGTAGCTACCTTTTGCCATGTATCTACTAGCATCATTACCCCTACAAATATGCAAACCAAATATGATATCTGGATGTTCATCAATGATGGTGTTCATCATTTGGATTCCGTCTTCTATCATAGTAGTCGGATCAAATCCTTTACTCTTAAACCAATTTTGTTGATGTGGATCTGTTAGCATACCAAATTCTGGTGCATCGAATTGTATGTATTTTGCTCCAAGTCTTACTAATTCTGCTACTTCATCTTTTAATATACCCACAACTTCTTCCAAGTATTCTTTAGTAGAAGGATATGCCTTGTCAGAAGTTCCAGGTAACCAGTAGTAAGCATACATTGTTGGACTTGGCAGAGTAACTTTGATTGGCTTTTTGGCCTTTCCCCTAACAAAACTAAACTCTTCTGCGGACAAATGCCTTTTTCTTTTAATCTTACTAACTAAAGCAACTGTTACTGGATCTCTCTGGATCTTTCCATGGATATCAAACCAATCAACCCAATTTCCAGAAACTTCTTCAAATCCTTCTGTTGCTTGCGCTAGCTGACTTGCGAACACATTTCGCCTCATCTCTCCATCAGTGATGACATCCATTCCTGCTTGTTCTTGGATAATTATGCACTCGTTTACTGCTTGGTCCTCAATTTTCTTAAAGTCAGCATCGTTTAGTTTCTTTTGTTTGAAATTCTGACGTGCGTTTAAAAGAGATTCAGGACGTAGCATACTTCCAACTACATCGGCTCTGTACAATTCTGTTTTTTTGTTTTTTGTGTTTTCCATTTTCTTGAGTTTATTGTTTGTAGATCACAACCTTCTGAGAGATATTAAAATCTCTATGATGAGGTACTGGATCTTTTTGAATTAGTTCTGTTGCTCTAGGACCTAGATTAGCCGGATTCTGAGCATTGGCTACAGAGTAACTAATCCCCCCTATTTGATCTAACAATCCTCCAAATTCTGCTTTTGTTAGAGAAGCACAAATCGAGTTAGCTAGGTCTTGCCAAATTGGTTGTTTAGTATATCCTATACGTTCCCTCAATTGTTCAGGAGTTATATCTCTCCGGAAATCTAATATATGTACTTGTCCTCCGCTCTGAGTAGCCCATACCATCCCTTCCAAAGCTTCTAATGGGTGGTGCAATTGATGAAATCCATTTTGCATAACCACTAGATCAAATGCTGAGTCATATCCAGAAGGTAGATCGTAAACTGACTCTGGAACAAAATCTACAATTCCTTGTAGGATTTGACCATTACTTTTTTTTCTAGCATGTTCTATCATTTCCTCTGAAGGATCTGCACCTATAACTGTGGCAGCTCCTTTTTTAATCAATTCAAAGCAGAGATTTCCAGGACCCATACCTATCTCTAAGATTTTTTTCCCATCAACTCCTGGATCTTGTGCAAGTGCTATGGCTGCTAATAGGTAATCTGTATTTTCAGAATAATCACAAGCTTGATTGTATCGTACAGCATCCTCCCCATCAACAAGTTCTGTTCTTTCTACCTCCCTAGTTGAGAGGTCTACATTTTTGATGAATGCCCCTATATCTTGGTCTAATCTGCTTGTTCCTTCAATAGTTGTTGTTTTTTCCATAATATATAGATATATAGCTAGATTTATTATTTTATTCCCAGAATTTCGGTAAAAAATACAATAAATTTATAAATAAAGGCAATAAATGGAACAAGTGTTTAGAATGATAGATAAAATAGACCTAATGGTATTAGAAGCTTTGAAAGATGATAGCAGAGCTACAGTTAGAACTATTGCCAAGAAGATTAACAAACCAATCACTACTGTCCACAATAGAATAAGAAAATTAAAGAATGATCGGATAATAAAAAAATTTACAATAGAACCAGATTATGAAAAACTTGATCAACCTGTTTTGGCTTTGGTTTCTGCAGTTATTGATCACGAAAAATTAGTAGATAACAAAAATGGAATAGAATCATTGAAGAAAAAATTAAATGGATTTCCTAGTGTGGAGAAGATTTATGCCCTAACTGGGGATGTCGATGTAGTATTATTTGTTAGAGTGGCCAGTGTCAAAGAACTTGATCAATTCCTTGTAAAAGAACTAAGGTATATTAAAGGAATTGTTAAAACAACTACACAGATTGTTTTGGAAGAAGGTTAATTTTCTTATTTTTT
>CEPX01148178.1_pt1 | contig 11167 bp, 7 predicted proteins | sample 361361 | NCBI WGS metagenome assembly CEPX01 (sample SAMEA2619974, study PRJEB7988) | marine metagenome | biome: marine biome (ENVO:00000447); feature: mesopelagic zone (ENVO:00000213) & marine oxygen minimum zone (ENVO:01000065); material: "saline water (ENVO:00002010), including plankton...
CATTGAAAAGCAGATCTGTAAACGCACTGTCGGCCGCTGCCGGTCTATAGAATCTACCCTGTATCATTCCGCTAACCTTTCCTTTCCCGACAGCATCGGCAAGACGAGAACGTCAACGGAAACAGCGACGCGATCTACAAATCTGACAGCGGCGGCATCGAGTAGCTGATACTGCAGCCCCAAAAGCGTGCTGGTCACCAGGCCGGACAGCGTCGTAAAAAGTGCCACCGCCATGCCGCCACTCATCTGTCCAAGCAGTTGCTGCAACACGTTGGCGTCAAAATCCGTCAGCTCACCCACCGGCGTGAGCATCATGATAAAGCCGATAATCGTGCCCAGCAGTCCAAGCTTTAGCAGCATATCGGTGGCAAAATGCCCCAGCGAATGCTTGGCCATCAGCCTGTCTCCCAGTGCTTGCAGCAGTATGCCGTGGTCCAGATCACCTTCGGGTAGAGAACTCGTCTTCTTCAGCAGATCACGCAGGTAGTCAGAGAAGATACCAGCGGGCAGCTTCTTGTCACCGATCGAAACATGGCCGTCACTGTTCGTTAGTCCGCCCGACGTTGCTTGCTCCAGCAGCGGGCACGCTTCATCCAGTGCCTTTTGGGCGGCAGACAGGTCCATCACCAGGTACAACCAGTGAATGCTCAGGAGCGTGTACAGCGCCAGAATAACAGTGGAAATACGGCTGCGATCGCTTTCCAGCGTTAGGGAAAGCAGTCCCTGCTCACCGCTCAGATAAAACCCGAACAGGATCAGTCCTGTCAGTATGAGTGCTCTGAGCAGCAGGTTGTGTTGGATCGGTGTCAATCGATTGTTGGTGCTCAGGTAATATCTCCGTGGTTTTCTCTCGCCTACGGTCCGGACACAGTGCTGACAATGTCTCAGTGGGGAGACGATGCAGCTAGTCAGGAAGTCGGTAAGCAATAATGTAACCGCCTAGTGGATCTTCATCCTCTGGGGATGTTTGGCGCGGGCTGGCAGGAACAGTTACCACGATAGTCTGCTTGTTGCCCTGCGCAGATAGATAACTCATTGGCGTCCCCTGTGCATTGTTGGGCAAAGGGTGTTGCCATAGTTCGCTGCCTGTTCTTACATCAATCGCTCTAACAGTGGTGTCCACCGTTCCAGCAATAAAGATGAGGCCGCTCTTGGTCGTTAACGTGCCTGTCAATTGCGGTGTCCCAATAGTCCATGGAAATCTTGATCTTATCCCCAAGGGACCGATGTTTTTAGCAGATCCTATCGGTCGCTGCCACAAGAGTTGCAGCGTTTCCAGGTCGATCACTGCCAGCACCCCATAGGGGGGGTCGAGACAAGGCGCGCCAAGGGGCGACATGAATGGTCGTGTCCGGACAGAATACGGCGTGCCCTGCTGATTGCCACGCACACCTTCAGGCAGTTGGTCGCGTGGCGTGAGGGTCAACTGATTGCCCATGAGTAACGGAGAGGCAATCATCAGATGATTGACCTCATCGACGCTTACACTGCCCCAATTATAGCCGCCGGCATTGCCTGGAAACTGCAATATGGTATCGGCGCCCGGAACCGTGAAGTGGCCTTCGTAGCGCATTTTCCTAAACTCTATGCGGCACCACATCTGGTCGAGGGGTGTGACGCCCCACATGTCCGCTTCTGTTAGATCCTGCCGAAAATGTGGAAAATCGACTGCGAACGGCTGCGTCGCAGCAACCCAGTCTTCATCCACACCTCCCTGTTGCGGCACCGGACGCTCCTCTATCTGGCCAATTGGCTCTCCCGTTACCCGATTGAGCATGAATACTTCACCACGTTTGGTCGGCTGCAGCAGAGCCGGAATCACTTCACCATTCTCGCCGGGCAAATCCACTAAGGTGGGTTGTGACGGCACGTCATAGTCCCAGATATCGTGATGCACGGTCTGAAACGACCAGCGCAGGGATCCATCCCTGCCGTCCAAGGCAACGACGGCGCTGGCAAATTCCTCCGATGAATCCAGACGGTAGCCACCGAAGTAGTCGGGTGTCTCATTGCCGGTCGGGGCGTAGATCAGCTCGAGATCTTCGTCGACACTGAACAAGCTCCATACGTTCGGTGTGCCTCTGGTATAGATTTCGCCCTCTTCCGGTTCGGTATTTACGCCCGGTCGCCCCATATCCCACGCCCAGGCAAACTCCCCCGTAATTGCATCGAAGGCCCGCACTACGCCGGATGGCTCTTTGACGCGAACATTGTCCATTACCCAACCACCAACAACGGCGTTGCCACTGACAATTCCCGGGGGTGACGTAACGAAATTGAACATGGGAGGGTCGCCCCCCATATTCTTGCTGAGGTCCACTTGGCCCGCGTCACCGAATTGCTGACAACTCTTCCCGGTGTGCGCATCGACGGCGAACATGCGCGCGTCCGTTGTAGCGGTGATGATGCGCTCCGTACACTCGCCGCCATAGTCCGCTGGCGCCTGATAGTAAGATACACCGCGGCATCCGGTGGTGAAGTAACGACCGCGCCGCATCTGCTCGGGGTTTACCTTGGGATCAAACCGCCAGCGCTGCTCGCCGCTATCAGCGTCCAGAGCTACGATGATGTTGCCGGCCAGACAAGCGTACAGTAAGTCGCCGATCTGGATAGGAGTCGCCTTGAACGTGCCGCCGGTTTCTGTTCGATAGGTCCAGGCAACTTCGAGGCGGGAGACGTTGGCAGCGCTGATCTGATTCAGCGGGGAGAATCGAGTTCCCTTTCTTGAATTGCCGTAGGCAGGCCAGTCCGTTCGAGCGTTAACTTCCGTAACGCCGGCCCTGGCACTCATCGGCGTGACTTCATAGCCTGAACCAGTGACGATAACTGCAATCGTCACCACCGCCAGCACGGCTGTTACGCCCTTGACCCACAGGGGCTGAAAGAGCGCCGGCAGTTGCTGACCGATGTACAGGGCCTTTCTGAACCACGGAGTCAGAAACCACAGACCCAGCACCGCAAAAGGCAATACCCGGGGCGCCAGTGCCCACAGATTGGTCTCGGCCTCATACAGTGCCCAGATCAGGGTGACGACTAACATGCCGCCGTAAATTAGTGATCCGCTTGCTTTACCACGCCAAAGCTGTACGGCGCTGACAACAAGGGCAACGCCGGCGAGCAGGTAATAAAGCGATCCGCCCAATGCTGCCAGCTGCACACCGCCGAATATCAACGGAGCTGCTACCAACAGGAGCAGAATTGGAAAGACACGCGGTGGTCGATCTCCCTGGAATAGTCCCATGGTTTCTTTCCACTTTTTGTGTTTCTTGCCCGGGGAATGCGGCCGAATATACCTCAGAAGTTGGCTCGAGGCCAAGAAAATACAGGCGGGGCGCCCTGTCTGGCTGCAGATAGCACGTAGGCCGGTTGGATGTTACTCTGCGGCTATGACCTTGAATAGAAGAAGATTTCCATCAGCGCAGTTTCTCCGACACGCTACTGCAGACGACCTGAGGATACTGAAGCTGATGGCAACGTGAGGAGACCGCGATGACCTGGACACCGGAAATGGAACGACTCGAGCGTATGCGCGAACTGGGTAAGCGCATGGGAGGACCGGAGGGCATCGAGCGGCAAAAGGCCCAGGGACGGCTCACCGTGCGCGAACGCATTGACCTGCTGGTCGACCCGGCTTCGTTCGAGGAGGTCGGCACCGTCAACGGCGTTGCCAAATTCGACGAGGATGACAACCTGGTGTCGTTTCGCCCCGGTTCCACCGTCAGCGGCTACGGTCGCATCGAGGGACGTTCGGTCATCGTGGATGGGCAGGACTTCACCATTCGCGGCGGCGCCTCGGACGGTGCCATCGGCTACCGTGGGCGCAGCGTGACATCCATGGTACAGGACCTTCGTATGCCGTTGGTAAAACTGCTCGACGGCGCCGGTGGCAGCGTACGCAACTATGACACGCAGACGCGCATCGGCAGCGCGTCATCGATCGTGCATCACCGCGTCGATGACCTCGAAGAGCGTCCGGTACAGCTGGGCGATAGCGGCGTACCCGGCAGCTTCGACCTCCCGCGTAACTTCGATTCGTCACACATCGTTCCTTCGCAACGAGACGATCTGCTGACTGGCCTGGCGCGCGGCAATCTTCTGGCGCAGGTACCGGTCGTCTCCGCAGTGCTCGGTTCGGTTGCAGGCGGACCGGCGGTGGAAGTCGGTAACTGTCACTTCAGCATAATGACAAAGGACAGCGAAACGTTCGTAGGTGGACCGCCCATGGTCAAGCAGGCACTCGGTGTCGAAATGACCAAGCAGGAACTTGGGAATTACCGGGTTCAGGCCAAAGCAGCCGGCGCGGTTCACAATGTCGCCGAAGACGAAGAGGACGCTTTCCGCCAGATCCGGCGATTCCTCTCCTACTTGCCTTCTAACGTCTGGCAACTGCCGCCGCGTATTGAACCGGATGACGACCCCAACCGACGTGAAGAAGAGCTATTCTCGTTTATGCCGCGCAATCGACGAGAGATTCACGACGTGCGTAAGCTGGCGGCGCTCATCATGGATCGCGATTCCACCTTTGAGATCTCGGCCCTGTATGGGCGCGCCTTGGTCACGATGTTGGCTCGCATAGATGGCTTCCCCGTGGCTGTGATCGCCAATGACTGCCGATACAACGGTGGTGCGATGACCGTTTCAGCCTGTATCAAATTCGAGCGATTCATCGACTTCACGGACACCTTCCATATTCCCGTGGTCTACTTCTGTGACGTGCCGGGCTTTATGGTGGGGTTGCAATCGGAGAAGGACGGCATCATCCGTTTCGCCAACCGTGCCATGTTTGCCGTGCGTGACGCGACCATTCCGTACATCACCATCGTCACGCGACGCCTTTACGGTGTTGCCAGCGGCGCCGCCAAGATAAATGGCATGGGCGTGCGCTATGCCTGGCCTTCTGGCGAGTCAGGCTCACTGGTCGCCGAAGGCGGGGTACAGGCAGCGTATCGGCGTGACATCGAGGCGGCGGAGGATCCCGATGCGAAACGCCAAGAGCTGGAGGAGCGTTACATCCGCATGGCGTCGGTGCTGCGCCAACCCGGACTGGCGACGCCGATGGAGATCATCGACCCGCGGGACAGTCGGCCTGCGATCATCGATTACATTCGTAAGACGCACGCGGTGAATGCGACGCAGCTTGGACCGAAGATCCGGGTGGGGATGAGACCTTAGTGGACCTCGTCCAGTTGGACGTGGATGCCGGTTACATCAGTGAGTTCGTTAGTCATCAGAACCAATTCTTCGCGCCATTGATCGTCGATACCCATCTCTTTCCAAAGAGCTTGATAGCGAGGGTGACGTTCTAATTCGTCGATGGTTGATTGCGGTAGGTACAGACGGAGAATCGGACGTATCCACTTCATCTCTTCTTGGCGTTCCTGGAATGCTTGCTCAAAGTACTGAATGCCCTCCTCGATGTTGCCGAATAGACAACGGCCGATTGCCCTATAGTCAACGGAGAGATTCTTCCTTCTCTGCATTTCGTCGAAGTATTCACGAGCAGAGTCGAGATCATCATGCCAGAACATCAACATTAATTGAGCCCAGCTCATACGAACCGACGAGGCAATGATGGCCAGATCTATCTCGGCCTTAGAATACTGACCGGTTCGGCAATAAAGTGCGGCCCGATTGCTTCTTGTAGGAATGTACTCGGGTACTTGATCTAGAGTTTTCGTAAATATATCGATCGCCTTGTCATACCGTCCGAGGGCACACACCGAGAGCCCCATCATGTGCTTCACGGTGAACGAATCTGATTGCTGCAAATACCTTTGGGAAAACAAGATGGCAGATTGGTGCAGATCAGATCGCATCAGAACGAGCGCCAATTCAGAATAGCCACGAAGCGGATCCGTAGCATTACCAGGATGAGATGGATTCAGCAACATCTCCCCACCTTGCCTGGCTAATCTGCGTAGATCCCACTCAGTTTCAAGGCCAGAATCCAGATCTCTATCGATATCGAACCATGGCAACCTTGACCTCTCCGAATCGAGTGTGCGAGCAGGTTCTATGGCGTCTCGGGCTGCAGCCAACATTTCCTCCCTGGGGGCACCAAAAAGACGTGCTAACTGAATGTAACAGTCGCATAGTGGCCAGTAGGCCCTCAAGAATCCCTTGTCGATGGTGATCGCTCGTTTGAAAAAGCCAATAGCCCTTTCAAAACCTCGGTGTGTCCTCGACCGTGTTGCGTAGATTCCCGCAAGATATGCGTCATAGGCCTCGATATTGACAGTACCGACATCGATTACCTTGTCGGTGTCCTTTGATCCCAATTCAATCTTCAGCGCATCGATTACTTTTCTTGCCACATCGTCCTGGAGTTCGAAAATATCATCCAGGGTCTGGTCGTATCGATGGGACCAGAGGGTCGAACCATCTTTCACCCAATTAAGTTGAACGCTGATCCGCACCCGGTTTCCCGACTTTTGCACGCTGCCGCTCAAGATATTCGCCACGCCCAGTTTCTCTCCCATCTCGCGGACATCGAGATCCTGGTTCTTGAAGGCAAAAGCGGACAATCGCGATGACACCCGCAATCCCTCTATCTGTACCAGGCCGTTGATCAGCTCCTCGGATATGCCATCGCAAAGGTAGTCGTTTTCAGCATCGAGGTTCCTGTTCACCAACGGGAGAATCGCGATGGATTTCTCGTCAGAATCTGCTTCGATGGGTTTATCAAAAGGTGTAGCAATGGGTTCGATGATGTTTGGCAGTAGTGATTTCAGACTGTCGGAGAGCTTGCGCTCATAAGACGGGGTGGTGTGATCTGCACGTATAATAGCCTGCATATCGCTCAGGCTGAGTTCGAGTCCCATGGGAAGCTCTGTTTTTTCAAGGTGCACGGAAAGAACCTTGCGTTCTCTCGACAGGCAGAAGTTCACCTCTTTCAGACAATTCGCCGAGACCACGGAGCGCGGTGATATGAAATAAAGAAACAGCCGGCACTGTGTCAGCGCGAGGGCCACCTCATCGCGCCAGGTGGAACCGGGACTGATCCCCTCGTCATACCATATATTGAAGCCTTCGCTCCGCAGACGCGTGATTTCCGGATACACGAGGGCCGCGTCGTCGTGGGCATAGCTCACGAAGATGTAAGGTTCATCGCCCTGATAGGCAGGGAAGGGCCGTTCCATGGAGTACCCTCTTGTCTCCCAGCTGGATAGTAAGGAGGAAAAGGGTTCCAGTAAAGTGCGCGAGTCACTGAGCTCCCTCGTTTCAGCTATACTGGGAAGCCGGTACACCCACAAGAGGCTGTGATTATGAGTAGATTGAGCGCGTTGACGGTCGTCGCAGGCTGCGTTTTCCTCAGTGCCTGTGGAGGTCAAGAGCAAGACACGGCGCCCGCAGCGCAACAGCCAGTAACAGAGGCGAAAGCTGCTCCGAAACGAGCCAACAATCCCCTCGCGAACGAACAGCAATTGCTAAAAGACGCCAAGGGGATTCAAAGCATCCTGGACAAGGACGCCGAGAAGAAAAAGAAGGCCCTTAGCAGCGCCGACTAGCTTCTGGGCCGAAGCACGTGTTGGAAGCAGAGCCTGTCGATGATACGCTGCAGGCTGGGTTGAATTCGAACGTAGTGGTCGTACGCTGATTGCCGCGACCAAGGAGGCGGAAAAGTGATAGATCTAACTCGGCACGGCAACGTCTTTCTTCTAACCATGAACGATGGTGAAAATCGATGGAATACGACCTTCACGCGTGCATATACCGAAGCGATCGATGAAGTGGAGCGCTCGGAAGGTCCCGCCGCATTGGTCACCGCATCTGCCAGTGAGAAGTTCTTCTCCAATGGTCTGGATCTGGAATGGCGTGCATCGGAGGGAGAGCACAGGGGAGGGGATCGTGCCGTATTTGGCCGCGAATTCATGGGTCTTATGGGCCGACTGATCTGCCTGCCCGTACCAACCGTTTGTGCGATCAACGGTCATGCATTCGGTGCCGGTCTCATGCTTGCACTGACTCACGATATCCGGTTAATGCGCATGGATCGGGGCTATGTCTGTGCCAATGAAGTTGAGATCGGCATGGTGATTCCAGACGCTGAACTCGCACTGTTCCGCCACAAGCTGCCCGTGAATGCGTTTTTTGAAACGGTGCAGATGGCACGGCGCTGGACCGGGCCGGACGCCCTCGATGCAGGCATCGTACACCAGGTGGAGCCGCTGGAAAGCTTGTTGGATGCCGCCATGGTAAAAGGGGAAGAACTGTCGAGGCTCGGCGCCAACCGTGCAGTCTATGGGCGGATGAAGGAGCGCATTTTTGGTGAGAATTCAGCGCTCGATGGTCCGCATGGCGCGGCACACGTGCTCAGAAGTGCGTTCAAGAACCACTAGCGGTGTCACTCGTCTGCCGGTGCCAACTGGGCGCACACACTCACCGTCAGCAATGATGTTATAGACCAGCTGTAGCATCGGCGCTTGGCGCGATAATCCTGACAGCCTTCATATCCGGTCGTAGTATCAAATCGGACTCATTGGAAAACTCCGCGTCGACTGCGTGCTCGCGTCGCCAGTTTACGATCTGTCCGGTGCCACCCGTGCCGGCGGCTGGAAGCTGGTCGTATACGGCAATCATCTCATCTGATCGCTCCACAATGTAAGCGCCGGCCAGCGCGTATTGTTTGTTGCGCAATTCGTTGGGCGTGCCGTCCATGCGCGACGCCAACTGCTCCTGGGTCCCGAATTTCATCGGTAGCTCAAAATAACGCTCCGCTTTTCCCACCAGTTCTTTGAATTCCTCGAGCGATGCGTTGCTCTTGAAGTCCGTTTGATATAGCTCGTAGGGCAGCGGCAAAGGTACGCGCAGGAACATGCCGAACTCATCCATGGCAATCCTCGCCACCAACCTGTCGGCGCCTTCAGCAAGGGGCGACAGAATGATCAGTTTGTGATTCTCATGGGTGGCCTGAATATCCGCCAATGTACTCTTGATCGACGAAATGACGTAAGGGCTGTCGGCATCCAGCTTGTGCAATCGGTGGCCGGTAACACCGATCACCAGTTCTCTCTGGATATGCGACCCCTCCTTTCCCAGTAACGCCGGCAGACTCTTTATGCCGGTGATCTCGGTTTGCCGCTCCGGTAGCGGCAAGTCTTCCCATTCGACCGCAAGCGGATTGATTCTGGCGCCCTCAATTCTTTCGGGACCTGCTCGCCACTGATCGAGTACCTTGTTTGACATCCAGCGATCATGCTCCATCTTAGCCAACATTTCCGCTTCCAGAGCAGTGAATTCGAAACCGTGGTCTCTCTCCATATCAAAAGTGCATCTGATCGCCCTCAACTTCACTTGGAGGTGATCGGCTTCCAGTCTGCTACTCTTCCTGGCCGGTTCCGGCACCTCTTCCCATTCCTGTAAAGCGGAGTAGAGTCGTGGATCGGCACTGACTTCTCTGCCACGGCGTGCGAGATAATCCTGGTGCAGTGCGCGGGCGGTGCGATCCTGCCGATCGTTGATAACGTAATCAACGTTCAGGACCTGATCCAGCATACCGAAAGGATACAGACCATCGGGTACTTCGGGGCTACCGATGTTGGACTCCAACAGTTGCGCTAAGCCACTCGACTCTTGCATCCGCACCATAATAGGCGTGTTGCAGGCTTCTCTTTGCAGCAGCACCGAACGCAGAATCAGTGACAGATCGAGACTCTCTTCATCTGTTGGGCAACAGATCACGTGTTGAGTAACGGATTCAAGCAATTCCTGAGGAAGATCGTGAACCACTTGGGGTGTCTTGACTTCCCTGTCGATGAATTCGATGTCACAGACTTCACGCAGCGTTGGATACTCATTGTGTAACTGAGCCTCTTTATCGGAGGCATCCTTATCGAAGACCGTGATGCGCAGTCTGGCGGCATTGGCAAATTGACACATGCGTGTCATCTCTACCAGGATGTGTTCGGCCATTCGTCCAAAGTGATAGATGGCTATGTGGATGGTCTTTTGCCCGAATACCTCAGCGAAAATGTCAGGTGGATATTCCCTGAATAATTCCCGCGCGCTCAGATCGTAGACACTGAAGAAGCTGATCTCCGCGAGAGAATAATCCGAAAAGAACTTTGGATAGTTCTCCAGCCTCATGGATATGCGCGTATCGTCCACGTGCAGATGAATGCGTAAGTGGTGCTTTCCCGGATGGGTCTTTCTAACTTGATCCCTGGCTTTCAATGCCAGTTCCAGATTGACACCGTCGTTTCCGGTTAGCGTCACCAGATGTCTCGCATCAGCCAGATTGATCCTCGCGAATGCGCCTGACGCCAGTATATCGCTGATGATTACCGACACTCCCAGGCTGCGCGCCCGATCTATAAACAGATTCTTGCTGTTCACTTCGACCACCACAACCTTGTAGTCCTTGTGGCATGACTGAATGAACTGCCAGGACTTGTCACCGAGTCCAGCGATGATGAGGTGATCTTTTCCGTAGCGTACGAAGTAGTTGATGATTTCCACGCGCACATCTTTGGCAAATACGAAAATCACGCTCAACACGGTCACGATGGGTGCGGCAATTCTAGCGATTTCCACTTGCCACGGGGGCGGAGCGTCCAGAAACGTCCATTCCCCGCTGCCAAGGAAGAGCACCATCACCTGGTAGATGGATTGAAACAGGTTGGCATCCAGATTGTTGGGATCGATGCGGTACTGACCCCACATTCCCAGTAGAAAGAGAAATGCTATGGCGCTGATAATTACGAAGTTCTGTCGCATGGAGAAGTCTGTCTTGGCTAAGTTTCAGTCATGGTGTATTGAACACCTGCTTCTCTGAACATTTCAAGTTGCTAGCAGAACCCATGAATACCACATGGGATTGCCGGTGTTGGTAAAGCTGGCTGCCAGAACTAGCAGAGGGACAGGAGACATCAGATGAAGCAGACATCGCTACCCCAAGTAACGAGGACCTATCAGAATCATCACCTCGACAGCACGCGCTGGCGCATCTATTCGCCCCGCGACGATGACATCATCATCTCCACTTCCTACAAAGCGGGTACGACCTGGACGCAGATGATCGTGGCACTTCTGATCTTTCAGGATACTGAGTTTCCTGCTCCTGTCATGGAGATGGCGCCGTGGATCGGCATGCGGGCGAATCCTGTTCCCCTTGAGGAGATAGCGGCCCAGCTTGAAGCCCAGACTCACCGGCGGTTTATCAAGAGTC
>CEPX01045218.1_pt1 | contig 11160 bp, 7 predicted proteins | sample 361361 | NCBI WGS metagenome assembly CEPX01 (sample SAMEA2619974, study PRJEB7988) | marine metagenome | biome: marine biome (ENVO:00000447); feature: mesopelagic zone (ENVO:00000213) & marine oxygen minimum zone (ENVO:01000065); material: "saline water (ENVO:00002010), including plankton...
CTCCGAACCCGTCTACTTGTGGATCAACGACAAGACGGTAGAGATCCGCTCAGCTGAATCGCTCTGGGGAAAGTTCCCAGTTGATACCGAAGCAGCGTTGCGCAAGCTCACCCGCCCAACTGCCAAGGTGGCCTGTATCGGTCCGGGCGGTGAGAACTTGTCGCTGCTGGCCGGCGTAGTCAACGATGGTTACCGTCTTGCTGCACGCAGCGGTGTCGGTGCGCTGATGGGCAAGAAGAAACTCAAGGCTATTGCTGTTCATGGCACTGGCAGTATCAGCCTGCATGACCCGCAACAGTTCTGGAAAGCCACCATGGACATGCACGAAAAAATAACAGCGGATCCGGTTTCATTTGGGAGTTTTCGTGCCTACGGTACCGCCAGCCTGGTAAGCCTGATTAACGAGATGGGCGCATATCCCACCCGCAATTTCCAGTCTGATACCTTTGCAGGTGCCGCTGCTACCAGTGGAGAGGCGCTGGCAGAGGATGTTCTGCAACGAAACCGCGCCTGTTTTGCCTGCCCGATCGCATGCACTCGAGTCTCTGAAGTCAAGGATGGCCCCTACCAGGGTCGCGGTGAGGGGCCAGAATATGAATCAATCTGGGCGCTTGGCGCGCTGTGCGGCGTTTCTGAATTGGCGGCCGTAGCCAAAGCCAACTTTATCTGCGGGGACTATGGCATCGACACTATTTCCACCGGCGCTACCATCGCCTGCGCAATGGAACTGTTTGAAAAAGGCGCTCTGCCAGAAGAAGATATCGGCTTTCCACTGAAATTTGGCGATGCAGCCGCCATGGTGCGGGCAGTTGCAATGACCGGCCAGCGGAAAGGCTTTGGTGAGATCCTGGCAGATGGCAGTTACCGGCTGGCAACGCGCTACGGACACCCCGAGTTTTTTATGGGGGCGAAAAAACTGGAGATGTCGGCCTACAGCCCGCGCGTCTTTCAGGGCATGGCCCTGCAATATGCAACTTCGAACCGCGGTGCCTGCCATGTGCGGGGCAACACCGTCGCCGCCGAGCTATACGGCATTCCCCGCTACCTGGCGCCGGAAGTGCTGGAACAAAAAGAAGAAATGGTGCGACGCCCTTTTCAGAATTCGACCGCCTTCGTCGATTCCACCGGTATTTGCCTGTTCACCAAGTTTGCCATCACCCACCGTGAAATCTGTGCATTACTGGCACCCGCTACCGGACTCGATTTCACTTTCGATCGCTCGATTGAGCAGGGCGACCGGATCTGGAACATAGAGCGGATGTTCAACCTGCGCGCGGGTTTCACCAGCGCCGACGACACACTTCCGCAACGTGTGGCCGAGCCTTCACCCGATGGACCCCGGGCCGGCAGCCGAGCCCTGCTGCATGAGCATTTGCAGACTTATTACCAGTTACGAGGCTGGGACGAGTCAGGCCGACCGACGCGGGCAAAACTCGACGAGCTGGGTCTGGATGACTGGTGGGGTGTATGCAGCGAGGCGTGACAATCGCCCCGAACAAGAAATGATCGAAGTCACTGTCAGGTTAAATGCTGGCCTGCGCCGTCATCGGCCCGCCCTTGGCATTGGTGAGGCACTACCACTGCGTGTGCCCGAGGGGACAGATCTGCGCGAGCTGTTGAACCGAATACTGCAGATCCCCCCGAACGAGGTGGCATTTCCGATGGTAAACGGCGTTAAGTGTGATCTGGACAAACCGTTGGTCGGTGGCGATCGTGTCGCTTTCTGGCCGCCAGTGGCTGGCGGTTAACCGCCAATACCCTATGATCGATGAGGAATACCCCTCTGGAGAGTGCTCTCTGGCGGGTGCATGGGTCAATAAGAAACTTGACAGGCATGAGCCGGACAATTACCTTGAGCGCCGTACGGAAAAGCAGCAGACGCGGCTGAGAAAAAGGCAACCACCGGGCAACCGGAGCAACAAAATCAAGCCCGCTCAGCAAGCATAACCCGACTACCAGAGGAGCAAGATGATGAAATTAGTTATTCGTATGATCGCGTACGCAACAACAGCAACACTGCTGATGTTCGGCACAACCCATGCGGGTTCGTTCGATATCGATGCGACACTCGCAACCAATCTCAACGCATGTAAAGCAGCGCCAAATGGCGCGCCGTTGAAAATCGGTTTTGCTGCCGATTTTTCTGACCTTGGAGGATTCGCTGATAAACCTGCAAGTGAAGCGGCGATTTATTTCGTTGAGCTGGTCAACTGCGCCGGCGGAATCAATGGATCCCCGATCGAATTCGTTGTCAAGAATATCGAAGGTGACCCGGAAGTGACCCAGCGGGCTGGCCAGGAACTGGTCAGCGCCGGTATGTCGGCCATACTGGGGCCACCGTTCCCGGATTTCGGTGAACCACTACTGCAGGTTACCGCCGGCAAGGTCCCAACGCTGTTTGTTGCCTCGACCGAGCCGACACTGGCTGACGCATCGGCGATGTCTTTCCTGGTTGCCTTCGACGACACGGCCCAGGCCACCGCCGCAGCCAAGTTTGCGCTTGATCAGGGCTGGAAAACCGCCGTTACATTCTCGTCTCCCGGACCTTATTTCGGCTACAACCCGGTGATCTTCACCAAGGTCTTTGAGGCCGGGGGTGGCAACGTAACAGCTGATTACAACTTCGTGCCGATAGAGGATATGGATTTCTCGGCCCAGGTAAACAAGATGGCCTCAGCCAGCTCAGCACCGGATGTTGTCTACTCGGCCATGTTGTCTTTCCAGAGCGCTAACCTGCGTGGCCAGCTCGACGGCGCAGGGGTAGAGACAAATCATCTTATGACTGATGCCTTCGAGGCGACCGGCGGCTATTTCACCGAGGGTGTAGAAGGCTTCTACCATACGACCCATTCATTCCCAGCCGAGGGCAGCCGTATTAAAGCGCTGGCCGATGGCTATGCGGCAGCCAGGGGTGCACCGCTCGAAAATGCTTCTTTCGGCGGCCTCGCCGTTGATGCCATTGCCGTAGTCATCCAGGCGTACTTAACCACCGGCTCGATGGATCCGGCGGTGCTCGGAGCTGCCATCGCCGGGCTGGATGGTGTCGCTGGCGCCACTGGCACATTGTCCTACTCCGGCACTAACGGATCACCGAGCAAACCGGTATACGTTCACCGGGTCGTAAACGGAGCACCTACGCTGGCGGCAACTTACGACTGATCCACAGCGGCTGCCAGGGTGCTCAATATCGAGTCATTGGTCACCCGTTACGGCACCATAACAGCCGTTCGGGACGTCGGATTGACGGTTCGGGCTGGTGAGGTGGTATGCCTCATCGGTCCGAACGGCGCCGGCAAGACCACGCTGCTGGCCACGGTCGCGGGTCTGCTGAGACCCTCGGCCGGCCGGGTGACCCTAGATGACGCAGACGTCACCGGCTGGGCACCCGATCGCATGCTGCGGGCGGGGCTGGCACTGGTGCCCGAACACCGCCGGATATTTTCCGACTTCACGGTCCGCGAGAACCTGCTGGTCGGCGGCATCACCCAGCCGGCCAGCCGCCGGCAGGAACTGCTGGATGAAATGGTCTCGCTGTTCCCTATTCTCGAGGAAAGACTGTCCGCTCCGGCCGGCTACCTCTCCGGCGGTGAAGCACAGCAACTCGCTATCGGTCGCGCACTGATGAGTGATCCGGCTGTATTACTCATGGACGAGCCGTCGCTGGGCCTGGCCCCGGTGCTGGTTGACCAGGTATTCGACCTGATCGGCAGGTTGCGCGAAGGCGGCCGCACCTTGTTCGTGGTAGAGCAGAACGCAAAACGAATGCTGGCCGTGGCCGACCGTGCCTATGTCATGCGCTCGGGTGAGATCGTTGCCGATGGGCCAGCCGCACAACTTGCAGCCAGTGAAGACCTGTTTGAGACCTACCTGGGTCAGTCGGGAGGCACAGCATGATCGAACTCATTCAACAGATTATTGACGGCCTCGGCCGGGGTGGCATCTACGCCCTGCTGGCCCTCGGGATTGCTGTAATTTTCGGCGTGATGCACTTGATCAATTTCGCTCATGGTGAACTGATCACGGTCAGTGCGTATACCAGTTACTGGCTTTTTGCCAGCGGCCTCAACTGGTGGTTCATCGCACCTACGGTGATCGTGGTCGCAGTACTGACCGCGGTGATCATCGAGTTCGTTGCCTTTCGCTGGGTGCGCGGTGCACCTGATTTCACCATGCTGATGACGTCCTTCGGCGTGCATTTTCTGGTGCAGGCACTTTTCGTCATGTACGTGTCCGCCAACTTTCGGCAATTCCCGCGGCCCGGCTGGATTTTTGATACCTGGCGCATCGGCGGCCTCAGCCTGGAGGTATTCGACCTGGCGGTTATCGCCGCCACCCTGGTGACGCTGCTTGGCACCTACTGGCTGCTGCAACGCACCATGTTCGGTGTTAGCCTGCGTGCCGCTGCCGAGGATTTCGACACGGCCCGGTTGATGGGTATTCGTAGTAACCGGGTGATTCGAGGCGCCTTTGTGCTTTCTGGTGTGCTGGCCGGGGTCGCTGCCGTGTTCTGGCTGATGCGCAGCGGCCAGGCGGGACCAACTGCCGGTCTCAATCCAATGCTCAAAGGAGTGCTGGCGGCGCTGATTGGCGGGCTGGGCAGCCTCAGTGGTGCCGTGCTTGGCGGAATCACCCTTGGCCTGGTCGAGGTGTTGCTTATCTCCCGCCTGCCGGGTGGAACCGCCGGCCTGACCGACGGCATCGTGTTTCTACTCATTGCGCTCTTGTTTGTGTTCAGGCCACAGGGCTTGATCACGGTACGCCGCGTCGAGCGCGTCTGATGCAAGCCGACCGCGTCCGGCACGCCGTCGCGCCTGCGCTTGGTTCCGGCCTGCTGTTCCTGTTCCTGGTCGCCGGCAGCCTGTTGTACGCTGCCGCTGGCGGTGCCGCGGCCGACAGCCTCGTCACCCAGATGCTCATCAACGCGGTGGTGGTACTTGGCATCCAGATTTACATAGGTAATACCGGCGTGCTGTCGTTCGGCCATATTGGGTTCGGCGCGATATCCGGCTATGCTTTTGCTATCTGTGCTATCTCGCCGGAACGAAAACTCCGGCAGATTCCGAACGCGCCGTTCGGGCTGGCCGAGGTTGACTTTACTCCGCTGCAGTCCGGACTGATTGCCGTGACACTGACCGTCATTGTCGCCTTCCTGGTTGGACTGGCGTTGTCGCGGTCGGGAGCACGGTCCGGCGCGGTGGCGGCGGTTGTCATCACCCTGGCGCTGCTGTTCGTAGTCCACGAAGTGGCTCGCAACTGGATCGATCTGACCCGGGGCGGCAAGACCGGTCTTTCATTCAGTCCGTTCGGTAACGCCACCCTGCAAGGAAAACTGCCCATTTACCTGATCCTGTTAGGCGCAATTGGACTTGCCCGGTTATTCAAGGAAACCCGTGCTGGGCGCCTGGCGCAGGCCGCTCGGGAAGATGATCTGGCGGCAAGGGTCATGGGAATCGACCCCGCGGTACAGCAGATGATTGCATTGCTATTGTCCGTGGTCGTAGTGTCTGCCGGCTCTGCCTTGCGCGTATTCGAACTTGGCAGCATCAATCCCAGGCTGTTCTTTTTTGACTACACCCTGCTGACCCTGACCATGCTCATCGTTGGAGGGCGTAACAGTGTAGTCGGTGCGCTAACCGGCGTACTGATCATCACTGTCGGCAGAGAATTGACCCGCAATCTCTCCGAGGTAGATATCCAGGGTATGAACTGGCTGTTACGGGACGGGTTGACCGACATTTTCCTGGGCGGGGCAATGCTCGGTTTCATGATCCTGCGACCAGCCGGGCTGCTGGGTGACTGGGAACTCGACCACTGGTCGTTGCGACGATTACACCGCACAGAACCACCGCCAGTGCCACCACCTTCAACAGATGGTGACAAAACCCCAACCACGGTCCTGAAAGTGACCAACGTCACCGTTCATTTCGGTGGCTACCAGGCGCTGGCTGACGCCGGGCTGGAGGCCGCGTCCGGAGAGATCGTTGGCTTGATCGGTCCCAATGGTGCCGGCAAGACCACACTGCTGAACGTAATTACCGGGCTGGTCGAGTCAGATAACGGGCAGATTGCGCTTGGTGACGTCATCCTGACCGGCGTATCACCGCACGTTATTGCACGTTCTGGTCTCGCCCGCACCTTTCAGAATTTCCGCCTGTTCTCCGCCCTCAGCGTACGGGAAAACATCGGGGTTGTGCGCCTGGCGGCAAAGCACTTCCGCCGGGACCGCCCACTGCCACCAGTTGGCGCGCTGATGGCCCAAGCCGGACTCTGGGAACAGCGCGATCGGCGAGCATCCGAACTGGACTACGGTAACGCCCGGCGGCTTGAGCTGGCCCGTGCGGCGGCAGCTGGACCGGACTTCCTGTTGTTGGATGAGCCAACCAGCGGCATGAGCGACAGCGAATCCAGGGCCATGATCGACCAGGTGCGCTCGATGGCAAAACTAATTGGCGCCGGGGTAGTGGTTATAGACCATGACCTCAATTTCATTACCGGGATCTGTGATCGTGTGTACGTGCTCGACCAGGGGCGGGTGATCGCCGTTGGAACACCAGCGGAAATCTCGGCGAACCCGGCAGTACAAGCGGCTTACCTGGGCACTGCCGAATAGATGGCTTTGCTGCAACCCGATTACAACAGGAGCCAATAATGGACTTTTCGGGCAAGCGGATTCTGGTTACTGGGTCTTCCCGGGGGATTGGCAGGGCCACAGCAAGAGTGTTCCTGGATGCTGGCGCACGGGTTGCCATTAACGGTCGTTCACGACAAGCCACTGACACTTGTATCGAAACGCTCGGTCCGGGTACAGCGGTGGTTGCGGTGCCGGGCGACGTCAGCGAGGTTGCTGGCTGCGAGGCCGTGGTCAATGTGGCCTCCGACGCCGGCCTGCAGGGCGAGACGGGGCTCACCGCTTACTGTGCTTCCAAAGGCGGCGTGGTCAACCTCACCCGAGCCCTGGCCATGGAACTGGCACCCGCGGTGCGGGTAAATTGCGTGTGCCCTGGTTATGTCGATACCGACATGGTTCGCCGGGATGGCATCGACAAAACCGAGGATCCTGCAGCTGAAGAACGAAGACTGATTAATCTTGCGCCGCTCAAGCGATTTGCCCAGCCCGAGGAGATCGGCCAGGCCATTGCCTACCTCGCCAGCGCAAAGGCCATAAACGTAACGGGCACAGCGCTCCAGATCGACGGTGGCAGTACCGCCGGACAATAACGGGGACAAACATGGCCGTGCTAAAGGCGGACCAGCAGCCTAGGCCCGTTGTCCGACTGCTAATGGCGACTTTGGTTGATGCAGGTGTTTTACCGCCACTGCTTCTCCTCAGCAATCCACTTTCCACCAGGCAATGGCCCGTCCTTTGAGAAGGCATCGACCAGATTCGCCAGCAACTTAGACACATTGTTGTTGAACCCATGACTGGGAAGCGCCTGGCCAAAAGCGATTGAACCACTTGAGAAAACAGCACCATTGTTGGATGATGTGAAATACACCATGTCTGCTCGAATCCGGTGATCGTAGGTACCGGTCATTCCCGGAAATGCATATAAGACTTCCTCGCAGACCAGCACGTAATTATCCGTATGCCCGCCGGAGGAGGCGATGATCTTGGCGTGCGGCGGCGTGCCCCTCTCCAAGTCGTAGCGATCCATCTCAATACCGCCAGCAGCCCGGTGTGCCAGACCAAAATCGCCAATAATCTCGCCCTCGATCCCCTCGGTGATCCAGGAAATTGTGCGGTGCCAGCTGTCCGGCATACGGCGAAACGGCCGGCAAGACTCGAAACCCTGGGAGATAAAGCCAACACCCAGAGCTTTTTGCGGAGGTCGACCCAGGTTCTTCCAAAGGCCGCCTTTTTGCCCGGTGGTCTGCATATAGTGTTCGCCGGGGCGGGCATTCCAGGCTCGCATGCCCGAATCCAGTTTGCGAACTTCCATACACCAGGGCTGGTCCTGACAGAAATCCACATTCCAGTAATACCCATTGCCCCCTGTGTAGATAAGCCGCCCACCGTCCGCAACAAAATCTTCAGTCGCATCCAGCATGGTCTCGGAGTAGTACTCCGGGTGGGTGCCGGTAATCACACACTTATAGGGCGAGATCGCATCGACACCTTCCTGATGCAGATCCTCATCGGTCAGCACCTCGTAGTCATAATTGCAGTGCTCGAGCCAGCCAACAATGGAAAGATCTGCCGAAAAATTCCAGGTAATTCCGTTCATCGCGTTGCGGTATTTCGGGCGCATCCCAACAATGGGCCGGCGGTATGATGAGTAACAGACGCCCGCACCATCGCGATGATGGTCGTAAGTAGACCGCCCAAACTCCGGGCTCTGATGGATTTCGATATCGGTCTCGGTGACGACCGGTGTCTGGCCAACGATCGGTTGGGCCATCTGTGCTTCGAAACTCAGGTGATCATTAGCGTACGCCAGGTAAGTGGCAGTGGGGACAAGGAATGCGATCGGGGCACGCGGCGTCTTGGCGCGGACGAAAAACACCAGGTATTCTTCACTTAGGCCTGTTCCATCACCTGCCCGCAGGCGTACCGCATAAACCCCGCTTTTAAGATCCTCGGGGATCACTAAAGACTTGGTCACATCCCAGCCGCAGTCGATGACCAAATCCTCATGCAGTTCGATACCACCGTATTCCTCCGGGGCCAGACGAAAACAGTCATTGCGACCGTTCCAGTTCCAACCGGTCTGTGCGCGGACGGGTTTGTTGATGCCGATGGCATTCAAGCCATGGGGTCCGGTGTCTATAACGGTGTCACCGATACCGGTGTCGGTATATCCTGCAGTCGTGTCCCAGTACGCCAGAATATCTTTCTCTGGTGGCTTGCCACCGGAACAGATATGGTCGAACTCTTCTCGCGATAGCACACGCGAGACAATCCCGGGCCGGTCGATCTTGCCGGAAAACAGCTCGTTGACAAACTTACCCCGCTTTAAATGGTAGTCCCAGGTCCCGCCGAGAAGAAAAGAAATATCCGGGGCGTGCTCTGGTTTGAAACGAAAGATCTCGCAGACGTGTGAGTCGTAGTCCATAGGGGTGACCTTGCCCCAGAGCGAGTTGTAACGGTTTACCACACCGGCCTGGTAAAGCGTCGCCTGACCGGTGCTGGCATCGTAGGAGGCACCAACGAAGTACCAGATGTGACGCTGCAGGGGCACTTCAGCCTCAACATGGTCAATCTCTTTGCCATCGGCAACGGTAAAAAGCAGCTTGCCGTTGGGATCAATAGCGATACCGTATCCCATGCAGTTGTAGTCGTCGTAGCGGGTAAGGACAGCCTGGGCACCAACTTTTGAGTGCAGCGAAGGCCAGATATATGCAAACATCGAAAAACTGCCGTCGATACAGAGTCGGTTTTCCGGGTCGGCTACCTGCAGGTAGGAGCCAACCTGGGTGTACTGCTTGTTGACCTGCCAGGCCCCGTTGATTTCGCAGTCTACTTCTTCTTCTACAAAACCTGGACCATCCGGATGCTGATCGCCGTGGATGAGACGTACTAACTGGGCCTCGGCCGTATCTGTGCCGTCAGCAGTAACGTGGAATGTCTGTTCATCCCCTGGCTTCACAGAAATATTGTTGCAATAACCGAACAGCTTAACCTCTGCCATGTCTTATTCCTCGTTATTCGCCTGACACCGACCGTGCTGATTCAGCAACGATAACTGACTCGATATTTGCTCACTACGATTCCAGCAGATCCTGGATGCGCCGTGTGAATACTCCAATCCAAGCGTCTTCCCGGCTTGAATAGATCTTGTCCTCCACCAGCCTGGGTGGGACGCCTGAAATTCCCGACAGCGCCACAACCTGGTAAGCCTTAAATGGTTCGACACATTTGATTGCATACTTTTCGACCATTGGCTGTCGTCGAAAGTAAGTCAATAATCTTTCCAGCGCCTCGCTGTGCTGGCCCAGCGGCTTGTTTTTGAATTCCTCGATCACCTCATCGCTGACCAAAGTCTTGAGGAAATCACGCTGGTTCTTGTCATAACGTCGTAACGCGATTTCGTCTTTGTCCCGAACTTCTGTTGATTCTTCAGGCAGCATTTCGCCTCCTTTCTCGGCACGTGCCGATCGGTGTTCACTTTTCTTTTTGTTCCTCCACGCACGGAACTGGGTCTTGATACCAAACACACCGCCGCGCAGGAAGACAACGACAACCAACATCAATACCCCAATCAGTACTATTCTCAGCGGTCCCAGGTCGATCAGTACGCGATCGATGAATACCACGATGAGCGTGCCCACCACGGCACCTTCAGCACGGCCCAGACCGCCGATAACCAGCATGGCTAGCGCCATTGATACCGTATCAAATCCAAATAGGTTGGGGGATGCCCCGCGAAAGTGTGTGGCATAAAAAGCGCCGATCACGCCCAACGCCGCAGAGGAAATCAGAAATACCTGGATGCGTGCAACACGATAATTGACCCCGGTGGCCTCGGCAAATGCCTCCCGTTTTTCCGGTGCCATGCGCAGGATGCGGCCCAACCGCTTGCCATTGATAAAACGGAACAGCAGCAGTGCACACACCAACACAGTGGCGGCGGCATAGTATCCCAGCCTGAGCTGTGCAAATTCATCCCACGCCTCGGGAATATAGGTGGCGGCCCCATAGAGTCCACCGATCTCCGAGCCAAACGCTTTAGACTGGATGATGTAAACCCGGCATAGCTCGACGACTCCCAGGGTCAGTAATGCATAGTAGAACCCCTCCAGGCGTACAGCGGGAATGGCGATAAGAATTCCAAAAATCAGGCCGACAAGGCCACCGGCGAGAAACATCAGTGGAATCGGTAACCCGAAATGAATCGAAAGATAAGCAGACCCGTAGGCCCCTGCCCCGACGATCGCAAAGGTCGCGAGTGAATAAATACCCGCTGTCCCAATCACCAGCGTCCAGCACAGATTGATTGCAGCGTAAATCGAGAACACTGCTGCTGCCGACAGCAATACCCGTTGATTGCCTTCTGGCATTACGAACGGCGCCAGCATCAAAGCGATAAATCCAAGCACCCACCAGATCGGTCGCTTGTCGACGATGGTCTTTTCGCGACGCAGTGTCTTGGGGTTGTATTCGCCTCGAAAACGCAGCACGGTACGCCGGGTCGGATAGTAGCGCAGCCGGTTCCACAGCCT
>CEPX01198192.1_pt1 | contig 11158 bp, 9 predicted proteins | sample 361361 | NCBI WGS metagenome assembly CEPX01 (sample SAMEA2619974, study PRJEB7988) | marine metagenome | biome: marine biome (ENVO:00000447); feature: mesopelagic zone (ENVO:00000213) & marine oxygen minimum zone (ENVO:01000065); material: "saline water (ENVO:00002010), including plankton...
TTTTAAGACAGCGTTCTCTGCACGTAAATAATCGAGTTCTTCTCTGAGTTCTTGTTCAGTCACCTTTGAAGATGGTTTAGGAGTAGAAGAATGACTAGTCACGCGAGGCCTACCTAGTTTTTGTGGTTTTAGACGGGTTATACCTTCGTGAGCAAAAAGCTTTTGCCATTGAAATAAAATACCAGGGGTTGATAAGTCGAAATAGGCGCTGGTATAAGTCAGTGACCAGTTGTTCACTTCCATGGTATTGAGTATATGGGATTTAAATTCGAAGGAATAAGGACGCTGCTTGTGTACAAAGCTATCGAAGCCGTTGATACGATAAACTTGAGACCAATATCGAATAAGGTTAGGTCGTACTTCAAACTTTGAACCTAAGACTACTGAACTCTCTTCTTGCGCTAGTCGCGCTAGTTTTAACTTAAATGCTCTATGATGTTTGGACATAAAAAGATCCCCAGTAATTGGATAGTCCAACTATTGGAGGTCACTTCAAATTGTATGAGAGCCTTTTTCATTTCCGCTGTGTAAAGAATACAAATTTAAGTATCCCCCCCGTGGAAATAAGCGCGTAACTTTTCGCATTTTACTTATTATTTTCAGTTCAGAATTAGACAAAACGTGTTCGAGTATGTGATAACTTGCCTTGATGAACTCAGCCCCCTATCTCGATATTGAGCAACTACTGCCATGGCAGTTTACTAAGCGCTATGTGAGATTAGCTAACGTTAGCTCACAGAGTTGTTATTTAAACTTCATAGGCTTTTACTTTTCATTAAATCAGTAGCTTCTAAATATTTACCATTTAGCTTTTCAATTACAGAGTCAGGTACTAAAACTTCGTTATTTTCTTTTGTTTTAATGATTTTTCCGACTTTTATGTTTTCAGACGTATCACCTGACTTTTCTTTGCCTGTTTTATTGAATGAAGAGTACTCTTTTGAAAGAGGAGATTTCAAGTTTAGCACCTTCGATAAGTGCAAGAGCGTTCTTTCAGTTTCATTGACAATATCATCTGAGTTCAAGTAGACAAATTTATTTAGCTTTTTTGAGAAACTTACAAGTGAGGAAAGCCGCTGGGAATAATAGTCACAGGCATAGTTAACATCGCTATATCTCTTGTTACCATCTCGCCTTCCCATAGTAACAATGCTTTTTATAGTAGCCTCCGGTTGTCGAAGCATTATGATAATATTTGAACTTGCTTTATCTAATTCGGTACAGCTTTTAAAGTCATAGAAGCTATGAAGAAGCTTATCAAAAAGTATTTTCGAAGAATCAAAATGCAACCCATCTTGGTGCAATGCTATTTTTTGATCAATAAGCGAGAAAAAACTTTTATAACTGACACTGAGTTCGCTGTAACCACATATTTCTTCATTCGACCCTAAGATATGGGAGAGTAATGACGACCTGCTTCTCATGTGGCTGAGCATAAAGACTCTTCTAGGATTAGCCCATACCAAATGAGGATTTTTTATCAAGTATCGAAACCGTTGACTATGATTCATTAACGAATACTCCTTGTTTTATCTAAAGGGGATGACGGAAAAATATCAAATTTACAAGCGTTCTCTTCCAGCAAACATCAACATTTGGGCTGGGCTATCAATTGTATTGCACAAAAAGAACGAAGCACAATTAGTGCCGACTTTAAACTGCATAAAATAGGATTCATAAATTACCCTACTCATTATAGCAATTCGTTCCACTATAATACGCTATCTAATAATGAAAAATGCCACTCCCTCTATTTTTACTGCAATTTTTTTACGCGTTATCACTAATAAAAAATGATTTTTTCACTTTTTTAGAAACTCTTACAGCACCTAATATCAATTACTCCTAACGAATGAAGTACTCTCTCAAAAGTTCACTTCATTACTGCGGCTGATGCTTTTGGCTCGGTTCATGTTAGAAAACGATGCTTTTATATTCTTTTTTGTGGGAGAAGCCTTTTATTAAAAGCGACTTTGCTGTCATACTAAGCATATAAAAAAACATTAACGAGAAATATAAACGCAGATAAAAAGGGAGAAAAATGAGCAATGTTCAACCGTTAATTTCAGTCATTATTCCAGTGTTTAACGCTGAGCGGTATATAGATTTAGCGTTAAATAGTGTTTGTAACCAAACTTATCAAAACTTAGAAATTCTTGTAATTGATGATGGCTCTTCGGACCAGTCAAAAGAAATCATAGAAAGTATAAAAGATGAGCGAATAAAGTTTTATTCTCGAGAAAACAGAGGGTTAATTTATACTCTAAATGAGGCAATAGAGTTAAGTAGAGGAAAATATGTTGCCCGGATGGATGCAGACGACATTTGTTTCAAAACCAGATTTGAAAAGCAGGTACAGTTTTTAAAAAGCAATAATGACATAGGTGTCGCATTCACCGGTATAGAATGCGTAGATGAAGCAGGTAAACTAATCCGCTCGCGAGTCTCAAGGAAAACTCGCTCAATACAACCCGTAGAATTTTTGTTTGGGTGTCCTCTCTGCCATCCGACGGCTATGTTTGATATGACGAAACTTAGCAAGAGCGATATTCACTATAAATCAGATTATCACCTTGCAGAAGATTTTGAACTTTGGACTAGATTAATATTACGAACTAAGATTGCGTTGATCAACGAAGCCTTATTGAGCTATCGTATACACCAGAACAGTATCACCTCTAGGAATGGAGGAAAACAGCGTTTAGTAGCTAAACGTGCCATCTCTGCAAACCTAATAAATAATGAATCTAATTCAATCAGTTCCTGCTTAAGAGTTATTTATAATAATCACTTAGGTCGAGAGTCGGTTTCTAGGACGGCGCTCTCTTTAATACATGTCGGGTTAAAATTGAAGAGCTTAAACGGTAGCTTTAGATTTAAAAAATATCTAATCAATTCTTACTTTTTAATGAAAAAAAAGCTTATACAAAATAAAAATAGCAGAACAATAAATTAGTATCGCATACAGCTATTTTAAATATTCCATCATCTCGACACTAAGAAGTTGTTCATGCCGTTAATCCTAATTGACACGTGAATCGTGTTGCACTTGTAGCACATGACATCGCGCTATTAAGCTTTTGATAAGAATAAATTACTCCTATTGAACAAATGCTATCAATCTTAAAAATTAATCAATGCAAGGCTTTACTGGCCAATAGCGTTAACCAAACTTCTTGTTGGTCAGAAACATTGAAATTAACTCCACAGCGTATTTTTTTGCAAACTTAAAAAAAACAATGAAATGGATTGAGATGTATATTAAAGCCCCCACAGCAATTAAAGCCATTATTAATATCAAATCATTTGTTATCAATGTAGTGAGATACGGTTTAAAGTTAATTAATACACAGTACATCCCCAATGAAGATACATAAGGTGGGGTTAGCGCGTAAGCTAAACGTCTATAGCTGATAGGTACATACTTATTAGTTATGTACAGCCTTATGGGTAACAACGCGAATCCAGCTATTACCGTACTTAATAGCATTATTTTTATACCAAACCAAATCGTAGCTCCTGCCACGAAAAAGCTAGAGAACAGATTTAGCACAGTCAGATTAAAAGCGGCTTTCGTTTTACCATTCGCAATAAGAAGATTAGGCAAAAACCAAGCAACAACTCCAGGAAACATGCTAAATGACGTTATTGTCATGTACACGGCGCTAGGCGCAAATTTCTCACCAAAAGCAATAACAACGAATGGATCTGCTATTGCAGCCAGCCCCATGAAAATAGGTAACACTAGGAATGCCGTTATCGTTACCATTTTGATAAACGTGTCGCCAAGGTTATCCTTGTTTTTAACTCTAGAAAAGCTAGGTACGACCATAGAATTAATTGAACTCATAGTTACCTGATTTATAACTTGTGAACCTTTTTGAGCGGCAGCTAAGAGCGCGAAACTAGCAGGGCCTAGAACAAAGCCTGTGAACATATTGGTTGCTTTTTGATGAAGAAAATTCATGATTGTCATACCTAAAAGAGGCAAGCAAAAACTAATTAATTCTTTATTGTCGCTTTTACTGAAGTGAAAATAGGGCTTAAATTTAGCAACATAGAGTAAAAAAATATATTGAGTTATTGAATTAAAAATTTTACCAATGATTAAGGCCCATAGCCCGAAGCCACTTTCAGCTAATATGATAATAGTGATTGCAGAAATTAGAGTTGAACAAAACTTAGCAATCCCCATTTGCTTGTTTTTAAATTCGCGCGACAACTTTCCGCTAACTACAACCTGGAGACTCGCAATTAAAGTGATCGGTGCTAAACTCGCCACCACCCATGCGGCTAACTCAGAATAAGAGCAATAAGCAATTGGGGCTCCAATGCCTAATATTCCTAACATTACAACTATTCCCATCCCCGCAACAAAGGTCATTGTGCTTGCTGCGTACCTATCCTCCCACTTATCTCTTTGAACTAAATTTTGGTTGACACCTGCATTTACCAAAGTATTTGCAAACTCAATAAACAAAAAACAAAATCCCGCAAGACCAAACTCTTCAAGTGACAATACTCGCGCTAAATAGGCATAAACAACAAAATCAACTATATTAATCCCAACTCGTGTTAGAGAGGTCCAAAAACTACCGCTTGTAGCTTTTCTCTTAAGCGACATTAAAATTTCTCGTGATTTAAATGGTTAAAGAAAACACAAATTTCATATATTTGTGTCAACAAGAAAATAAATAAGGACATTTTTCAAATGAAAAATAAGCACTCGCCTAGATGCGACGTTACAGATCATCAAAACCTAGTGCAAAAGTAACTGTCGCCATTTTTCAGATAACCTATAGCGGGAATACCCCTTCTTTGCCTCTCTTCTAACTTTGTTCTTACCAACGTAGCTAGCTTCAATATTTGGGAGGTCAGCATTTAAATCTCTAATAATATGAACAAATTGATGCTGCTCGCTTTTTGCTATAGTAAACTTCGAAGGTGCTGCAATAACGTTACACCCAAAACTTATTGCATGATAAAAACTGCCAGAAGATATCATTGTATTTTCGAGGTGGTTCATTAATACAAAGTCGGCGTCGCTTAGTTCTTTGTTTAAATCCTGAATTGGTAAAAATGTGTTGTTCCATGTTACTTTGAGACTTCGTTGAGCAATAATGTGGCGCAGAGCACTTTCATACTGTTTATCATCACACTTTCCCAAAATTTTCAAATGCTTATTATTCGGCCAAGAATTTAGAATAATATCTAAACCTTTATAGGGTTTGACAGCGCCAAAAAATATATAGTTTAAGACCCTATTATTTTTTTCTTCTACAAGTACGTCCATCGCTTCATCATCAAGATAAAGAGGGTGAACTAACCCACCCCCATCGTACAATTCCAATGAAACAAACTTGTAACCTAGCCCTCGCATTAGCCCCCGAAGAACGCTGAAATAAAACCCGCGCCCCTCGATATTATGCGGTTTAAAGTTGTGTTTTACAGAAATTTTAATAGAAAAAAACACAGCGCCAGCAACGACTAACCCTAAACATTTTATAAAAGTGATAAAACGCTTAAGCTTATTCAGTTTAGAGCCGTATGGCTTATCCTCAACCCAATTAAGCACCAAAGGGTAACGGCGAAACAAAGATGCAATCAAAACCTTGAAACTAAAAGCCACGGGCTGTAATTCCAAAGCCCTAATCGCTTCTTTGTTTATCTCTATATAATCATTATTGTGATTAAAAGGTACGAAAACCACTCTCACTAAATTAGTTCCTTTGTTCCAACTGTCGCCATAAGTTAATTAGACTGATAATGTACAGATAATGGATTAGTTTAAAACATGAATTTTTTATAAAAAAAGCGAACCGTTGCTGTTAATCCAGCCTGCTTTAGCGAATTCATAACCCACGATAATTTATTACTTTTATGCTTTAACGAATAAAGATACTGTTGCGCGATCCTTCGCTTATACCATTTTTCGCCCAAAAACTGGCGGTGCTTTTTAGCAGATGCAAGCCTAGATTCGATATTACTGGGATCTAACTTTCTAACCTTTGCGCCAATACCGTCAAGATTTTGGAATCTATATAAATATATGGGGGATGGTATATTAGCAAATCGGTAGTCACCAATGTATAAACGTACGTATATATCCCAGTCTTGCCCGTTGCCTAATGCCTCATCAAACCCGAGTTCCTTGATTAAATCCCGCTTACACGAAAACCCACTCATACCACAATACTTGTTTCCTTGGACAAGAGAAGACTTTGTAACGACATTATCTGTATTTACGCGTATTTTTTTTTCATCACCAAGGTGTTTGAACCCAGAAACCACTGCATCTGCGCCATCGTCATACTTTTTCTTATGCTCTTGTAGGTAATGTGGAAGCCATATATCGTCGTCGTCTAAAAACGCCACTAACTCATATTTTGCCTCAGTTACGCCTCTATTTCTGGCAACATTTGCTCCACCAGATACGCATTGCTTTATATAGCGAAGTTTTGGGTCGTTGAATTTTGATAAAACATCACTATAGTCTGCGCTGGAATTATCGTCGACAACAATAATCTCTTTCGGCTGTAGCGTCTGTTCAAGTGCACTTTGCAATGAATGAAAAAGATAATCTGGGCGATTATATGTGGTAATAACTACGCTAAAATCCAATGTACCTATCCTTTTAGTAGTACGTAAAACTTTTTTGCGGGGCTATATAAATAGCGAATATATGCAAAATAAAACCGCCATTTTAAGTTTGGTTTACCTTGCACTTCATCGGCAGAATATCCCATCATTTGCGACAAAGAAATTACCGAACTAGAAAAGCTATATCCAAAAAACGAAGATTGCTTAGCGGCTTTCCCTTTTCTAGCTTTTTCTTTAATGCTTAATGCATTTTCAAGACCGACTTGTCTGCATATTTTGTCGACGATTTCCACTTGCTTCGCCACTAAATCTTCGTACCGAATTAATAAATGGCTACTACCGGCTTGCTTAGTAAAAGAAAACCAATTCATGTAGTTCACCAGCCATTGATTTTCCAACAACGGTAAGCTGACATTCCAGCGGCGGAACTGAGATAAGAAAACATCTTTTGGGTTTCTGACTATGCCAATGTAGTGGCACTGCACTTTACTTTCGTACTCTTTCTCAAATGCTCTCATTAACTCAAGTACACTACTTTGCAAAAGATGATGAGGAGATTTTTCAATAAATACTGGCCCAAATTTTTCTATTAACAGAAACCAACCTCTGAAAATAAGCTCTTTGTCGTTTTTGTGTTCGGGTAGTTCGCCAATATTTTCAATCAAAAATGCTTTAATTTCGCTAAGAGCCTGATCTTGACTGTAAGGCACTGCACTAGCCAACATTTTAAGTTGCGGCAGACAGAGCACTGAAGCCGCTTTGGTCCAATACAGAGTTTCTGACTCAAAGTGCTTCGTTTTGGGGTAATTCTCAATGCCAAGAGCATTCACTAGGCTTCTGTGCAAAAAGCTTGAGCCCGATGATTTCTCTGACAGAATATAGATGACGCTTAGCTTTTTGTTATCCATTTTTGGGCGTATCCATAATTTCGCGATATACATTCAGTGTGCTTTGGGATATTGAATGCCAGTCGTATCTTGCTAAAAACTCTGCTCGACAAACCGATAAATTGAGTGACTCTAAATCACTTAGTTTCTGTGCAAGGCTTTGAACATCACCAACCTCAAAGTAGCAATCGTTGCAAAGCGCGAGATCTAAATTGGGTTCAATATTCGATAAAATTACATCAGTTCCTGCACTTATTGCTTCCAAAGCTACAATTGGATGTCCCTCATGATAACTCGGCAGCACGAATACTCTCGCATATTTATAAAGGCTTTGTAGCGCCTTTCCTTTTCTGCGTCCAGCAATAATCACGTTTTCACTCGCTGCGCCTTTTATACTTTGAGAGTACGAGTCACTGTGGTCTGCGTCACCAACGATAACTAATTTTAACGAAGATTGACTTGTTTTAAATGCATCAATTAAATCATGAAGCCCTTTTTCTGGAACTAGTCGAGCTACAGCCAAAACGTAGGACTTATCTTTTAAGCCTAAATCAACAGGTAAGTCTGCAGTAGTACAGCCCTGTCCAAAGTGCGTCAATGTACCGTTCGGAATAAAAAGGATCTCGCTAGAATGTTTTGCAAATTTGCTTTTTAGCTCATCTGTCAGTGTACGACCTACAACAATTACGCGGTTTGCAAACAAACAGGCCATTCGCTCACCAAACTGCAAAACAAATTTAGCAAACTTATTCCATTTCTGGCGGTTATAGTCTGCACCGTGATGAGTAACAACCACTTTCATCCCCAATATACGAGCTAGAGGCGTAAATAAAGCCGGGCCGATAGCGTGAATATGTAGTATGTCGGGACGCACCACAAACCCTGCATACAGTATTGCAATAAAAGTATGCAAAAATGTTTCAAGAAATTTGTTCCGTACCGACCACAGACCAATAACGCTCACACCTTTATATTCATAAGACTTTTCAGTTAGATAAGGTTTCCTACCTATTACTGTCAACTTTACGTCTTCTTTGCTGATAATAGGGTATATATTTTGACAATGCGACTCGATGCCGCCCATCACATCAGGAATACCACGCAAGCCAACAATAGCTACCTTCATCTAATTTTGGCTCCTATATTCTGACGGCCCAACATCTTTAATAACTCGTGCAGGCGCACCTGCAATCGTTATATCACTACCAAAACTTTTGTTTACAACAGCATTGGCGCCAATACCAACATTATTTCCCAGAGTGATACCGCCGAAAAGTTTTGCCCCAGGGCCTATGTAACAATTGTCGCCGATAATAGGCGCTTTACTTCCGTCTGTTATATCTGCGCCTATGTTTACACAAACATGAATACGGCAATTCGCGCCAATTTTTGCATTGGAGTTAACGACAATAGTGCCCGCATGGGCTATCGATAGACCAGGTCCAAACACATTTGGTGGTATGGAAAAGCCCAGCTTTCTTCCCTTATTACGTAATCTTAGCCGTAGAAATTGGATATATACTTTAAAGAACAGCCCGCGTTTGCAATTAATAAAGAATTCAACTTTTCTTAATAATTTTTGGAAGTGCCAAATATCGTGAGTCAGTTTATTTTTAAGGGTTGCTTTTATACCTAGCGCATCAAGATCGGCTTGTAAAAAAGCGTCATAATCACTTTTATCTTTAATTTGCATTTACAGTGCTCTTTATATTAATGGCATAGCCACGACGGGCTTCAGAATTTGGGTTGGCGAATATGATTGCGTTAAAAATTGCGAAAAATATTAACCCCTCTATATTCCATAAAGGCATGGTCGCCATATTCATTGCGATGAACCCAGCAAAAGAAAACAGCATTACTTTCGATAGCTTTTTGTCATAAAGCCGAAGCGCACCGATGACTACAGAGCCGCATACAAAAACAAAGCTCATGAATCCAAGCACACCATATTCGTAAATGTAAGAGACAAAAGTATTGTGCGCATACAGCTCAAATCTCAATTTCCAAGCGTCTGGACCAAAGCCAAGGAATTGCTGCACCACATTTGCGTTTCTAAACGCATCGATATACTGGCTCCAAATATATACGCGAGATGACATGATATCGCGATCTGATTCGGAAAAGTACATTGGGGCCTTGAAGACCAAGTCTAGGTTACCTAGCAGTATACCAATATCAGCAAAGCGCTCTCTCATCGAAAAGGACAGAATGAGAAAAACAACGAAAAAAATCATTGCAAAAACAATGAGGACTGGAACTTTCTGCGCCGGCTTCAAACGCTGTTCAACCAATGTGAAATAGAATGCCGCAGCAATTGGCAGCACTGTAAGAATTGACGTTCGATAGTTAACCAATATCAACAGCAGTACGGAAACAGAAAAAAGTACTGTTCTATATCTAAGTCTGCCGCGTTCAATGAGCCCGACCACGAAAATGAAGGCTACAATTACCATAGAAAACGCAGCTTCGTGATTATAGCCGCCGATATAGCTGACAGAGCCGTCTGATTCCGTCGCCTTAGCATACCCAAGTGCAAACGACATTATTTGCAGCCCTACTGGCATAAAAAAGGCGACTAGAAGTTTTTTAAACGTTTCATTTTGCCCTTGAACCCTTAACGAGAGGAATAAGGCACCCGCAAGCACAAAAAAATAGCACCATTTAACCAGCACATTTATAGTGCCTGGCAACTTCATATTGACAAAGCCACTGACTGCGACGCATACGAAAAACAAATAAAACGGAAATAGTTTTTTAAGTGCAAAGATCCCTTTAGGCAAAAAGAAAAGCCCTAAGCCAGCCACACTAATGCTGCCCAGCGCATTGAGAGAGAACCCTGCGACTAAGGGTGGGTAGGTTATCGTATGGAACGCAGATAAGAAAAAGCGTAGCCAAATTGCACAGATAGCAAATGCCAAATATTTGTTACAACTCCCCACAATAGTGCGGTACACCAGCACTAGACTAATAAGCCCTATTACCACTTTTACTGCATCGAACATGCCTATTCAGTTACCTGTGAGATGAGTTGAATTAACTTATTTTCAAACACCTTGTATGAAAAATTTTCGGCACACTGCGAACTTCTAGACGCGAACGAGTGACGTACCGACATACATTTAAACTTACCCAGTGCCTCTGTAACGCCATCCACACTGTTCAGCTCACACAAAATACCGTTTTTTTCCTCACTTGCACCATTTACTTTGTAAGGGAACTTTTCTGCAAGGATCTCAGCAGGGCCCGATTCACAATTCGTTGCTACTACCGCTTTTCCCAAACACATAGCTTCAACAATGGCATTGGGGAACCCTTCTGCATTCGACGTACTCACAAAGTACTCTGCGTTACTTAAGTATGGGTAAGGGTTAGCTTTGAACCCCAGGAACTGTATTTTATTTTCAATTCCTAGTTCTTTGGCTAACGCTTTAAGAGTCGTTTCTTCATCGCCCACGCCCAGAATTACTAAGTTTTCTGGTATTTTAGCTTTTGCGTAGGCCTTAAGTAATAAGGAAAAATTTTTATTTTTAACTAAGCGCCCTACCCCAATAATGTAAGGCTTTACCGGTAGATCCTGCACATTTTCCGATGCCTGAGCTTGAAGCTGCTGTATATCATACGGGTTATACAGCACCGAAATTTTATCTCTTGATACTGCATAGTTGTCGGTA
>CEPX01045697.1_pt1 | contig 11154 bp, 11 predicted proteins | sample 361361 | NCBI WGS metagenome assembly CEPX01 (sample SAMEA2619974, study PRJEB7988) | marine metagenome | biome: marine biome (ENVO:00000447); feature: mesopelagic zone (ENVO:00000213) & marine oxygen minimum zone (ENVO:01000065); material: "saline water (ENVO:00002010), including plankton...
AAGAATTGGCAAATTACGCACAAGCACCGACTTTCGCACCAACCTCTCTTTATTTGCCTAAGAACTTTTTACCACCCATATAAGGGACTAAAACGGCAGGAACTTTTACAGTTCCGTCTTTCTGCTGATAATTTTCTAAGATTGCCCTTAATGTTCTTGAAGTGGCAATAGCGGTACAGTTTAATGTATGGACATACTCTTTTTCCTTGCCCTTAACGTACTTGATGTTTAATCTTTCTGCCTGGTAAGAGGTGCAGTTAGAGCAGGAAACAACTTCCTTGTAAGTCTTTTCTCTTGGCATATAGACTTCAATATCATATTTTTTTGCTGCAACTGTCCCTATGTCTCCTGTACATATATTTACAACTCTATAAGGCAATTTTAATTTTTTGTACAATTCTTCTGAGTTTTTTATCAGCTCTTCAAATATTTTCCAGGAATCCTCCGGTTTGCAGAAGACGAATTGTTCAACTTTATTGAATTGATGGACACGGAAAAGGCCTTTTTCATCAACTCCATGGGATCCAATCTCTTTTCGGAAACATGGGCTTGTGCCAACGAATTTTTTTGGAAGCTCGTCTTCATTGAATATATTATTATTGCACATCGCTGCTATTGCGTGCTCTGATGTCGCTATTAAGTATAAATCTTCATCCTCTACCTTGTACATCATTGTCTTAAAGTCTGCAAGATCGGTAACGCCTTCGTATGGCTTGCGCCTTAACATCAATGGAACTTGTGTAAGTATAAATCCTTTTTTTGTCAAAGTGTCAATAGCAAATCTTTGCAAGGCTAATTCCATCAAAGCCAGATCTCCAAGAAGATAATAGAATCCGCGACCTGAAACTTTAGCTGCTGCTTCGAAATCACCTAATCTTAATTTTTCAATTATGGCTTCATGAGTTTTCAGTTCAAAAGAAGGTTTTTTTATCTCTCCGTGTTTTCTTACAGTCTTGTTTCCGGTTTCATCTTTTCCAACAGGAACAGAACTATGCAGGATATTTGGTATGCTTATCAGATAATGGTTTATTTCATTCCTTAATTTTTCAACATCTGCAGTTAATTTGTTTACTTTCTCTGGAAGTTCGCGGGCTTCTTTTATTTTTTCCTTGATATCCTGGCCTTGCTTCTTTAATTGCCTTATCTCATCTGATACTAGGTTTCTTTTATGCCTTAATTCCTGCTCTTTTTTTAATAAATTTAAGTATTGTTCATGTTTCTTAAGAATTAAATCTACCCACTTTAGTTTTTCGGGGTCATTCCTTTTTTTTAAGTCCTTTTTTACGATGTCTGCATGTTCTTTAATGAATTTTATTGTTGGCATAATAGATTAAAGATTATTGGTTATATAAAAATGTTTTTGATAATAGAATAGAATTCAGTCCTTAACCATATAATAAACACGCCTATTGCTTTTTCCTTTATTTTCTACTTTAACGATTTCTATTTTTCCTATTTCAAGAATATTCTTTACGTGACAGCCACCATCTGCCTGTTTGTCTATGCCTTCTATTTCCACAATCCTTAAGGTTTCTACATCAGGAGGCATTTTGTTTGCTAATTTTACCATGTCCGGGATTTTTAGAGCTTCTTCTCTTTTCATGTAGCTGATTTTTACAGGAGCATTTTTTTGTATTAAATCGTTGGCTATTTTGCAATAATCATCCACTATTTGCCTGTCAAAGTTCTCTAAAGAAAAATCCATTCTTGCTTTTTCCGGCTCTATTTTTCCGCCAGTGATTAAAGCATTTGATTTATCGTGGAATATTGATGCTAATAAATGAGCGGCTGTATGCAATTTCATCAGTTTATATCTGCGTTCCCAATTTATTATCCCTATTACTTTATCTCCTGGCTTTAATCCAGGTTTTGAGACTTCATGGCTGATTTTATCATCAAATTTTCCTACATAAATTACTTGGAATTCTTCATTGTCTCTTAATAAGACTCCGATATCATAAGAAACACCTCCTCCTAAAGGATAGAATGCTGTTTTGTCTAGAATGACATATTTGTCGTCTTTTACGGACTCTACTGTGGCCTCGAATTCTTTAAGGTAGCAATTGTCCATGTATAATGGTTTTTCCATTTTATCCAGAAATTAATTATTTTTTTGATATCATCTTCAAAATATCCTGTTTTCCCGACCAATCCAGTGCTTCTTTCAAGACTTCTTCTATTGTATCTACTGGTACGACTTTTATTTTCTCCAGTTTTTGTTTTGGAACAATGATATCCTTGAAGTTTGCTTTTGGTACAATAATAGTTTTCATTTCAGCTTCTATTGCTGCTTCAACTTTTGATGTAACTCCGCCTACAGGCAACACTTCTCCTCGAACAGATAAAGAACCGGTCATTGCAGTATCCTGCTTTACTGGAATCTCCTTGAATGCAGACATCACTGCAGTTGCGACTGCTATGGATGCAGAATCACCTTCAACACCTTCGTATGTTTGTAAAAATTGTACGTAAATATCATAAGTTTCTTTTATATCCTCACCAAAGTATTTTTTAATTATTGCTGAGACATTTTTTATTGCTTCTTTGGCTATATCTCCTAATTTTCCTGTTGCAATGATTTCAGATTCTTTTCCACCAGGAGTTACTTCTGATTCTATTGGCAATATGATTCCAGAGAAAGGTGGTGAAACACCAATGACAGCTAAACCGTTTACTCTGCCTATTTTTTTTCCGGAAGTTACTATTATATTATATTCTTTCTTTTGATCAATGTATTTGTCTGCTATTTGCTGTTCCAATGTCCTTGCAAGGTTTTTTGCTTCTGTTATGTGCTTTTTCATGACTAAACTTGATTTCTGCTCTTTAGCTAAATCTCCTGCAGCCCTTATTAATCCTCCAAGCTCTCTTAACCTCAAAGTTAAATGCCCTTTTCTGTTTGCGCGCCTTTTTGCCTCTTCAATGATTTCATCAACTGCTTCTTTTGAAAAGTGCGGTATTTTTCCGTCTTTGATTATCTCTTGTGTGACAAAAACTGTAAGTTTGTTCCTGTTTTCCTCGTTATCAGGGAAGGTCTCTTCCATATTTACTTCATAACCATAACCTCTGATTCTGGACCTTAATGCGGGGTGCATATGCTTTACTGTCTCTGCATTTCCAGCAGCTACTAAAATAAAATCACATGGCACTGCCTCTGTTCGTACCATTGCGCCTGCTGATCTTTCAGACTGTCCCGTAATAGAAAATCTTTTTTCCTGCATTGCGGATAAAAGCTCTTGCTGCGTTGCAGGATCTAAGGTTGCTATTTCATCTACGAATAAAACTCCCATATGAGATTTATGGATCATTCCTGCAACTACACGCTCATGTGCAGGAGTTCCTAAGCCTCCGCTCTGGAACGGGTCATGAAGTACATCGCCTAAAAGCGCACCAGCATGAGCGCCAGTTGCGTCATTGAATGGCGCTTGTTTTTTCTTAAAATTATCAACAATAACTTTTGGTCCTCTTACTTTTCCCTCCATTCTTTTTCCTAAAGTTGTAGTTAGTAGAACACCTATGACAAACAAAATGGATACTAACAAGCTTGCTCCGGTCATGATTGCTGCTACAACGGGGCCATGCTTGATATAGAATCCCCATGCCCACCATGGCGCAAATATTGCAATGAAAACGAAAATGAAAAATATTATGTTTTGGTTCTTGAACATGTTCATTCCTTGAATTCTCGACCTGGCAACTAAATCACGGCCTTGTCCTGCTGGAACTGTCCTTATCATGGGTGCATTTTCATCATTAGGATTCGGAAAAGATACTGTATCAACAAGCTTTTCTTTTGGCAGGAGTTCTGCCAATGCTAAACCTAACATTGATTTTCCTGTTCCTGGTTCTCCTATCAATAAAACATTTCTTCTCTGCTGAGCTGCTTTTTTTATTAATTGGACAGCTTTTTCCTGGCCCATGATCTGGTCAACAAGAACTTTAGATATAGGAACTTCTGCAGTAGATTTGAAGTTTTTAGGAATAGATTTGGCAGGATTTGATGTAGTGTATTTTACATTATCTTCTTTTTTAACTTCCTTTGGTTTTTCAGTTTGGGAAGCTGGTTTTTTCTCTTCAGGTTTGTCTGGCATGGTCTTCGTGAGCGTATGTATATTTAAAAAGGTTTTGGAAACGGAGTTTCCAAACACCAGGAAAAATTTTAATTTTTCCGCTGGGTTTTGTTTAAAGGTATTATAGAATAAAGAACAATATTACCGGCAGCATCAAACAACCCATGCTATGACTTCTTTTGACATTAACTATATTCGGGATTATTCCTATTGCTGTTGAGACCGCTAAAATTAATAATCCTAACCATGATGAGAAATAGAAGACTAAAATTGTTATTAATAAAATTACGAAAATTGCTAAATAGGAATAATTTACTTTTTCTACAAGTTTTATGAAGAATTTTGTCATGTATAGTGTTAAGAAAGTTGCAATGCCTCCTACAAACAAGATTATTGCAAGGAATAAGATTAATGTGTTCAGGTCAATTGTTGTTAGGATTTCTCTTATTGCTAAGACAGCTCCATTTCTTGCTTTGTCTATTGCATACAATGAAACCAAAGAAACTGCCATGTTGACAGTATCAATTCCACCTATTAATATGAGGAAAGAATATGTTGAAAGTTTTCCCATTATCTGAGAGCCTAAAATAGCTGCTTGTGCAGGTCCCAAACCCGGAAAAAAGCTGACAAAACTTCCAGAGAAAGTTGCTGCTACCAAAGCTCTTGCATTTTCAAATTTAGGAATCTTTATAGTGTCTGTTATGCGTTGTTTAGGGATCTCTACTTTATTGGATAAGCTTACAATCAACATGCTTATACCAAATAATCCTGAAAGCATAGGGAATAATGGCTGCTTAAGGTCAGGCATCGTTAAAACCAATATTCCCAAGATTCCTGCCATCAAAAAAACAGTAAAAGCCCAGAATTTTTTATCTAAACCGTGTTCAATCAAAATCATGTAGATAACGACAATAAATAAAATCCATCCGATGTAAGGCTGCACATTTTCATAAAATTTTGGAACAATGATGATAAATAAGGGGATTAAGAATAATGCCAGAATTAAGCTGAATAAACTTCCAATTACTGTCAATTTTACTGCTTCGTAGCCCATTCCTTTTAATAATAATTTATGTCCAGGTAAAACTCCTAAAGCTGTTTCGGAATCTGGAGCTCCAAGAAAGATTGCTGGAAGAACGTTTAGGAAAGTATGCGCTATTGCCATGGAGATTATGAAAACACCTAAAGAAGGCAAAGAAACAAAATCCATCAGATACGCGGATGCGCTTACTAGTAGGATAGATACTAGGTTTATATGAATTCCTGGAATTAAGCCTGTAAAAATTCCTGCTAGAATACCTAATAAAGCTGCAATTAAAAATTCCAAAAACATTTTACCTTACAATCCTTAACCGGTCTGCAATAATTTCTAGTTTTCCTTCGTATTCATCTACCTTACCCATCACTTCCACTTCATTCCCTTCTTCTATGGGCATTGTTTCATTTTTATCTTTGAACAAAACAACAGTTATTTGCTGCGGCTGGGTTATTTCCATTATTGTAACTTTTTCTGTATCTATAACTTTGTTTACTCTACCTTTCAGTTTTACAAATTCATCTATATTGTCTATCGTGATTTTTTCTATGTTTTTTTCTTTTATTTCGATATTGTCATTGATTAAAAAAATAATTAATAATCCCAATAGAGAAGTGATTAAGGCTATTTTTAGTAAAGTTTGCTCTTTCATATTTTTATCACTTTTTTTACAATGAATTTATTAAATATTTTTAAAAATAATAATTGAATTCTTTTTTTACTGTTTTTTCTTTATTGCAACAAATTTAGTCTTCCCACATTGGAAGGTTTTATAATAATGCTGTTGCTTTATTGGAAAACTCATCATTGTATTTTTTTTATTGAACTAAGCACAACCTTTTTAAATTACTTATCTTTCCAATAAGCTATGGAAGGGGTAATAAAAAATTTCAGGAGAAGTGCACATAGACAGAAGACAAACCATATGATTGTTTATCTTGATGAGTCTGATAGCAGGGAAAAGGCTTCTGGATTAGTCGGTAAAAATGTAGTTTGGAAAAGCCCTGTAGGAAAAGAGATTAATGGTAAAGTTGCCAGTGCACATGGAACTAAGGGCGCTGTTCGAGTAATATTTGAGAAAGGACTGCCAGGACAGAGTTTGAGTACAAAAGTAGAGATAAAGTAAGATTAATTTTTCTTGTGGAAAAGCATGAATGCTCCACCTATAATACTTCCTAAAGCTGCTCCGTATTCTAATATAGTTTCAAAGCCACCTAGATCTATTGGTAAACCGAGATCAATTACGACAAGAACAAGCAGAATTCCTATCAAAACAAAAACTAATCCAATTATGTTCCCTATTCCAAATCCAGACGTTGAGCCTGGTTTGCTGCTAAGTTTTGGAAGATCCATTTCTTTAAAGGAAAGGTATTGGGATTATTCCTTTTGTTCCCAGGTAAATAATTGCTGCTCCAAGTATAAAGCCGATGATTAGGCCTTTGAAAATATCTGGCCAGCTCGTCAGCATTCCCTTTTTACTTTTCAGCATTTTGTTCTAAAAAGGAAGCAAACTTGCTGGAAGTATGCCCTTTGCTGTTAGGATGAACCCTAAAATTAAACCTAGCACTACTCCTATAGCAAACATCAACCCCGGATGCATCATGGCAAAAATCCCTTTTTTGTTTTTAAACATTGGTTTATCACCTTTTTGTCTTTGAATTAGTTATCTCTTGGAATAACTTATATTTAAATATTGCTTAAAAATGGTTAAGTAAAGTAGATTTAAGTTCTGCAATTCAATAAAACCCAATCCTATTTTTCAGTAATTATATTGGAATCTAATAGGAATCTTTATATACTCTTAAAAGAATCTTATTAGATTCTATGGCAAACAAACCAAAATCACAAGAGGAAGTAAAGAAGATTCAGGTTACTTTCAATAAATCACAATTAGAATTGATTGATTCTCTTAGAGGTATATTTGGAGATAGCAGAGCAGAAGTAGTCAGGCATATCGTTACTGACTGGCTTTTTAATAAGCGTGATAAAAAATGAACAATAAAAAAGTGTTATTGTTACTGGTTTCTTTAGTTTTAATGAGTTTAAGCGCTGGTTTAGGGTTTGCTCAAGGTGATGGGGAATCATTCAGTCTAAGTGGAATTTTTGAGACGATTGAAGGTTTTGACGTGTTTGAAACGTATGAAAGATTTCCTTACCTTATCGATACTTTGATTTATTTTTTCTTCTTTATAAGTTTAGCTCAAGCGACGCTTGGGAAGCAGTTTGAAGGAAGTCAAGGTGGCAAAGGTGTTGTTATGGCAGTGGGTATTGCACTAGCCGTGGCAATAAGTTATTGGTCGCAAAAAACCGGTTTTAGGCTTGGGAACTTAGGGGCTTTAGCTGGATTGATACTTGCGCTTGTAATCGGGTTTTGGATCTACCGCATCATAAGAGGAGATAGCGAAGCAGGTGCAGGGATATGGATTACTATTGTGGTTGGGTACATTGCATTTAATATGTTTTTTCCTGATTTAATTGATGCTCTTCAAGAAAATAGGTGGGGAAGATTAGGTATAGGACTGTTCACTTTCTTGGCAATCATAGGCATACCTTTTGCCTTAAGACAGTTTTTCAAAGGTAAAAGTATAGATAGTAAAGGAAGAACACGGAGGGATGCAGATGATGATGATGATTCTAGTTCACCTACGCCTACACCGACTCCTACTCCAACTCCTACGCCTACACCGACTCCTACTCCAACTCCCCCTGATGATGATGATGAAGAGGAGAGAGATGATATATCAGAAATTAAAGTAGATCATTATGTATTGCGATTATTGGCTCTTGTTATAGGCAACATAAAAGAACTAAAGCCTCCCCCTAGGAGTGTCGAATCAAATCAAGTTTATATTGACCATTTGAATGAGATTGCTGGCCTTTTAGGTGACGCTTTTCAGCAACTTCATGCTAAAACACTACGGGAGGTAAGGTTAGAACAGTTATCAGCAAGACAGAAACGACAATTAGGAGTTAAAACAAATAATAAATTATGGCACTTAATCAGAGAAGAAATTAACTTATTTACAGAGGGGGAGGCATTAATACAGGAAATAATAAATCTGATAGGGAATCAGAATTGGCCTGAGGCTAGAAAGCATACACTGAAAGCTATACCAATCATTAAACTGTTGCTCAGGATCAACAAAAGAGAAGTAGGTCTGATTGAGGAGGAGGAGGAAGATGAAGACTAAGGAGTCATGCATATTTAAGCTAAATATCTTTTTTAAAGTATTTACTTCTATGGAATGGAAAAGTTTAAATATAATTCTCACGAAAATTGAGTTAACTAGCTTTGGTGCTAAACATGTACAATAAAAAGGTGTTTTTGTTACTGGTTTCTTTAATTTTAATGAGTTTAAGTGCTGGTTTAGGGTTTGCACAGACAAGTGGTACACAGACAGGCAGTACACAAACGTTCAAGTTAAGTGATATTTTTGAGACTATCCAGGGTTTTGATGTGTTTGAAACGTATGAAAAATTTCCTTACCTTATTGATACCTTAATTTATTTTTTCTTTTTCATAAGTTTGGCTCAAGCGACGCTTGGAAAGCATTTTGAAGGAAGAGGTGGCCAAGGTGTTGTCATAGCGATGGGGCTTGCATTGGCTGTAGGGATAAGTTACTGGTCGCAAAAAGTCGGTTTTAGGCTAGGGAACTTGGGGACTCTGGCTGCATTAATCTTTGCAATTGTAATAGGAATCTGGCTCTATCGCATCATAAAAGGAGATCAAGAGGCAGGTGCAGGGATATGGATTAGTGTTGTGGTTGGTTTCATTGCATTTCAGATGTATTTTCCGGATATAGTCAACGCTATGCAGGAAAATAAGTGGGGAAGATTAGGTATAGGAGCATTTACACTTTTGTTTGTCCTGGCAATACCTTTGGCCTTGAGTAGTTTTTTTAAGGGCAAAGATGATGACAAGAAAAGCGGTTCATTTGGAGGCATATGGCCAGGAGGTAAGGGGAGCACTTCTGAAGCACAAGCAGAAAAAGAAGAGGCAGAAGCGGAAGAAAAAAAGGCATTTGGAGCTTCAGCAAGAGAGCGGCAGATTATAAAACAAATAATGGATATTGATGCAAGCGATCTTGATGCTGACGAAAAAATAAAACGGCAGCTTGAGCAAATTAAAGATTTTATTCACCAATACTTAATATCAAAATTACCTGGAACAGGTGGAAGCTATTCTGAGTACAGAAGAAGAAAAGCATTGATCATACCCAAGCTCCAGGAAATAGTTAATATAATGGATAATAACCATGCAAGATACGCAAAGGTTAATGCAGTATTGCAGAAAAATGCAGAAGTTATAGATTTTATCCAGTATCACGTTGCAGGGTACGCAAGTCATAATGAAGCAGCACTTACAGCCTTTCTAGCCACACATACTACCCCTCCAGGACATATGCCGGTTGTTAATCTTGTGAATCCAGCAGCAGGTCCTGCTAGGGCTGTTGCTGCAGGACATGCATTGGATTATCTAAATGACCATATCTTAGTAAGATACACTCGCAGGAGCGACGTAATAGTGCATATTAAACAAAAATTAAATGAAGCATTGGATGAGTTGAACAAAACCGAGCCGAAATTTCCTGATCCAAAGTTTATTTCATTCACTAAAAAAATATATGCAAATGTAGAAAAAAGGATTGAAGAAACTTTTAATAAATTTGATTATGTTATAAAGGTAGATAAGGAGATATTACAGATTGGAAGCAGAATGGTAAGGTATGATGAATTTTTAATAAAGATGTTAAATGGTCCGGGTGCTCCTGGTGCTGATGCAACCCTTTACCCAGATCATGCTGAGGGTGTTCCTGGTACTGTTGGGCCTCCTCCATATTAAATAAAGAGGCAAATTAGGTAATTCAAAAATAAAATTTAAAAAAAGAATTCTTAAAAAAATAAAAAATTACTGTCCACCAGGTGCTGATCCGACATTTCCAGGTCCTTCCCCCATAGGTATTGAACCGTCAGCTGATTTAGGATCGGGTGCAGGTCCAATTGCTTTTCTCTCATAACCAGGTGGTCTTAAGCTTAATGCTCCCACTCTATTAGGTTCACCGTAACTTTGAGCCATTCCTTGGACCCTCTGTAGTTTAATACCTAAAGCATCGGTAAGGAAATTTACTCCTTCAGGTGTTGGTAAGATCTCGTAAGCTTGCATTCCGTAGTGGATTGCTGCATCTATACCTGATAAGAATTTATCAGCTTTTCCGAGTTCTAACTGAACTGCTGCTCTGAATCCTTGTTTTGTAAGGCTCTCTGATTTATCTGGGTCAGGGTCATATTCACCAAGTGCAACCTCGGCTTCTCTAAATCTTTGAATAGCGCCCATCGGATTGTGCCGTCTAGCCAGTAACTGCCCGCCCTCATATGCTTCAACAGCCTCAGTTGAAATAGTTGAATCTAATCTATAATTAGTTTGAGGGTTTCTAGTAGCTGCGCTACGTATAGCCGGTATAAGCTCTCTTATAACATCTGGATTGTCTGGAGCATTCATATAAGCCTCAGCTATGCTACCAAGTACTGCCTCTGCGCTTCCGCCTTCTGCCCTGGTAAGTGTTGCATCTAGACGTTTATTTAAACCATATCTATCATCATCACCACTTAATTCCTGCTCTTGTATTTGTCTAGCTCGTTGGAAGCTTCCTGCTTCGCCCCAAAGCTCTGCTTTTTGTGCTGATAGTACCCTTAACAAATCCCCACTATTGGGCAAAGTAGTTCTAATTGTCTGTTGTAATCTTTCTATATTAGCTATAGCCCCAGTAGGATTTCCATTTAAAACATCAGTTTCAATGGCAGCATAATGCTCTAATACCTCTGCTACAAGACCATAATCTGATTGTCCAACTAATGATTCTCCTTCTGGTGAAAATTTAATCTCAATTTCGTGTTCTTTAGCGACTTCTAATGCTTGTAATGCTTGTGAGAATCTGTCTAATTTGTCTTGTTCTGTGTATGTTTTTGTGACTGGTTTTTCCTTCTTTTCCTTGTGTCTAAATACTTTACCTACCTCAACTTCTACCTCTTCTGTTGTGTCATATTCATCTC
>CEPX01183879.1_pt1 | contig 11154 bp, 11 predicted proteins | sample 361361 | NCBI WGS metagenome assembly CEPX01 (sample SAMEA2619974, study PRJEB7988) | marine metagenome | biome: marine biome (ENVO:00000447); feature: mesopelagic zone (ENVO:00000213) & marine oxygen minimum zone (ENVO:01000065); material: "saline water (ENVO:00002010), including plankton...
ATTTCCTGAAAAGTCATATCCTCCTCCATGTCTTCCCATTTTACGGAGAACCAAAATTTAGGTAATGGCCAGACATTGCCGTCCTCAGACATTTAGAAGATCAGATAAAATATAAAAAGTAGTATTAAAAGAATGGCCACCCATTTATAACCCGTACTGTACTCAGCGAATTCATACCCACAGATAGGACACTCCTTGCTTTTAGCATCTACTTCCATGGCACAGGATGGACATTCTTTCTTTTTCATTGATTACTTAAGCTTTCTGTATTTGATACGCGTAGGCCCTGTATCTCCTAGACGCTTCTTTCGGTTTTCCTCATATTCAGTGAAGTTTCCTTCAAACCAATACACCTGAGAATCACCTTCATAAGCCAAAATGTGTGTACAAATTCTATCAAGGAACCATCTATCGTGACTAATTACTACAGCACAGCCCCCAAAGTTTTCCAACGCTTCCTCTAGCGCTCTTAATGTGTTAACATCCAGGTCGTTCGTAGGCTCATCCAATAAAATCAGGTTAGCACCTTCTTTCAACGTAATCGCCAAATGAACTCTATTCCGCTCTCCACCAGAAAGTACACCAACTTTTTTCGTCTGATCCGATCCAGAGAAGTTGAACTTGCTCACATAAGCACGAGAGTTCATCTCTTTTTCTCCCAGCTTAATATTTTCATTTCCTCCAGTGATCGCCTGGAAAACAGAATCGTCTGGTTTCAAATCATTATGTTCCTGATCGACATAAGCCATTTTTACAGTTGGCCCAACCTCGAATGTTCCGGTATCAGGTTTTTCTTTTCCGGTTATCAGGTTAAATAAAGTAGTCTTACCAGCACCATTTGGTCCGATTACACCTACAATACCCCCTTGAGGAAGATTGAAAGACAAATTTTCAAAAAGCAGTTTGTCACCATAGGATTTAGACACATTCTCTACTTCAATCACCTTGGCACCAAGTCTTGGTCCAGCAGGAATGTAAAGCTCCAACTGGCTTTCCTTTTCCTTTCCTTCCTCTCCTACAAGCTTATCGTATGCAGATAATCTGGCTTTGCTCTTCGCATGACGTCCTTTTGGAGACATTTTTACCCACTCCAGCTCTCTTTCGAGTGTTTTCTGACGCTTAGACTCAGTCTTTTCTTCTTGTTTTAGTCTCTTCTGTTTTTGATCTAGCCAGCTTGAGTAGTTTCCTTTCCAGGGAATACCTTCACCTCTATCTAGTTCCAGAATCCAGCCTGCGACATTATCAAGGAAGTATCTATCGTGAGTTACCGCGATTACAGTTCCTTGATATTGCTGCAAGTGTTGCTCCAACCAATGAACTGATTCAGCATCCAGATGGTTGGTAGGCTCATCTAATAGCAAAACGTCTGGCTCTTGTAACAACAATCGACAAAGCGCCACACGTCTTTTCTCACCACCGGATAAATTTTTAATTACCGCATCCTCTGGCGGAGTTCGCAAGGCATCCATCGCACGCTCTAGCTTATTGTCAAGATCCCACGCACCTACCTGATCCAGTTTTTCCTGAACTTTACCCTGTTTTTCAATGAGCTTATTCATCTTATCTGGATCCTCCAGTATCTCAGGCTCAGAAAATTTCAGGTTTATTTCATCGTATTGTTTGAGCAAGTCCGTAATTTCAGAAACTGCCTCACTAATGACTTCTTTTACCGTTTTATCTGGGTCTAACTTTGGTTCCTGCTCCAATAATCCCACACTATATCCCGGAGAAAAAACCACTTCTCCCTGATATTCCTGGTCAATTCCAGCAATAATCCTCAATAAAGAAGACTTACCTGATCCATTTAAACCCAACACTCCTATCTTCGCGCCGTAGAAGAAGGAGAGATAAATATTTTTAAGTACTTGTTTCTGTGGCGGATAAATCTTGTTTACCCCTGCCATGGAAAAGATTATTTTTTCGTCTGACATTTTTGGTTAATTTCAAAATGGGAAGTCGAAGTTAACTTATTTATCTGTTCGATAAGAGTATAAGTCAAATAGAATATATCGTGAGCGAAAAGGAAATACCTTTCGGTAAAATTAAGGATGGCAAAATTTTTCTGAACGCTTGGGGTGAATACCCTGAGCGAGAAATTGGTGAAGTAAGAGAAGATGAAGAGTCTTCCGTAAAATACTTTGAAGAAAGATTTGAAGAGCTGGTTAAGAAAATTGATGATCTTGAAAAAGAAATCCAGGAATCTCAGAATAAGGGTTCTTTCTTAATGAAGCTAAAACACCTGAAAACACAACTTTCTGAACACGATGGTTTGGGTGACTACTCGATCCTGGAAGAACGGTTAACCAAACAAGAAGCTCATCTTGAAGACATCATTCAAAAGAACAGGGAGCGGAATTCAGAGATAAAAAAGAGCCTTCTAGAAGAAATTAAGGCCGCTGCAGACAAAATCAATTGGAAAGAGGCCACTCTTGAGATTCACGAAATAAAAGCTCGTTGGATTAAAACAGGCAACCCTAAGGAAGAGGAGCAAGAGCAACTAGAAGAGGATTTCTGGGGAGTGATCGAAGCCTTTTTTGAGAAAAAGAAAGAGTTCTATGAAGACAAAAAGCGTCTCGGAGATCTTCGCAAGAAAGAATATGAAGACATTATTGAGCGAACGAAAACACTAGAAAATCTACATGGTAAGGCTCGTTTTGATAAAGTGGCTGAACTCAAACAAGCCTGGAAAGATGTGGGTAACATCCCCAAAGAGGAATATACTGAGCTACTAAAAACATTCAATTACAAACTCAAGCCTAAGCGACCAAGAGTCAGCTCATTTACTCCGTCGATAGATATTGAGGAAATTATCAAAAACCTGAACGAATTCATTGACGGGTCAGAAGTCTATAATTTCAAAAAACTTGATGAAATTAAGAATACCTTGAAAAATTTCAGACCGAATGATTTCAATGGTAAGAATGCTAAAAGAGAGGCATTTACGAAAGTCCAGTTGCTGATGGAAAGGGACTTTATTGACAAAATTGCCAATAAGCGTTTTAAGAACTTTAGGGAGTTGGAAAAAGCTAAAAAGAGACAGATTAGAATCGGCATATTAGAAGAATTAATTAGCCGCGATCAAACCGATTTAGAAAAATATCAAGAGAATTCAGCAAACTTTTCTTCATCAGGCAACGGTGGTTTAGGGTTTATTGAAAAAAAATTAGCTCAACAAGAAGCTAAGATCAAAACGAAGACGCAGCTTTTACAGCTTATGAAAGAAGAAAAGTGAAATTTTTTCTTAAAAATGAAACAAAAAAATTGCGTTTTACATTAAAGTGTAATATCTACAGGTAAGTGAGCAAAATAAAAGTTTGATTTCTCACGAGAAAAACTATTTTTGCACGAAATTTTTAAAGGCAGAAGAATATGTATTGGACATTAGAATTGGCATCTTATTTAGAAGATGCACCATGGCCAGCCACCAAAGACGAGTTAATTGACTACTCTATCCGTTCTGGAGCACCGCTAGAGGTGGTTGAAAATCTTCAGGAACTAGAAGATGATGGGCAGCCTTATGAAAACATTGAAGAAATCTGGCCGGATTATCCTACCAAAGAAGATTTCTTCTTCAACGAAGATGAATATTGATATTCATCTAAACTTATAAAGCACATTTGATACTAACCCTGATTTAAATCGGGGTTTTTTATTTCTCTACTCTGGATAATAGCGCCTCGGCGAGAATCAGATCTTCTGGAGTGGTGATTTTGATATTGCCATAATCCCCTTCCACCACTTCTACCTGGTGGCCGTAGGACTCATATACAGAAGCATCATCAGTAAATAAGGGTGATTCCTCTTGTTCAAAAGCCTTAAGAATAAGACTCACCTGGAATGTCTGAGGTGTTTGAACCGAATAGTACAAAGAGCGATCTTTTGCCATTGTTGTGTCTCCCTCTTTTTTGCGGATAGAATCTTTGAGTGGTACCATTACTATTCCACTTCCTTTCTCCTCTGCAATTTCAAATGATTTGGAAATCACCTCAATAGGAATGATGGGACGAACCGCATCATGAATTGCCACCAATCCATCCTCGATCAATTGTAGCCCAGCCTTGACGCTTTGGAATCGGCTCACTCCTCCATGAGCAACAGATACTTCTACATCAGGCAAAAAATCGTTTTTGATAGTAGCCCATGTGGTCATGTGTACTTCAGGAAGCACTAATACAATGTGGATCTGAGGGTCATAAGCAAGAAAAGCCTCAATGGTATGAACCATTATAGGCTTTCCTAAAATTTCTATGAATTGCTTCGGAAGTACTTGATTCATCCTGGAACCGCTTCCTCCCGCTACTATGATTACATGCTTGCGCATCAAATAATCAACATTGCATCACCGTAAGTGAAGAATCTATATTTTTCTTTGATTGCAGTTTGGTAAGCCTCCATGATCAAATCATAACCACCAAAAGCAGCAGCCATCATCAATAAAGTAGACTCTGGCAGATGGAAGTTAGTTACCAACGCATTACAGATTTTGAACTCGTACTGAGGGAAGATAAATTTATCAGTCCAGCCTTCGTTTGGCTTCAATCTACCACCAGCAGATACAGAAGACTCTAAGGTTCTCATTACGGTAGTTCCTACAGAAATTACCTTCTTCTTCTCATCCAATGCCTGGTTTACTCTATCAGAAGTACTTTCCGGAACGAAGTAGTTCTCAGAGTCCATCTTATGCTTAGTCAAATCCTCAACATCCACTGGTCTGAAAGTGCCAAGACCAACGTGTAGTGTGATTGGATCAATATCCACACCCTTGATCTCTAGACGCTTCATAACCGCCTGAGTAAAGTGAAGACCTGCAGTCGGAGCAGCTACCGCACCTACATTCTGAGCATAGATCGTTTGGAAACGCTCTCTATCTTCTGGCTCAGCAGCCCTCTTAATATTCTTAGGAAGTGGAGTTTCTCCTAAACGATCAATCATTTTGTAGAAATCTTCCTCATCACCATCAAATAAGAATCTGATAGTTCTTCCTCTAGAAGTTGTATTGTCAATTACTTCGGCTACAAGTTCGCCTTCTCCGAAGTAAAGCTTATTTCCCACACGGATTTTACGAGCCGGATCTACCAAAACATCCCAAAGTTTCATCTCTTTGTTGAGCTCTCTCAAAAGAAAAACTTCAATTTTGGCACCCGTTTTCTCTTTGTTACCGTATAACCTCGCAGGGAATACTTTGGTATCATTGATTACCATCACATCCCCTTCATCAAAATAATCTACAATGTCTTTAAATATCTTGTGCTCGATTTCACCTGTATCTTTATGGATAACCATGAGACGCGATTCGTCCCGGTTTTCCGTTGGGTGGAGAGCAACATGACTAGATGGTAGATCAAATTTGAACGCAGATAATTTCATATCGTATGCTTGGATTAACCGATGGTATGTTATTTAAACAAGTCGGCAAAATTAGCAAATACTTTTGTTTTTATCGCATAAAAACCATATTTACCTTAGCAGACACCTAACCTAACGAAGAAAATATAGTGCTAGTTATAAGATTAATCATTGAAAGTTTCAGGTTCGCATGGAACGCACTGCGAATGAACCTCCTACGTACCACCCTCTCCTTACTGGGTGTTACCATTGGAATATTTGCGATCATAGCAGTTTTCACCTTAGTAGACTCTCTAGAAAAGAGCATCAAAGACAGCCTAAGCTTTCTTGGAACCAATAATATCAACGTTGAGAAATGGCCATATGGCTTTGGTGGTGGACCATATCCGTGGTGGAAATATCTCCAAAGACCTTACCCTACTTACGACGAATTTGAGTTCTTGTCAGAGAATGTCAAACATGCTCAAGCCATGACCATCGCAGCAAGTAGAGGTGGGATTATTGCTAAACGTGGAAGTTCCAGCTCTGTAGATCTAGCGCTTGTTGGCACGGTTTACGAACATCAAAATGTCTATGAGATTCCTATTAGTCAAGGCAGATACTTTACACCACAAGAAGCCGAAGCAGGTAGAAATGTAGTGGTAATTGGTAGCAGACCAGCGAAGGACCTGTTCCCCTCCGGAGAACCAATAGGAAAAGACATTAAAATTAAGGGATTAAAGTACCATGTCATCGGTGTAATCAAAGAAGAGGGAGAAAGCTTCATGGGCACTCCAAGTAATGATGACAACATTTACATGCCTTTTAAATCATTCACTAAAATATTTTACAGCGGAGCCCGAGGTGGTGTGGAACCGAGTATTACTGTAAAAGGCCTGGAATCTGATATAGGTCTGGTAGAGCTCGAATCCGAACTTCGCGGATTGATGCGGAAGAAAAGATCTTTAAAACCTAAGGAGGAAGACAACTTTGCACTCAACAGACCAGAAGCCATTGCCAACTTCATTGGCTCCACATTTGATGTCATTGGATTTGCCGGTGGGATCATTGGTGGTTTCTCCATCCTGGTAGGAGGTTTTGGAATTGCTAATATCATGTTCGTATCTGTGAGGGAACGTACCAACATTATTGGTATTCAGAAATCGCTTGGAGCCAAAAACTACTTTATTCTCTTCCAGTTCCTATTCGAATCGGTATTCCTGAGTGTGATTGGAGGTGGTTTTGGGATTATTTTGGTCTGGCTGCTCTCCTTTATAAGCTTGGGTTCACTAGATCTGGTTCTGACATTCTCCAATGTCGCATTAGGACTAGGAGTATCTGCGGCAATAGGTATGGCTTCTGGAATCATCCCGGCTGCTATGGCTGCTAGACTTGATCCAGTGATCGCCATTAGAACACAATAGCATTAGAAAATATTCATAAAAAAAGGTCTTCGGGATATTCCGAAGACCTTTGCTGTTTCTAATAGATCCAAATCTTATTTCTCAACTCCCAATTCGTCAGGCACTTCTTCAGTTCCCGCGATTTTCGCTTTGATTTTTGCCTCTAGCTCTTCCATCAACTCTGGATTGTCTTCAATCAGCTGCTTTACAGCATCACGTCCCTGGCCCAGTTTGTTGTCATTGTAAGAGAACCATGATCCAGATTTCTTGATCACATCCAATTCTACTCCGATATCTAGCACCTCACCAGACTTACTGATACCTCGACCATACATGATATCAAACTCAACTACCTTGAATGGAGGTGCTACTTTGTTTTTCACCACCTTCACACGAGTACGGTTACCTAATACGTTATCAGCACTTTCTTTGATCTGACCAATTCGTCTGATATCTAATCGCACAGAAGCATAGAATTTCAAGGCGTTACCACCCGTGGTAGTCTCTGGATTACCGAACATCACACCAATTTTCTCACGGAGCTGGTTAATGAATATACAAGCACAGCCAGTTTTATTAATCGCACCAGTCAACTTTCTTAGTGCCTGAGACATCAAGCGAGCCTGAAGCCCCATTTTGCTATCTCCCATCTCCCCTTCGAGTTCACCTCTAGGAACCAAAGCAGCAACTGAGTCAATTACCACGATATCTAGAGCTCCAGAACGAATCAAATGCTCTGCAATCTCTAAAGCCTGCTCACCATTATCTGGTTGAGAGATCAATAGGTTCTCGGTATCAATTCCCAACTTCTCTGCATAGCTCTTATCAAAAGCATGTTCTGCATCAATTATCGCTGCCAAACCACCCTTCTTCTGAGCTTCAGCAATACAATGCATCGCTAGAGTCGTTTTACCCGAAGATTCCGGACCGTAAACTTCGATGATCCTTCCTCTTGGTATCCCTCCTACTCCCAAGGCCATATCCAGACTCAAAGAGCCTGTTGAAATGGTAGGCACATCCAAAACTTTGTTGTCAGAAAGTTTCATGACGGTACCTTTACCATACGTTTTTTCCAGTTTGTCAAGGGTAATCTGGAGCGCCTTTAATTTTTCACTATTATCAGCCATGCTTTATCTGTATTGTAATGTGAATTTCCGAATTTTAAACAAGTAACAAAGTTATCTCGATTAATCCCAAATTATGCATTTGCATAATTTGCCCTACGGGTCGACGATCTGCTACTTTAGCAGAGGTCAGGATTAACCCTGACAAAAACTTCAAAAAGAGAAGTTTTTCGTCAATATGCAATGGAAAATTTTAATTAATCAAATTCAATTTGCTATTGCATCTGCTTGGGTTAATACAATATAACCTTTAAAAGCTAAATATATTAGCAAATATATGTTTAAAAAAATTATTTTAGGGTGTTTGCTTATTTTATTAGCATTATTTGTTTGGCAATGGAAATGGGTAAAATATGGCTACATGCAAGCAAAAGGCCAAATTAGGGTCATTGTGGAAGCAAAGCCTATTGAAGATTTTTTACAAGATCCCAATTATCCCGATTCACTGAAGCAAAAACTGCTACTTACCAAAGAAGTTAGAAAATACGCCATTGATAGCCTGGGACTATATCAATCTGACAACTACACCAAACTTTTTGACCAGGGCGGAAAGACATTGCTTTGGAATGTATCCGCTTCAGAACCCTATGAGCTGAAAGCTTACCAATGGACCTATCCTTTTCTTGGAAGCATGCCTTACAAAGGTTTTTTCGATCTGGAAGAAGCTAGAAAGGAAGCCAGGAAATTGCAGGAAGAAGGATATGATGTTCGCATCAGAACTGTAGGTGGCTGGTCCACCCTGGGCATCCTGGAAGATCCTCTCCTATCCAATATGCTGGAGCGAGGAGATGGAGAACTGGCTGAAGTAATTATCCATGAACTAACACATGCCACCATTTTTATTAAAGGAGAAATTGATTTCAATGAAAACCTGGCCAGTTTTATAGGAGAGCGTGGTACAGAACTATTCCTGGCTAGTTATTATGGAGATAGCTCAGATCAACTAATTGAGTATCGACAAACAGAATCAGATTCTCGCCGACTTACCCAGATCATTCTAAGCGGTGCACAATCATTGGACAGCCTTTACCAGACATTTACAGATGATGATTCAATCGCTTTCAAAGACTCTCTAAAGAAGGAAACTATTTTTCAGATCACTAAGCAGTTAGACTCAGCAAACTTCTATAATCCACGATATCATCAGATATTTGAAAAGACCCAGCCTAACAATGCCTACTTTATGGCTTTTAGGAGATATCACGATCAGGAAGACTCGATCAAGGCGATTTATGAGTCTTACAATTCTGATTTTAAAACCATGCTTCTTGACTTGAAATCGAAGTATGGGAAGTAGGGATTAGTTAACAAATTGTTACCTTTTATAAAGAAAATTGATTTCTATTTAATTTTGAATAATATCGAATGTCTTTGCTTGCTTTGAGCACTATTGTGGTGAACAGGCTTAGATGGATTAATTTTTAATAAAAAATCGGTTAACCAAATATTATCTCAAACCAAAAACCACATGGCGAAGCATAACCAAAAAATACTGGTTGTTGATGACGAAGCGGACATTCTTGAATTATTGAAATACAACCTGGCTAAAGAAGGCTATGATGTAAAAACGGCACTAGATGGTATCAAAGGTGTAGATACTGCCAGGACATTCATTCCTGATTTGATCATTTTGGATATCATGATGCCAAAGCAAGATGGCGTGGAGACTTGTCGTCAGATCCGTGAGATCCCTGAATTAGCCAATGCCTTTGTGATCTTCCTGACTGCCCGTTCAGAGGAATATTCTGAGGTAGCAGCGTTTGACATGGGTGCAGATGATTACATCACCAAACCGATCAAACCAAGAGCTTTGGTTAGCCGAATCAACGCTTTGTTCAGAAGAGAGTCTAAAAAGAAAAAGGAATCAAACAAAATATCTGTTGGTGACCTTATTGTAGACAGAACAAGCTACACGGTATTTGTAGGTGAAGATAAAATCAACCTACCGAAAAAAGAATTTGAATTACTTTACTTCCTGGCACAAAACCCTGGCAAAGTATTTAGTCGCGATGAGTTATTGCAAAACATCTGGGGTACAGATGTATATGTATTGGCAAGAACTGTCGATGTGCACATTAGAAAAGTAAGAGAAAAAATAGGTGAAGGATATATCTCTACAGTAAAAGGTGTAGGATATAAGTTCGACACCAATTAATAGTAACCCATGATAATAAATTCCCGAGGACTGTCATTGCTACTGGCATCAGTTATTGCTGCCATTACGACGGCATTCCTTACGCTCGTTCCATCCGTATTGCCGGCTGCGTTAGCCATTGGTTTCGGGATAGCATTTTGTTCTTCGTACATATTAATTCGATTGGTTCTGGAGTTTTTGTTCTTCAGACACATCAATTCGATCCATGAGGTACTTAACCACATGAGAGATCAGGAACTTTCTGATTTGACTAAGCCTACCAACAAGGTTTCTCTGAACCCATTGAAGAAAATCAATAGAGACATCTATTATTATGCAGAGCGAAAGCAGCAGGAGATTTTGGAGCTTAAGCGTATGGAGACATTCCGCAGAGAATTTATTGCAGATGTCTCTCATGAGTTGAAAACACCGATATTCGCGGCACAAGGATTTGTTCACACACTGCTCGATGGAGCTGTGGAAGACAAAAAGGTTCGAATTAAGTTTCTCAAAAAAGCGGCCAAGAGTCTTGATGGATTAGATATCCTGGTTCAGGATCTTCTCACCATCTCTCAAATGGAGACTGGAGAAATCAAGATGCACTTTGAAAGTTTTGACATCATGCGCCTCACCAAAGAGGTAATGGATCAGCTGGATGGCAAAGCAGAAAAACGTGAAATTGATGTCCAGATTGAAAATGAAGATCAGCAATTTTTCGTAAGAGGAGACTATCATAGGATTTACCAGGTGATGATGAATTTGGTTTCCAATGCCATCAAATACACCAAAAAAGGTGGAGCCGTTAGAATTCGATTCGAAGAAGAAGGTGACAAAGTCGTCACCTACATTATTGATAATGGCAGAGGAATTCCTGCAGAAGATCTCAGCAGAATATTTGAGCGCTTCTATAGAGTAGAAAAGAGCAGATCAAAAGAAAAAGGTGGAACCGGACTCGGTCTCTCCATCGTCAAACACATCATGGAAGGCCACGACTCTACGGTGGAAGTAGAGAGTGAAGTGAAGGTCGGATCCACTTTTAGTTTCAAATTGAAAAAAGGTAAGCCCGTAGCGCATAGATTTGTGGAGGAAGAAGACGAAGAAGATGACTATGCATAAATATGTAAAGGGGCTTAAATTTGAAGACATCATATTATTTGAGAATGAACAC
>CEPX01175730.1_pt1 | contig 11150 bp, 13 predicted proteins | sample 361361 | NCBI WGS metagenome assembly CEPX01 (sample SAMEA2619974, study PRJEB7988) | marine metagenome | biome: marine biome (ENVO:00000447); feature: mesopelagic zone (ENVO:00000213) & marine oxygen minimum zone (ENVO:01000065); material: "saline water (ENVO:00002010), including plankton...
CCTATTTTTATTTAGTGCGGCAGTATTAACATATCTTGGAGGAAGTTTCGTAGACTGGAACTGGGAAAGCTGGAGTCAGTTTAAGACAAATGGGTGGTGGTACTTTAGGCTATGCTCTATGGTTGGCTTGGTAATTAGTTTTGGTTTAGAGATATATCTATTTTCTGATAGCTACAAGATGACTAAAAAGGATTTAGGGGAGTGACAGAGGTAATTCTCATAATAGTAGTTTTAATATTGTTATGGCATTTAGATATTATATGATTGATGCAGTCGGCTCTTGAATCTTATGGTGGATATTCTATGTGTTATGAATACCCAAAATTGTGTTATGCATACCCAAAAGAGCTTCCCTTGTTGTTTCCCATACCCTTGAAGGGTACTTGCAAGGCAAGGGGCATCGAGAGTGGGGAGGGCGGAAAGTGGAGAAACAAAGCCAGAGTAGCCCTTCTCACTTCTTTTTAAAAGGAGAAAAAATGACGATCTTAAAAGAATTAAAAGATAGATTAGTTTCTTTAATTGCAAGTAAAAAATACCATTTAGAAACAAGTAAAATTTTATGATATCAAAATTAAAGAGTTAGAACAGGTTATTATAGCAGTAGATTCAGCTAAAACAAAATAGCATTCCCAAATGCAGTAGTGAATGGTGCTAACCTGCTGTGCGGAGTCTGTTTTAAGAAAGGAGAAGATATGGTTACATTTAAAGAATTAAAAAGAGCAATAAAAGATGTTCAAGACAAAAACACAAGAGGACACTTTTTTGTTGGCAAAGATGAAGGCTTTGCTGTTGTGGATTGGGACACCTTCCGAATGATGGAAACTAAGGAGTGGGATAAAGATAGAACTGAGTTGGTTAAAGAAAACAGAAGATTAAAAGATAAATTTAATAGTTGCATAGCTCTATTGTCGGAATCTTAAAAGTGGTAGAAGTTATGATAAAAATACCAATGAATCGATGGAATCCTATGGTTGAGAAACCAATTCATTGCTCTAACTGTAAAGAGCTTATGAATTGTATAGAAGCAAGAGACAAAAGAATCCAAGAGTTTGAAGCATGGTTTGTATATGTGCATATACAATGTGTCATGAATGAAGATTCAACTAATTTGAATAATCTGCAAACTGTTTTAAATAAAATAAAAACCAGATGTGAAAAAGTTCTTCCAGAATTAAAGGAGAAGAAATGACCTTACAAGAAAAAGAATCTTATTTCAATAAAGCAATCTTCGATAGATTTATCTTAGAGAATGGGACTTTTGCCGCTTCATTAGAACACGGTAAAAATTCTATTTTTTCTGATCAGTGTTATTTTGGAAGCTTGATGGCAGCTGCTTATTGTTTTAAGTATAAATGGTTAAAGAAGAATGATGAAGATAATTTTCAAGAATTAGATGTATGTGATACAAAGGAGAATCCTCGTAGACTATTTGAAGGGTGGGATCAGCCATTTAAAGAAATGTCACCGCTGGCTTGGTTTTTTCAGTATTGGTTAGCGAAGTATTTTAACTTTATTTAAGAAAGGAGTAATTATGCAAGAGATTATATGTGTGTTAGATATATCTGGTTCGATGCAAGTGGTAGCTGACGATGCTAAAGGAGGATTTAATAAATTTTTAGAAGATCAGAAAAAGGTAGGGGAGGCGAATATCACTATTGTTTGGTTTGACGACGGTTTTAAAATAAAGTATGAAGGGAAGTTGTCTGGGGCAAAGCCAGTTGACTATTGGCCACCAGGCGGTATGACAGCATTACGGGATGCGGTAGGAAAGACTTTTAATCACGTTAAGGAAAGATTTACTAAGGAGGAACCGGAGAAGGTTATTATGGCTATCCTTACAGACGGGCATGAGAACGCCAGTAAAGAGTTTACGCAGGAAACAGTAAAGGCTTTAGTAATGGAACATCGGGAGAAATATAATTGGGATGTTATATTTTTAGCAGCTGATCAGGACGCTTGGGATACTGGACAGCATTATGGTATAGCTATGAAAAATTGTATTAATTATAGTTCTAACGATACTCAACGAGGTTTCGATTCTTATAGTAATTTAATTTCGAGTAGTCGTAATTCATAATAAATTTAGATTTAATTGATGAGTATTATATAATATATAAAGGAGAAAATTGATGGAGAAGGAGATAGAACTTAAAAGGGATTTCCAGACTACAAGGTCTGGCGGACATTCCCATGTAGCAAGGTTAGATAACCAAGGAAATGGCGAAACAACTGTCGTAGATAGACATAAACATTTAGTAAGGGATTTTCAAATTCAACAGGCAGGAGGTCATAGGCATAGAGTCGTAAGATAAGAAAGGAAAAAGAAAATGAAAAAAATATTAGTTTTGTTGTTATTCTTTTTTGTAGCTGCTGTAGCTTATGGTCATGAAGATAAACTGATGGACTATACGAAGTACAACGAGTTTCTAAAGTCGGATCACAGTGAGTTAGATAAGTTTTTAGAAAGTAGGAAAGATATATCACCCATTATTAAATCTTGTTTTTATAAAAGGATATTCTCTTTATATGAGTTTATGACTTTTAAGGAGGCTGGCTGGCTTAACACTACAGAGAACAATCAATTGATATGGAAGATGACTGAACCTGACAGGATTAAATTGTATAATAAATATAAAAGTTTGGTAGTATATATTAATTGTTTGGAAGATGAGGAACAGAGAAGGTGGAAGGCTATCTTACATGCCAAAGGTCGGCAGAATCCCTAATTATAAACTAACTGTTTTAATATGACAGGAAGCCTTAATTTGTGTGGAGCTAATTAATGGAATAGGGGTTCTGCTTTTTAAAAAGGAGGTTGAATGGTTTATAACCCAAGTCGAAAAAGTATAAAGAAATTTAAGAAAGAAATTAAGGGAGTTAATAAATTAAGAGTATCTTGCGGACTGGCAGAAGTAAGGTATGGTAATATACAGTGCGTAGGTATTTGTGGTAAAGAATTTTATTCGTTTGATAAAGTTAATAATAGAATGTGTGGAGATTGTAATAGTAAAGCAAAGGGTTCTATTCCTGAAGAATCCATTTGTGGAGTAGCTTGGTAAGAAAGAAAGCATTAAAGAAGATAAACTTCATAGATGCTATTAGACGTTTTATAGTTATCTATCGGAGTTTATCTTATGAGTATAGTTCATTTAGCTTCTCAAGCAGTCGAGAAATATACCGGAGATTTTTCATCTAAAGTCTCTGTTACCCAGCAGTTTGCTACCTCTAATATTTTAAATCGTTCTGATATCCTTTCCCAGTTCTTTGCAATGCCAGGAGAGGACAAGATAGACTTTATAGATCAGTATGGGGATGATCTATGGGTTTATATCTGTACTAATCGTATTGCTCAATCATCTTCCCGTATTCCTGTTGTAACCTTTAAACGGCGATCAAGAAATGGTACTAAAGGTATAACTAAAGCTGAGCATGAGTTGATAAGAAAGAAATATAAAGTCCCTATCCGTCCTTATGATTTAAAAATGGCTTCTTACTTTTCTACAAGGGAAGCTTCCCAATTACCTTTAGAATGCCTTTATAAGTTAGAGATGATGGAAGAAGCTACTGATAGCGATTTACAAAGGTTATTAGACAAACCCAATCCTTTCTTTACTAAATATTATTTGATTGAAGGTTCCACTACTTACTTAGAGTTAAGAGGGGATAGTTTTATAGAGATGGTAGGAGCGAAGGGAGCAGGGGAAGAGGTTAATGAAAATAACCCTCCAGTAGAATTATGGCATTTGAATCCTGATAAGGTAACTGTAGTGCCGAGCGAAACTGAGTATGTAGGTAGGTATATATGGGATGCCGGTATAACCAAGCTGGCTATCCTAAAGGAAAATGTAGTTCACCTAAGATATTTTAATCCAAGAAATATGTATAGGGGACAAGGTACATTACAGGCTTTATCAGAGACAATGAGGCAGGAACAGAATACCATAGACTTTCAGAAACAATTTTACAAACAGGGTATGAAACCTTCAGCTGTACTAAGAACGGACGAGGGACTGTCTGATCATCAGTATGATAGGTTGCAGGCTACGATCCAAAGTAACTATGGAGGATTAAAGAATATGCATAGACCGTTATTGTTAGAAGGCGGATTGGAATGGCAGTCTATGGCGATCACTCAAAGGGAAGCTGATATGTTAGCATTTAGGAAGTTAGACAGGGAAGAGTATTTGGCTGCTTTCGGAGTGCCCCCTATAATGGTAGGACTTCCCACCGAAAACTTTGCTACAGCAAGGGAAGCAAGGAGGATGTATTACTTAGATACTATAATGCCTAAGATACAGAACCACGAGGAGAAAATAAATAATGAAATCGCTCCTTTATTCGGGGAAGAGTTTTTTGTTAAGTTTGACTTTAGTGATACTCCAGCTATGCAGGTTGATACAGAGAACTTTATTAAGTCTATCACTACTGCGTTTCAGAATGGATGGGTAACAAGGAATGAAGCCAGAATGAATTTAGATAGATTGAGTATAGAGTTATCTGATATTGATTTAGGTAAGGAAGGGGATACATTCTTTCAGACTACTAATATTATCCCGTTAGGTGCAGATCAAGATGAAGCATTAAATGATGGGAAGGATTTGGAAGAACCTAAAGACGAAGATGATGACGGTAAATATTATGATGAGTTTGAAGGGTAAGAATAAGTGTATATTCCGTATGACAGAGAGACAATGATATGGAAGTCCCAGATCGCTCAGACTATCCCTCATGAAAAGAAATTCGCAAAGATATTACGATTGTTATTTGCTGCGCAAGAAAAAGAAGTGTTAAGAAATGTTCAAAGATTAAATCTTTCCCATCTGGTAAAAAAACTATTTAATGATTTAGAGATTAAGAGTGATGTTGACATAGCTATAAATAAAATACTTTTTGACAAAACGAAATGGGATAATAAGTTAGTCAATGGGATGCTGCCTACTTATAACGGAATGGTAAGTGCTGCGGGTAAGAAAGTTTTAACCGATTTAAATTTGAGTTTAGAATTTAATACCAGTGATCCAGAAGTAGTAAAATTTATAAAGAATAAAGCAATAAAGTTTAGTGGCTTTGTTAACGGAGAAACAGCAGCTGGGTTGAATAGAGTTGTAAGACCTATATTAGAAAGAGTAGTACAAAGAGGCGGGACTGTAGAAGATGTTAGAGAGCGAATACAAAATGCAGTAAAGAAACGGTTTGATAGTAGCGTGCGTGGAACTGCTCCAAGAGCACGAATGATAGCCAGAACAGAAATGGTGGGAGCGGCTAATGGGGGAGGATTAGAAGCAGCAAAGCAAAGCAAGGTTGTTAAGTTTAAAGCGTGGTTGACGAGTAAAGATTTAAAAGTTAGAGATACCCATATCAGTGCTGGTATAAGATATAATAAGGTAAAAGGCATTCCTATAGACAAACCTTTTAAGGTAGGGACTGCTTTATTATCTGTGCCTGGAGTAGCCGTAGGCGGGATTAATATTGCTAAGGAGGTAATTAATTGTAGATGTACTTGGATACCTGTTCGGAGTGGGGTAGGAAAACCTCCTCCAGGAACTGCCACGATTGATAGTGTAGAAACACCACCACCTAGCGAAGTATTTCCTAATGTCGATTCTGCTTTTAATAATTTAACGAAAAATAGTTCAATGGTTACTATTAGTAATGAAAATTATGCTAATGATAAAATGTTTTATAATAAAGTATTTGGTTCGACTGAAAAAGATTTAGAAAAACAATTAAAAAAGGTAGTCGATAAAAGTAGTATATATATGAGTATAAAATCTGCTACATTACGAAAAGATATACTTAAAAAGAATGGTGCTTTTATGAATAGTCTTGAATCTAAAAAAGGTACTTTTACAATCATAGGTGAGGACAGAGCTAAGAAGGAAAGATGGATGTTTGGTATTGATGCTGAGTTAGATGATTTTGATAGTTGGCCAAAATATGGTTTTTTATCTGATTCAAAAAAGATGGGGAATGAGAATATCGTTGGGTTCGGTTATGGCGATGCTTTTGTTAAATTTAAAGATGCAAAGGTAAAAAATAGATCAACTTTTACTATGGGCGATTCTTTTAATGGTAATAGAAAAAGAGAGGATATATTTTCTTCGATAGCTCCAGCATCGAAAGTAACAGATCCTAAAGTTGGTACGTTAAAGTCTTATGCTAAATTTCCTGCTGATAGTCAAGTAGTAAGAAGGATAAAGGATTTTGATAGTATAGATAAACTTGCTGCTGTTACTGAGTATCCAGAAACACAAATATACGGTAAACTTACTATAGCGGATGTAGAAAATATTGCAGTGTCGTCAAAAAAGACAGCTGCATTGTTTACCAAAGATATAAAAAAATTAGGGGTAGATGTTAAAGTTATTCCTTTAGATTTTGATGAGAGGATGGATTACTTTACAGATTATGCTAATATTGCAATTAGACATAGAGCATCATTATCTAAAGCTGATATAGCAAGGCTTGGGGATGATTTAATTTTTGATTTAGATAATGAAGGCAGATTACTTTCTCTAGCAAAAAATACAAGTTGGAAACCAAAAGGGGAAATGGCAGAACTTTTAAAGAAAGGTGAAACAATTATGGGAGCAAGACTTAATAGAGTGGACAGAAGAAAATTAGCTAATCTCATTGCAGAAGAAATGCCTTTAAAAGAGAAGGGTGGATTGCCAAAAATAATGTGGGAAGATTATAGACCAAAGTTGTCTGGGTGGACAGATGATATTTTTAATCAAGATTTATTAAAGAAAAAATCTAAATGAGATTCACTATAATTAAAGATAGTTCGACTTTGTGGGCTTGGGATTCAAAGTCTAAGATTATGTATGAGAAAGATGCAGCTTCAGGAATAGGGAGGAAGCGTCCTATAACTCCTGTGATGCTTGATAAGTTTGCCCCATATGGGAAAATTATAGAAGAAACGAATCTTCCTCCGAAGTGGCTCCCATCAACTGAGAGTGCAAGGGATATGAAAAAAAGAAAATGGGGGATTACTTAAAGTAATTTATAAATAGATAAAAAAGTTTTAATTTTTTTGGATTTATATTATATAATTATTTAAAGTAAGACTTGCGAGGATAAACCCGAAAGTCAAACATTGTTATCTTTTTAGATAATGATCATGGACTTTCGGGTTTTTTATTGAATTAAAATAATTATGAAAAGAAAACAGATAAAAAATAAATGCGGTTGCGGTTGTGGAAAATTTACTAAATGGAATAAGACTAAAATACGTTACAACACTTATATTCAACATCATCATTGTATAGGAAGAAAATTATCTACTCGACATAAAGAAATTTTATCGGCGAGTAGAAAAGGAATAGAGCGTTCTGATTTAGTTAAATTAAAAATAAGTAATTCTCTTAAAGGTAGATATGTTGGAGAAAAAAGTTTCCGTTTTGGAAAAAAACATACGGACGAAGCTAAAAGAAAATTGAGTTTAGGAAGGATTGGAAGATTTTATGGTAAGGATAGCCCAATGTATGGAAAAATATTTTCGGAAGAAACTAAACAAAAAATGAGCATGAGCGCAAAAAATAAATTAAAAAATAAAAAGAATCACCCAATGTTTGGTAAAACTCATTCAATGGAATCAAGAAAGAAAATATCTTTGAATCATATTGATTGCGCAAAAGAGAAAAATTCTCAATGGAAAGGTGGTAAATCATTTGAGCCTTATGGAATTGAATTTGATGAAAAATTAAAGGAACTTATTAGGGAACGGGATAACTATTGTTGTCAGTTATGCAGTGAAAAACAAAAAAATAGGAGATTATGTATTCATCATATAGATTACGATAAACAAAATAATGATCCTAAAAATCTTATTTCTTTATGTTTAAATTGCCATTTAAAAACTAATGTAAATAGAGATAATTGGACAGAATTTTTTAAAGCTAGTAAAGCTATTTTTTTATCTGGTGTTCAAAAAGAAGGAGCTTTATATGTCTGACGAAATGGTTAGGAGAAAAATAAAAAGTAAAGAACAAATTAAAATGTATTCCCCAGAAGTCACTTTCCACGCTAAAATAAATGAAATTAAACAGGAAAATAGTAGCGAAGATTTATTTATAGAAGGAATGGCTTCAACTAATGATATAGATAGAACAGATGATATTGTAGAACCTACGGCATTTAAAAAAACTATTAAAGAATTTATGAAAACCAATCCGATACTTTTATTTAATCATGGAATGTCGGATAAAGGCAGGGTTGGTGTTGGCAAGGTGATTGAAGCAGAGATCAGGGAAAAAGGGTTATGGGTAAAAGCTCTTGTTAGCAAAGCAGAAGAGGAATTAAGAATTAAAATTGAAGAAGGCATTTATAAAGCTTTTAGCTTTGGCTTTAGGATATTAGATTCTCATGTCGATAAGGTTAGGGGTCAGGCTATTAGGAAGATTACTGGCTTGGAGTTATTGGAAATATCCGTTGTGAGTATTCCTGCTAATCGTAGGGCTTTATTTAACGTTGCTAAGGCTTTTGAGTATGGGAGTGATCTTGTTTATGAAAATGCCTTTGTCGAGAAAAGACTTTCTGATATGGAATCTGATATTAAAGAGTTGAAAGAGGGCGGAGTTACTTGGTCAGAAACTATTGTAGGAGAGAAGGGAGAAACTACTACTGCTACCTCTGGGTATGTTAGAGGATGTGGTGACGATTGCGATTGTAAGAAAGTGGATTTAATCGAAGATGCTAAACCTGCTCCAGAAGAGACAGCGAATGAAATAAGAATCCGAGCGAAAGACCCTAAACTATTTCAGCCAGAGTCCTTTAGACGTATCCCACTTAAACGGTCTACTCCGAGAGTGTTTGGCGTAGTTGGTAGATTGGTGGGGAAAGATACTACTGAGATTCAAAGTTTTAGATTTCCAAAAGCAGATGGTTGGACTATTTCTAAAGCAGTCCAATGGGTTAAAGACAGAAAAGATTTAGATGACACTAACGATCTTATTTTTAGAGGAGCCGTTGAGTTAGTAATGGGACTTCCTAATAACGAAGAAGAATTAAAACGTGTTTATTTGGAGGAGGAAATGGCAGATGATAAAAAGGTAGAGTTAGAGGAAGTAAAAGCGGGAAGGGTTTTAAGTACTAAAAATAGAGATGCTATAACAAAGGCACTGAGTGCTATTAATGACGTACAAGCTTCGTTGACAGAGGTTCTTGGGTTAAAGGAAGATGAAGACCCTACAGATAAGAAACCTAAGAAAGATGAGGAAGTGGCACTTGTTAGCGAAGATGATATAGCTGCGCAAAAAGCGGCGGAAGAGATTGCTGAGCAATTATTGGATACTATCAGCTTAAACTAAGGAGGGACAAATGGCTGACGAGAAAGGTACATTGGAAGTAAAGAATCCCAGTCCTGATAAGATAGGGGAACTTAATAAAGTTCTTCAAGGCTTTACGGACACTATGAAGGAGATGAAAGATGCAAGTAAAACTATCTCCGAACAGAAAGAGCAGATTGATAAAATGAAAGCCGATATGGCTGTTGTTTTAGAAACTGCGGAAACAGAAAGGAAAGCAGCAGCAGAAAGAAAAGCTATTAAAGGAGCTATTAAAGAAGATGTCGGGTTTGGTTATGATGCGAAGGCTGTTCTTAGACGGAATGAGCATAAGTCGTTAAGTTTTGACGACTTGCTTTTAGTTAAGAATGATAATACCGAGCTACAGTCTATGCAGTCAAGATCGTCTGATATTTTTATCGTAGCCCATATCCTTTCTACGAAGCATAATGTCTCTGTAAAAGACGTTATACCACAGTTAAAAATCTATAAAGATTTTATGAAGGATACTGAGGAAGTTAGGAAGGCTATGTCTATCGGTGCTGGTGCTGAAGGCAACGATTGGATACCTACCGGATTTAGTGCGGATTTGATTGAGATTTTTCATCTTCAGTTAGTAGTTGGAAATATGCATCCTCAATTTACTATCCCTGCTAAAATGACTTCTTGGAAAGTTCCTGGAGTTAGTTCTGATTTGAAAGCTTATAGGACTGAAGCGGCTAACAGTGATACTCCTACTAAGTTTACTGCTTCTACAAGAACTACAAGGAACATTACTTTTACACCGGAGAAACTTGCTGCGGCTACCGTGTTTGATGTAGAGCTTGAAGAGGATTCTATAATCCAGATTCTGCCTATGTTGAAAGTTAATATAGCGATGGCATTAGTAAGGGCGGTTGAGGATACTATTATTAATGGTGATACTGGCGGAACGATGGATAATACCGATATGCATGGTAGAACTATTGATAACGAATCCCCGACTAAAATGTGGGATGGTTACCGGACATTTATTACAGATCACGGTAGCGTAAGACTTAATGCAGGTGGAGCGGCTACTTTCGGCGGGATGATTACTGTAATGAGAAATATGGGCAAATACGCTGTTGGTATTGCTAATAAGTCTTGGGTAACAAGTGTTAATGGTTACTTTGATGCTTTCTTACATCTTAGCAAAGTTCAGACCATCGACTTGATGGGGCCACAGGCTATTATACAACGTGGTGAGCTTGCGAAGTTTATGGGTATTCCTATCGTTGTTTCTGAACAGGCACGACAGGATTTAAAAACTACGACAGGTGTTTCAGGCGGAGCAAGTTCAGGTTATACTGATACTTCAGTTCAGTGTGTTTATAAGCCAGCCTGGAACTTGGGAACGAAACGGAGAATTTCTGTCGAAAGTGCTAAGATTCCAAGAACAGATTCTGTTGAGGTTTGGAGCACAATGAGAGTTGACTTCCAGCCGAGTTACGGGACGAGTGAAGGTATCGTTTCTGAAGCAACGAATGTAGCCTAAATAAAAGGTGAGACGGTTAAGGCTTTTCTAGGCTATTGGAATGAAAAAGTTTTCAAGGAGGTTTTAAGATGCCTAATCCAACAGTTGGATTAATTAAACAGAAAAGTGATCCTGTTGCGAGCCATTTTCGGGCTGAGCTTGTTACGGGATTCGCTTCTGCCGCAGGTAATGGTTCCGCCGCTATAAGCGGGCTGAGTCCTGCTTCAGACGCTCCGTTGGCATGTATGTATTTAGGTGCTACTGCTGGAGTGTCTGGAAATATTAGTGTAGGTTCGGTTTCGTTTGTAGCTGGGTCGAGTAGAATGCAGATTGCAAATACAAATGTTAGCTCTGCTTCTTCTGTATTA
>CEPX01196644.1_pt1 | contig 11148 bp, 7 predicted proteins | sample 361361 | NCBI WGS metagenome assembly CEPX01 (sample SAMEA2619974, study PRJEB7988) | marine metagenome | biome: marine biome (ENVO:00000447); feature: mesopelagic zone (ENVO:00000213) & marine oxygen minimum zone (ENVO:01000065); material: "saline water (ENVO:00002010), including plankton...
GCTTTTAATACTTCCATGCGCAGATTTAATCGTTATTGTTGGCGAGTATAACACTGAAACCTATAGAAAGGATCAACAAAATCGACGAAAAAATAAAAAGATGTCTTCAGCAGTACATTATTGCATGTTGGCAATCCACTCACGAATTAAATGAATCCCCTCTTCATGTTGTAGTTTACGTCCCAGCTCTGGCATCATTACCCCAGGATCCAAAGACTCGATACGATGCAATAGAATTGATTCCTCCGGCTTTCCTGGTACAATTCCATATTTCATTCCTCCAGATCCACGACCTGCAGCTATTGGGGGCTTATTCACCCCTATTCGATACAAGTCTTTCTCTGAAGCCATCAGATGCAGACCTGTGTTTTTAGCTGGTCCTTCAGCCCGATGACAATGCGCACAATTGATTTCTAACCAGGCACGTGCCCTTTCATCCAGGGTACCAGAGGTTGGATCATCCCATTTGGCTAGCCGTGGTATTAGATCTAAGTCAGGAAGAGAGTCTATCATGTCATTTTCAACCCAATAGATTAATTGATTTTGTGCCCCCGAAGAATAACCAAATGAGTGATTAAGTTGGCGAGCCGTTGGACCTATAGGACTCATCTTAGCATTCTTTTCATGACAACTTTTACACTGCACCAAATTGGGAACAGAATAATTAACCTTCTTGACAATTCCTTCGTCATTAGTCCAACTAACAGGTAGACTTCTCCCTGCGATTTCAAGCTGTGCTTCCGTTTGTTCCTCATTCCAAACATAAGTCAAAGCATTCCATCCTTTTTCTTCGTGAATCAAGAGTCTTGTCTCAATAATTCTCCGGTCACTATCAGCCTTAGTTAAGTCATTTTTATAATAAAAGTTCTTAATCAAAATGGTCCCTTTCGGGAATTCCATTACCTCATCATTCGAGTAGTTAGCTAACTCATTTGAAGGTAATTTTACAAACCTGGATTTAAGAGCATAATCAGTAAATAGCGGTGTCTGTAAATCATAAGGAACAACTCCCTCGACAGGCACCAACTTATTGATTGGAGCCTCGAAAAGTTTCCACTGAGAAAGCTGCTCTGGCACATCTAATTTAGCCGATCCAACTAATTTTACCTCTTCTATTATTACGGGTTTTTTATTTTTGGAACAACTAGTCCATAATATCACTACACCTATAAATAATACAATTCGTAACAGACTCATAAAATCGGATCAATTTGATGTCCTTCACATTCAAAAGGTGCGATATCCTGATTTAGATTTTCAAAATCGTTGGCAGCATCAAGACTTGCAAACTTCACAGCGCTTTCCTTAACACAGAGACTAAACTTTGCATCCTCCTTCTTTATGCCATCCCATACAATATCCGGAGTAGCAAATGGAAACTTAAACATGAACAACAATCCAAAATCATTTTTCAGGGTAGGAAACCAATGCTTGTTAGCATATAAATTGTTATGAATAAAAATGTCAGTTGGGTAGGGATCATATATCTCATCAACTTTGGACATTTCTATGTTTTGATTTAGTTGTGTTTCTTCTGATGTGGACATTGCCTCCACTATTTTGTAACTGGCAATTGCTACTCCAACCGTTCTATTGTTGATCATTTCATTACCAAATATTTCTATGTTTCGAGTTGCCAACAACATCAGTCCTGTACCAGGAGGGACCGTCGCAACCACGTTGCCTTCAGGTGCAAAATTCCTAAAGTTGTTACTTATTATTTTATTATTGAATACGCGGGTTGTATGACCTGTTTGTGTAAGACCGGGCATATCAAAAACCAGGATACCTCCAGTATTGTCATGGGCATAATTATTATAAACTTCCACCCATCTTGAGTTCTCACTTTCGATACCTGCTACATTGTAGTAGGCTTCATTATTTCTAACGATTACACTGTCTGACTGCCCTACATAAATACCAGCATCCGAAGCACCAATTGCTATGCAATTTTCAACGAGGACATTCTTGCAAAGTACCGGGTAAAATGCATAAGCACCATTCTCTTCTTTAGGTGTTCCCGTCCACTGTGACTTTATGTTTCTAAAGGTGATTCCGTCAGTATCTGTCACCTTAATATTGTCACCCTTAGCATTCTCAATTGTGAAATTTTCAATGAGAATGCTAACGCCATTAGCAATTTTTAACCCTTCAGCACCCTCTTCCTGGCCTTCAAAAGAAAGTATTGTTTTGTCAATACCTTGTCCTCTAATAATCAGATGTTTATTACCATCCACTGAAAGTGATCGTGTAAATAAAAAGTGCCCTTCAGGGAGCTCTATTACCGCAGAATCTCCTGCAGTGATCAATTGAGACTGTAAATCACGCTCTATAGACTTCCATTCTGCACCTTTCTCTTCAATGGTATAGGTGGAGCAGGAATAAAGCAGTAATCCGAAAATAAAAAATGGGAATGTAGTTTTCATTCCCATAAGTTAATCATTCTTTTTTAATAGGCTAATACACTCCTTTTATCGCTCTTTATTCATAAACTTTTATAGCAGTAATCACCTCTACCATTTAAACAATTTGAGTATCTATATAGCTACGAATCCTACCTCCTCTTTAGGGTATCAAATTGATCACTCCCAACAGAAGTATTACTAAACATTTTTCCAAATCCATTTGGATTTTAATTCAAGTGTTCAGACCAACACTCAGCCTCAAGTGCGTTCTTTTTATTGACATAACCACTCATGAAAGTCACACCGAAATAAAGATGGATTATGGTAAATTCATTAGAACTTACGGCCAATTGATCTCAAATAATTTGGATGTGAAATTCATGATTCATTAAGCATTCAGAATGAAGACCAACATACTTTAACAGGTCCAAGCAAGACTGTGCACATCATAACAATGCGCAAAGATCAAATTGCATTCAACGTCAGTAAATAAGCAACAATGATTACTACATTAAAATAGGACAAATCACATACACCCACACATACTCCATGAGGCGTATATCACTGACTAAGCAATAAAACGAATCCGCTTCATTACCCCAACCAATCTGGCTTTGTAGTAGCTACCTTAGCATCCAGCATATTCAACAGCTGGTACAAACCGAAATATGTTCTGTTGATATACAAGCCATGACGGGACCCTCTTGGGTGTTTTGAATTTCTGAGTTCCTTCATGTTTCCAAGACGCTCGCTTAAATCGTAGATCTTCTTGAAATACTTGTCATCAGCGAAATCAAATGTATCACTATGGAAGGGTTCTCCTAGCAACATTGTCATCTCCTTAAAAATGGAAATGTACAATTTCTTCTCTTGCTCAGAATCATCTTCATAAATGAAATTCAAATGATATAAGACCGGAATCAGTGCCTCGTCATCAGCTATGAGATCTTTACTCATCAATCGGAAATAAGCCTCATAAAAATCTTCAGGAATTTCCTTTACACAGCCAAAATCTATGATACCAAGCGTGCCATTTTCACGCATTAAAAAATTACCAGGATGAGGATCCGCATGGACCTCTTTGAGGTTATGAATTTGATGATGATAAAAGTCCCACATTGCCTGACCAATTTGATCCTTGATTTCCTGTGTTGGATTGGTGTCCAAAAACTCTTTGATGTGTTTACCATCTATCCAGTCCATCGTGATCACACGGGCAGCGGACAGCTCCTCATAATACTCAGGAAAGTGCAAATTATCGATATCCCTACAGGCCTGACTAATGCGTTTTGACCTGGACACCTCCAACTTATAATCTGTCTCCTCCAGCAGCTTACCTTCTACCTCTTCCATGTATTGATCCAGCTCTTTTTCGTTTAACCCAAACAATCTAAGAGCAAATGGCTTCACTAGCTTTAAGTCTGATTTTACACTCTCAGCTACCCCGGGATACTGGACCTTTACGGCCAGCATTTTTCCATCCTTTTCCGCCCTATGCACCTGACCAATAGAGGCTGCATTTACTGCGTTTTTTGTAAAAGATTCGAAGATGCTAGTGGGAGATTCTCCAAAGTATTTTTGGAATGTTTTAACCACCAGTGGGTACGAAAGTGGTGGAGCACTATATTGGCTCATGGCAAACTTATCCTGATAAGCTGTGGGAAGAAGATTCTTATCCATTGCCAGCATTTGAGCTACCTTCAAAGCACTTCCTTTTAATTCGCTCAGTGAATCATAAATATCTTCGGCATTCTCCTTGTCAAGTTGATCTCTTCCAGCTTTTGGGTCTTTCAACTTTCTCCCATAGTGCTTAATATAGTTACCTCCTACTTTAGCCCCTGTTTTTACAAACCTTGCCGCCCTGGACACTTTACCCACAGGAATTTTTCCTTGCTCTTTCATATATTGATATTCTGACTCTGACTTACTTATAGACCAAAAATTTATTAATCGATGGTTTTCAAATAGATATAACTAGCGCTGCTGAAACATAAACTTTGCAAAATCGATCATGGAGTCTAAAGGCCCCTTTCCAACCAGGTCAAATGCAAGATTTACCGATTTCTCTATGGCTGCATCGGTCTTTTCAAAGTCCGTACTATCATCGTTTGCCCAAAACCGAGAAATAAACAGGAAATGCAACCAAAACGCCTTGCTGTATTGGTTTGAGAAAGGTCGCTCCATGATTTCGGACGTATCTTTTCCTTCGAGTATCAAATCATGAAGAAATTCTTCAAATACCTGTTTTAAAGAATCAAGGAAAAATGGAGAGCTTTCTGTCTTAGGTGTTTCTTCGAAACGTTTCAACACAAAGCTTCTGTGCTCTTTCAGCGTCTCCAACCAGGTGTAGTAAAAAGCTAACAACTTTTCGCGCACTGAATAATCAGTGTAAGCCTCATCATTCTCAATAGCTTTTACTGTTTCTTGCAACCAATCGGCCCAGATGCTTCGCTCCAACGACCTAAAAGAGTTGAAATAGTTGTAAAATTCTTTCTCACTACTTTTTAGTCCTTTTGCAAATGCAAAGACAGATGGAGGATTTTGGCCTGTAGTTAATACTTCCTCTATATATGCTTGCTTAAATTGCTCGGCAGTTACGCTTTTCTTACGTTTGTTCGAAGTTGCTTTTTCCATACTGCTCGTAACCCTTTGAGTTGCAGAAAAGTTTGACCAGTAAATGAAAAAAATTATGAGATATAGTTTTGTATTACTTACCCTCCTTCTTGTAAACGTAGGAACTGCTCAAAGTCCTTCAGCAATAGACATACTGGATAGAGCAATCTCCTATCACGACCCTAATAACTCATGGCCATCGTTTCATGGCAAGTTGTTTTTAACAGAGTATCGAGAAACGGAAAATCGTTCTACTCAATTCACCATCAACAACTCTATTGGAAAATTTCTTTTTGAGCGAGGTGATGTGAGTCATGGCATGCTCCTTGACTCCTGCTTTATCATCTCTGGTGATGTAGACTGTGAGCGAGTTAATACAATCAGAAACTATTATCTCTATCTCTGGGGCCTTCCAATGAAACTAAAAGATAATGGCACGCCTCTTCAGGAAGAAGTTAAGATAATAGAAGACTGGCAGGGACGTCAAGTATATGCTCTCGATGTGAACTATGAGCGTGAGAACTGGTCCTTCTTTTTTGATCAAAACACTTACGCTTTGATTGCATATCAATTCTATTTCAACTACAAAGAAGGTGGCGAATTGATTCTGTTAGAAGACGAGGTGGAGTATGCCGGAATGAAGTTTCCAAAGTCGAGAACGTGGTACAGCCTCCCAAAAGAGGAGTATTTAGCAAAGGATATTCTGGATGCAATCAAATAAAAAAAGCCTCCCTTTCTAGGTGGGAGGCTCTTAACCAGCGGTGAACAGATACAGAAGTATTCTGTGAATTATGGTACTAAGTTAGACCATCAACATCTGTACTTCAATACCCTAAATATGGTATTTTTCAACTCACCACTTTTGGAATTTTCTACTACTTTTTACTAATCTTCACCTGTTGTTTAAACGTACCGGAACCGTCTGAGAATTCCAGGAAGTAAACACCTGATTCAAATTGAGTAAGATCAAAGCTGGTATTATGATATCCCATAGTTGGATCCAATTCCTGACTAATTAAAACACTTCCTTTCAAGTCTCGAACCACTGCAAACAGGTCATCGATTTTTCTGTAGACCTGAAACTGAGCAGCCATTACGCCAGCCGTTGGATTAGGATATAACACCACGTTTTTCAAGAATGGTTTTGGAGTCCACAATACTTTATCCGTCTTTACTACGATTCCATCTTCTGTAATAGTGGCAGATATTTGATATAGCTGGCTCTCCTCAGTATCGCTTACTACGATTTCTATATCTGAATCCTCATCCATAGGCACTCCTGGATACTCGATATTTAAACGATAGGTACCAGGCTCGATATCTGTAAAGGTGAAGTTACCGTCATCATCAGACTCCACGTAAGCATACAATTCATAAGTACCTTCTTCATCTTGATTCTCTCTTCCTTTAGGTACAAAACGACGAATAGAACATGCTGCGCGCTTGACTTTACGCCTTGCATTGACCCTCAAATTATCGTCTGTATCATCTGGCAAGTCGGTTTCCACAGATCCTTCAAATGTTGCCGCTAATTCATTCTGAACGGGAGGTTCAGGCTTAAACTCCATCTGAATATCAATAGCACTGGCAGCCTCTCTCAACAATAGGGTATCAGCTTGTTGCCAGAATTGTGTACTTATATAATAAGTCTGAATAACATCAGGGAAAGTCACTGGATTTTGTTTCACGAGCAATATGAAATCACCAAGGACAACATCCTTAATCTCATAATTACCCTGACTATCTAATTGTGCACTATCAGACTTTTCAAAAGGCCCATCATAAATTCTGTAAATTTCAACCTGACCATCTGTTAGCAAAGTCCCAGCACCATCAGCAACGACTGTCCCTGCCACATCAGTAGAAGCCCAGATATTTTGATTTCTGGTTTCCAAAACCAAACCAGGCAACGCATCATTAGTAGCACGTAATCTATAAGAACCCATGTTATCATAATTCAGATTACTTAGAGCAAGTGAGTTGGTTGTAGCACCCTCTATGATTACAGCTTCCTCGGGCTCTGGCAAATCATCAAATATCCATTGATAAGTATTACCAACACCAGAAACCTCAGCGGTTAAAACAAAACTACTATCAGCGCGTACGGTATCATTCCTCGCTTCCAAACCTATTCGCTTTTGGGGACTATAATCGTACTCTGCAATAGCTGTGTTTAGTAGCAAACTTGCAAACCCAAGTCGGTTTTCAGCCACATTTAGTTTGGTCAAAGATGGCATAGATGTCAAATCAGGTATTTTATTGATACTATTGTCCTGAAAATTGATACTATCCAGCTTGGCCAGGTTCACAATGATATCCGGCACGCTATTCTTCAAATTATTTGAAGGCAAACTCAAGCCTACAACGCGTTGATTTTCAATGAATACGCCATTCCATGAAGAGATATCAGAGGACTGAAGCCAACCATTATTATTAACCCATTCATCCCCTGCCAAAGCTTCATACAAAACTGCGAGCACCGCAGAATCCTTTGCCAACCCAAACGAAAGAACGATAAAGTTACCAGGAATGAACCCGGGATAAGTTGCTACATCTGCACTACTAGCTAAATCAGCAGTAGCTGCAGGGTCTCCTATGGAAGAGATATTGCTGTAAGAACCACCGGCAGATATTCCACCACCAGCAGATCCAACATACGCTGTATTGGCAAGTTGTCCAGAGGACACGTGCACAATACCTATGCAAAATATAATGGTCAATAATCTATTCATCATTGTATGATTTAAGATCACCATTATTTGTTTTGACCTACTGATTCAGCCTCATTTTCAACCTTTAATGAGAGCATTTTTTTAATTAATTCCACCTCTGACTTTAAGGACTCCAGTTCGTCAGAGTCTTTGGATGCCAACTCAGCTTTTAACTCGCCATTTTCTTTTTCTAATGTGGAAACCTTATCATCCAGCTCCTTTACCGCTTCGATCAATACTGCTACCATTTGGGCGTAGTTAACAGACTTGTAGCCATTAGCATCAGTATGTACAAACTCCGGATAAACTTCCTCAACTTCCTGAGCGATGACACCAATTTGTCTTCCATCTCCTTTATTCGAGTCTTTCCAGAAATAGGATGTTCCTCTTAATTCTCTGGTTTTGTCTAAAGCACCTGTAAGCGTGGCAATATCCTTTTTGTATCGTTTATCAGATGTTTGATTCACCGCGTTAGCAGTAAGATCACCCAAAATGCTTATTGACCCAGCTGTTGCATCGGCAACAAATGAATCGGCTGTATCATTTCTAAGAATAAATATGTTAGATCCTGCTTCATAGAAGAATTTACTCTGACTTGCAGCATTTTGAATAGAAATACCTCCATTATCAGATGCCACAAAGAAATTTGCTGCAGACCCACCGTCCGTTCTATTGGCTGAGATATTTCCTCCTGAGCCATCAAGAGAAACTCTGGTAGTTCCTGAAGCATCTCTAATTTCTAAACCTCCAGCGCCAGTTTCATTGAGATTAGCCATAAGTGCTACGGTATGTATTTGAATACCATCTTGCACATCAAATAAATCGAGGAAACCAAATTCATGGGTACTGTCAGAAGTAGCTGCAACTCCATAATTGGAAGCTGTATTGAACCATGTTCCACCATCTGTTTTCGTTCCATATAAATTGAAGTTTGGAAGGTTATGATTCTCCCAATCTCTTGAACCTAAGGAAATATTTGGCGTAGAAGTACCCCACAACTCCAAATAACCTGCAGAGCCTGTGGCATCGCTACCACCTGTATTTTGGTTTACGCTCAATCTGGCATATCCTCCTCCATTACTTTTATTAATCTCGAGCATAGCAGTTTCCTCATCCGGATTATCACTCAACTGAGTAATTCTAAACCTTCCTAAACCATAGTTCAATTGTTTAGACCCTTCAATATACAATTCTGGAAGTGCGCCATCAGCAAATGATCCAGCAAGCAAAGCTCCAGTAAATGTCTCGGTATCATCGTAGCTTACCAGCTGCATGAAGCCATCGTTACCAATACCTCCAAACCAGCCAACATTTACATGATTTTCATTGTAGGTGTAAAGATTACCACGGCCTTTGTTCGTTGTTCTAAGCTGTGCTCCAATATTTCTTAAAGAGTCATAGAGACCTAAATATCCTCCATAACCAGAACCTACACTTCCAAGAATCACCTTCGTGGAGTCATTGGCTCCATTAAGAACTAAGCTTCCAGCATCTGTAGAGAAGATATTTAAGTGAGCTTTCAAGCTGCCAGACTCGTTCAACAACTGAACATCCTTGGAAACAATTGAATCATTAGCAGGAGCACCGTTCACTAATAATTGACCACCTACTTCCACATCTCCAGAAAAATATCCTGAACCTGTGCTACCATCTAAATATACTGATTGGGTAAAGTCACCATTCCATAGTGTAAGAATACCATAATCATCAGCACCACCAGCCAACGTATCAACTCTCAATCTGGCCTTCGCTGCATCAAATTGATCATATAAATACAATAAACCGCTGTTTCCACCAGTGAGCCCACTGGAACCCAGGATAGCTGTACGGGTGGTGTCAGAATTTCCATAAAGGACTAATGAACCGGCATTATTTGCTTCAAAATAATTTAGATGTGCTTTTAGGTTGCCATCTGGAGATAATAATTGAATGTCTTTAGTAGTGAGACTATCGAAATTTTGAATATTGCCACCTAGTGAATTTCCATTCAGAACAAAATCACCATTTACCTGAACATCTCCATCAAACCATCCTGCCCAATTATCAGTACCATTGAATGCGGTACTATACATACCTACGTTCATACCAGGACCATTAGCAGTGAATTCACCACCATAGTTCTCAGTTCCATCAAATGCAATGGCTCTTAAACCATAATTTCTAGCGGGGCTATTAGCTTGCATGTAAACCCCTGTATTTACAATAGTATCAGACCCATTATTAACCTGTGAAAAGAAGGAACCTCCAGAGTTGTCTACACCCTGGGAACCCGTAGCCCAACCAGATAGACCAACATTTGCATAAGAATTATTGTAAGACTCTCCTCGCATTGCTGTATTGTAGCTAACTCCACCATTACCTGGTCCATCAGAGTAAGCTCTAACAGCTGTTGGTTCTTCTGTATCTGTATTGAAAAACACAGTTAGTGGATTATAAATCGTATCGATATTACCATCAACTTGCTGCCCATTCACTAAAAAATTACCATTTACATTCACATCTCCATCAAACCAACCTGCCCAGTTTTCATTTGGACCATTGTAAGCCAATCCATGTACACCAATATTTCTGGAGCTATTGGTTCCAGAAGCTATTCCTCTTACACCTATATGTTCATGTGAACCTGGACCGTATGCCTCCACGTAAGCTCCAATTTGCATGGAATCAGATTGAACAGAATTTGCTCTGCCCCATAGTGCCCAGTTCATACCAGAACCACCAGCATATCCAGACATGGCAATACCATGACCTGCTCCCTGAGCGGTATATTGACCTTGAATAACGCGTCCTCCAACATCGGTAGACCCTGTGATTGCACCTAGCTGCGCCAATCCATATACTGTAGGGTCAGTAATCTCAGAATAATTCTGGAGTGCTCTACCGTTTTCGGTATCTATAATCAAACCTGAATTTAAACCCTCGCCTCGAGCCTCAATGTAAGCTCCAATTCTAGAACCTGTACCAAAACTAGTACCAGTACTATTGTTGATGGCATTTAGAGCTACCGTGGAAGTATCTGTTGTTTCCGTAATAACAAACCTTCCAGTTTTAGAGCCAATAGGGGCATAAATCATCACTGGTGACAAATCAGTATTGTCCACATTGATTGTCAACTCAACTGCATCTGTCAGATCAAATAAAGTATCAGGAATTGGAGTAATACTACCCAGAATTACACTGTAATATCCATCAAGAATAGAAACTCCTTCATGAGTTTCAGTCCAGCCTGAAGAAGTAAATCCAAATGTAAATGTTTTGGTACCAGTTACTGGTTCATCATTTTCAGTTAGTTTACCCTGAAAAGGAATTTTTTGTGCAGTAAGCCAAAATGACCCAAGCAAAAAAGTTAATGTGAGTAAGCGTTTAATGATCATGTTACGGATAATTTAAAATTTGAGCGAAAATTAAATCTAAATACA
>CEPX01196811.1_pt1 | contig 11144 bp, 9 predicted proteins | sample 361361 | NCBI WGS metagenome assembly CEPX01 (sample SAMEA2619974, study PRJEB7988) | marine metagenome | biome: marine biome (ENVO:00000447); feature: mesopelagic zone (ENVO:00000213) & marine oxygen minimum zone (ENVO:01000065); material: "saline water (ENVO:00002010), including plankton...
GAACACAATTTTCCGAACATGCCTGTTACTAAGTTTGCAAGGGAAGTTGAGCTTCTCACAACGGCCAAGAAGTCGAATCTTATTTTGAATGTTGATGGATTTATTGGTGCTAGCCTTGTCGACATTCTGCTCCCCCAGATTCCGGATGAAATGAAGGAGGATTTCTTTGAAGTTGGATACTTGAATGGACTATTTGCCCTCGGAAGATCAATTGGAATACTTGGACACATTTTCGATCAAAAGAGATTGCATACACCTCTCTATAGACACGATCAAGAAGATATAATGTACGGTGAAGGCACACACACAATGATGTAAACTTGTTGCCGTGGAAAAGTCATTGAGAATTCTGACCGTGCTGACGTTTGTAATGGCCTCTTTTGCTGCCTTAGCCTTCTTTTTCCATGACATTGAATCCACTCCTCAGACGGATATACATGTGATCAAGTACTCTGATAGTTTTTTGAAATCGATCGAGGACGGAACAGTTGGAGATTTTGCACTTGAGATGCGCAAGTATCCTCTTTTCTATACAGCAAGCTTTTCTGCTGCCAGAAAAATTACTGAACCAATTTTCACACTGCCCGTTTTGAAGAATATGCCTCTCCACCAACAGCTTTACGCTGTCGGGCGGTTATTCACTTTACTTTTTGCAATTGGAATCATCATTGTTCTTTTTAGATTGTCCAAGATGCTTACTGGAAAACCGCATGCTGCAATTTTGATGCTTTCAAGCATCCTTTTTATAGTCTTCTCGACAGCAATACGCCCGCACATTCCAGTTGCTTTTTGGACATTACTTAGCTTTATGTTTGCTGAAGAATTTAAGAGAGAAAAATCAGCCAAATGGAAACTGACTGCATCTTATGCAAGTGCAATAATGGCCTTCGGAACCTTGCAAAACGGTTTTTTCGCTTTTCTGTTCCCGTTTTGGGCTCATGCAACCAGTAGTAAACGGCATTGGATAAAGGCCGCTATTGTTTTGGCTGTATGCACATCGATTGTAATAATAATTGGATACCCATTTATATTTAATACCGCAAACAAAGTTGGATTCGATCTGGGACATAATTATGGGAACGCATGGGACGGTTTCGGATTTGTGACGCTGGGCACAACTATGTCGGGCAGCGAATTGATACTTGGCTTTTTCGCAGTTCTGAGTATTGCAAAAATTATCAAGGATAAAAATGTAAATGAGATAAACAAATTTGCCCCCGCAATGGTCTTTGTATCTGCAATCTTCTTAATTTTTGGAATGTATGGCGGAACTGCTCCGAGATTTTTTATGATCACTTTACCTTTCATTGCATTGATTGGAGCCTTAAGTTTCAAAGAAGCTCCCATTAAAGCAAAGATAGCTGTTCTAATAATTATTATTCTGTTGAACGGACGTCTAACTCAACTAGCGCTAAAACCGAACACTTATCAGATAGCAAGCACGTACTTGAATGAAAATACACAAGGAATACTTGGTACGGATTTGCCGTTTTATTATTTATCGATACCTTACGAACGATTTGCATCAGAAGAACAGCAGCACTTGATCGAACATATTGTGACAAATGCCGGTAAGCATGATATAGATGATATGACAACGTGCCACGAAGTAATCTCGTCCAGATGGGACAATGATATGTTTCTATGGACAGAAGTGCCTTGGGGCTTATTCAAAATATGGCAAGCGGAGCGCCTTGGACCAAATTTAGAAGTTCTGTGTAAAATATAAATAAATAGTTATACAATGTACTCATGTTTCATATATTTAAACATAGGCCTCCTTTGTACACGCGCTTTAGTGAAAATCTTCTTTGGAGTGGACTTTTTTGTGTCATCATGGGAATAGCAATATTATCTGTACCTGAGCTTCTGGAGTTCTTAGTTTCCGTTGCTTTCCTAGTACTCGGAATATCCTTCCTCACTGCATGGTGGAAGATGAAGAAGATGGGCGGCAATCAAAGCTAACGTTCCAATGGTATTTCAACTCTGAATTCCGTTCCCTCGTTTACCTTGTTGCTGAATTTAATTTTTCCTCCAAGTTCTTCTACTGCTCCTTTTGCGACATAAAGCCCCAAGCCATTTCCATGAACCTTGTTGGAAACGTTGCTTGCACGGAAAAGCTGCGAAAACATCAGGTGATGTTCGCTTTTTGGCACTCCACAACCTTCGTCTTTAACAGAATATTTTAGAGCATTTCCGCTGACTTCCGCTGTTAAAGTGACCTTAGATCCTTTGGGAGTATATTTAATAGCATTACTCAGAAGATTCATTATTGTCATTCTCATTAATCTTTTATCCAATCTTGTATTTGGAAGCTCTGGTTGCACATTCTTTATAAATTCAATCCCTTTCTCTTGTGCCTTTGGATCCATGACATGCATCACTTCTTTGAAAAAATCGTCCAAATTAATAGGGTTTCTTTTTGCATGTATACTTCCCGCCCTCAGCCTGGAAGCATCTAAAAGAAGACCTACTGTATCAGCCAAATTATTCGATACTGATTCAATTGTTTTTACGTGCTCTTTTTGCTCATCAGTCAATTCTCCAACATCACCATCTAGCAACATTTCCGTATACCACTTCATAGAAGAAACCGGAGTTGCAAGCTGATGACTGACAATGCTCATGATTTCATGCTTTTGCCTTTCCACTTCATGCTTAAGCCCAATGCTTTTTTCTAGCGTTCCAGCCAGAACCATTACCAAAATAGTAATCAAGAAAGACAAACAAAGAGCACTGATAGCAAATGGCATAAATTTTTCTTTCACAATATCTTCGAAGTTTTCAACATGCACTTCTATAGCTAGAAGTAGTTCCACATTTTCAGCTGAATTTAGAATTGGAGAATAAGCAGTTACTCGAAGTTCTTTATGTTCGTTTTCCAGTATATACGTAGAAAATGATTTATCTGACGCGGCATATTCACCAACATCTCTCGAGTGAACTATTTTAACATCATCTATATCCGGATGAGTATTCTTTATCGTATTCAGTCGATTTTCGATCATTGGATTTTTCCATTGTTCACTGTTTTCAAGAAGCAGCGCATACTCTTCTCCAAACTGCAAAGCTCCAACCGAAATAGTAGACGAAGCTCTATCCATATAATTCTCTATTACTAAGCTCTTTGTTATTGTAAAAAGTACATATATCATCGTCAGCGAAAGAGCAAAACATGTAACTAAGACAATCACGCCTCGCTGGCTGGTGATAAAAGCAATTATTCCGCCCGGTTCGGACTCATGTTTTGGACTTTCAAACTTTTTGTTTTTTTCTTCTTTCACTCACATATTTTAGCACAAAACCCAATATCTAACCATGCTGATGTATATTTCTAGATATAAGACAATAATTCTAATACTTATCCACAACCCAAATTCTAAATCCGAAATACGAAACAAATTAGAATAACAAAATATAAAATTCCGAGCCCTACCAATCATTGTGAATTTCTCAAAATCGCACCAAATATTAATACCAATTCTTTCGACTCCATAAATAATCTTTCCCCCTCTTTTCTATTAGAGGCACAATTATCCAAAATTACAGTTAACCAATATGCACTTTCCTTAGCTTCTTTTCTTGATATTTTAATTCTCATCCTAAAGTCTTTCTTTCCCAGATTTTCATTTGCTTCAATGTAATTTGCTCCTATCGAGCCAGAAGATCTTATCAATTGTTCACAGGCATCTTTAACCACCATTGTTCTTGGAATTTGTTTTATATATCTTCTAATGTCAAGAGTAAACTTTAATGTTCGATCCTCTAGATCATATGTTTTGTTTTTCGGATTTCGGATTTGTTTCGGATTTCGGATTTTATTTTTACTACTTCCATTGATAGTATCCAATTTTCTACTATCTAGTTCATAGTTTTTATATTCCATATCCAACAATAACAACAATTAAAATGCACAAAGCCAATACAGAAATCCCTCTTTTCTCTTTTATCCATCCATTCGCAATCTTTCGAAATCTGCCCCTCTTATTAACAGATGGAACCGGAATGCAATTTGTTTTTAGACTCGTTAATTCCAAATGATTCCATAATGTCGAGAATGTTTTTCGTTCTTCTTCGGCAAGCTCTGGATAGTGTAGAATTGTTGCTTTATTCTCCGAGCAACTAAAACAGGCTATTGCATCTTTTGTAATTATTTTTTCAAAAGTAACCGGGAATCTCTGTGCCGGCACTATTAATGTCATTCTGTTTCTAAGATGATCTTTTGACTTAATTTTTCTTCCTTCGGCAGTATCTTGAGTAATTACACGCGAAAATATCCCATTATTTTTTCTTATTTTATCAAACATACTTCTGTATTTAAGCATTTGATGATCTTCCCCTTCAGACGTTATGGGTAAGTAATGTAATACTTCCTTTTGATCTACAGACATGATTAGAACTTGCATGTACATATCTTCGATAGCAGATTCTCCTTCAAAATGCTCAAGCTCCGGCCTGCAAAGCTCTTCTTTTAGGGAAGATAGAAATACCTCGAAGTCATGCTGTTTTCTATTGATCATTTCCTTTCTCTCTCTGGATTCGTTGTGCATCCATTGTCTTATAGAGGAAATTGTTCCGACCAAATATTTGGGTACTCCGTTAATCACTTCGCGTCTGATTAAACCTCTTCCTCTGAGCTTCTTTACTGCTCGATCAATAACACCGACGCTCTTTCCAGTCTTTGCACAAAGCATTCGAACAGTTAAAGTACCGTCTTCTATTAGGTGAGTGATAATTAATATCTCAGCGACCGAGAAGCCACTTTCTTGTAGATATGCCTGTACTGTTGAGGGGAACTTATCCAGACAAACCCTGACGATACTCGCTTTTGACAGTTTGTAAAGTATTTTCTCCAATATACTTATAGAACAGCACATGAAAATATCCGATCTACTTATTTATTCAGGTTTTACCCTTTAAATTAGCCTTTTAAGTATATCCTAAGATTCAAATATTAGTCCTAGTCTATTCTATCGTCTCAACAACATCTTTACTAATATGCCCCTCATCATGCAATTTCTCGGCGGCCTGGGCAAACGTACACATTCCATCCTTCTTGCCTGATTGAAGAACCGAGCCAAGCTCCTGCAATCGATTTTATCTGATAATATTTGCTGTTGCAGGTGTGTTGACCAGACATTCCCTGAGAGCAATCCTTCCGCCTCCTTCTTTTGGAAGAAGCCTCTGGGCAACAACTGCTTTGAGTGACAATGATAATTGAGACCTGATCTGAGGCTGTTGATGAGAAGGAAACATATCGATAATTCTGTTTATTGCCTGAACCGAGTTTGGAGTATGCAATGTTGCAAAAATCAGATGACCGGTTTCTGCGAGCGTTAGGGCGGCACTGACAGTTTCTATATCTCTCATTTCTCCAACCATTATGATGTTTGGATCCTGCCTGAGTACACGCTTTAGAGCTTCCGGGAATGAATGAAAATCTTCACCCAATTGGCGCTGCCTGATAATTGATTTGCCTGCAGGAAACAAAAATTCAATTGGATCTTCCATTGTTACAATGTTTTTTGAATGACTCTCGTTAATGTGCTGAATCATAGCAGCAAGGGATGTTGATTTTCCTGCGCCGGTTGGACCCGTGAAGAGTACAAGACCTTCATTAAGAGAACACATTCCTTTCATTTGCTCATCGAACCCGATTTCTTCCAGAGTAGGAATCTTTGTGGGAATTATTCTAGCCACAAGACTCAAATTCCCCTTCTCGTAGTGGCAATTAACACGAAGTCTAAGACCATCTTTGACCTGATAAGACACATCTATTTCCAAATCTTCCTGAAGTTTTTTATAGTCCTTAGGATCCAAAGCCGCTTCAACGAAACTTTGAGATTCTTGCTTGGTTAGCTTTTCCTGACCCTGTTCCACCAAAACACCATCAATCCTGAATATTACAGGATGGTCCACAGCAATATGCACATCCGAAGCTTGGGCCTGCGCGGCTGAGGAGAACACTTTGTCTGGATTTTGTGTCATTACTAATATTATAGCCTATTTTCGCATTTCGCTCAATTATATAAAAACCCTAAACTCTAAGTTCTATATTCTAAGTTCTAAACTCTATTCCTCCCCTCCTTTGCAAAGCCTGATCACTACACTAGCAAGTCTATCTAACTGAGTTTCATCCATTTCCTGCTCAACGCCTTCCTCAATAATATTCGAAATCTGCTCTATTTCGAGCTCCCTTATCAAAACTCCTTCTCCTAGCCTTCTTGCATCCTCACAAATCTGCTTCCTATCGGAGAGTAATTTTATAAGCTGTTGGTCGATCTTCTGAACTTTAGATCGTGTATCGGTCATTGTAAGCATATGAAAATAAGAGGGAATTCGGGCGTATCTTCCTCAACATTTTAAATAATGCAAATATTAGAAGTTGCGAAAATTTAATTTTAATATTTATTAGAAAATGGGAGGTCGCCCGCCACGGGGGGTGAAGAGGCTAGAGGGTGGGGATTGGCGGGCGTTGATTTTTTCTTTGCTTCTTTCTTTTGTATCAAGACAAAAGAAAGAAGGTAATATAATCTATATGTATGGATAAACCAGAAGCAAAGCAACGAATCAATAAGCTGAAATCTGAAATCTGGAGGCTTAATAAAGCCTATTTTATCGACGATAAATCAGACGTTTCTGAAGACATCCGGGATGCACTTAAACAGGAACTTATTAAGATTGAAGAAGAATTTCCGGAACTAATAACCCCCGATTCCCCTACTCAAAGAGTCGGAGCTCCATTGGATGGCAGATTGCCAAAAAGAAAACATTTAACTCCAAAGGAATCATTGTCTGATGTTTTTGCTCATGAGGAATTGAAGGACTGGATCGATCAGATGAAAAGAGCTCTTGGTAAGGATAAAATTGACTTCGAGTTCCTTTGCGAGCTAAAGATTGACGGGCTGAATATCACGCTGATTTACGAAAAAGATAATGAAGGCCGTCATCAGTTAATTCGAGGACTAACGAGAGGAAATGGAATTGAGGGAGAAGACGCGACACACACAATTAGGACTATTAAATCGCTTCCTCTCTCACTGGATCTGTCTAAGTTTAATAATACACCCAAGATCCTAGAAATTTCCGGAGAAGTATTTATATCAAAAGATACTTTGAAGAAGATTAACAAAAAGTTATCTGAATCTGAGCAATTCGCCAATCCAAGAAATGCGGCGGCAGGATCAGTCAGGCAATTGGATCCAAAGATTGCAGCGGATAGGAATCTCGAGATGTTTTGCTATCACTTATCTACTAGTGCTTGCGACGAGTTCGGTATTAAAAACCAGGAAGGAGTTCTCGATTTCTTTAAAGAAATCGGAATGCCAGCCAACAAGGAACACAAAGTAGTTAATGACATAAAGAAAGCAGAAGATTTGCTAAGTACGTTTGAAAAAAATAGAGATAAGCTTCCTTACGATATCGATGGCTTAGTTCTTAAAGTTAATAATAGGAGAACACAGCATGACCTTGGATCGACTGCCAAGGCACCGCGCTGGGCAAGGGCATACAAGTTCCCTGCCGAACAGAAAACCGCTCAGATACTGGATATTCAGCTCCAGGTAGGAAGAACAGGAGCTATTACGCCAGTAGCAATTCTGACTCCGACCCAGCTTGCTGGAACTACTGTGACTAGAGCAACACTTCATAATGCTGACGAGATTGAGAGGCTTGATGCAAGAATCGGAGATACTGTGATACTTCAGAAAGCCGGTGATATTATTCCGGAGGTCGTTGAAGTCATGAAGAATCTTAGGCCAAAGAAATCAATCCCCTTTCATTTCCCTCTGCATTGTCCAAGTTGTTCCAAAGAACTGGAAAGACCGGAAGGTGAAGTGGTGCACAGATGTCCCAATTCTAAATGCGGAGGAGTTAGGCAGGAACGCATTGAGCATTTGGTTTCCCGTTATGCATTTAATATGGAGGGCCTTGGGAAAGAGACAATCGAAGCATTAATTGAAAATGAGATAATTTCTGATCCAGCCGACATCTTCTTCTTAACAAGTGAAGACCTGATATCTCTTCCGTTATTCAAGGAAAAGAAAACTGAAAATGCACTTAGCTCGATCGAAAATTCCAAAATTATTGAACTTGATCGTTTCTTATTCGCACTTGGCATCAGACACATTGGCAGAGAAACCGCGGAAATTATTGCCAAGCGAATCAAGTGGCCAAATCAGAAAAATACTATCGAGGTTGATGAGAATCTGGGGGCACAATCTTCACTTTTTGAATCTAAAAAGAAAATCAAAGTGAATAGCATTTATCTTGCCGACTTGCTTACAACCCTCCAGAAAATTGAATTGGAAGAACTTTCCGAGATTGATGGTATAGGACCTGTTGTGGCAGAGTCTTTAAAGGAATGGGTTGATGATGAAGATAATCGAGCGTTGATTCATAAAATGGAAAATGGAGGAGTGATCGCAATCATGCCAAAGGGGAGCCATGCTCCGCAGATATTCAAGGACAAGATTTTTGTTTTAACGGGAACTCTTCCAAGCTTAAGTCGTGAGGATGCAAAGAAGATGATCAAAGAAAGAGGGGGTAAAGTAAGTTCTTCTGTAAGTTCCAAGACTAGCTTCGTATTAGCCGGAGATGATCCGGGGAGTAAATTTGATAAGGCAAAAGAGCTAGGAGTTGAGGTTGTTGATGAAAAGAAGTTTAAGAAGATATTGAATTAGGTTTTTGCTTGCATTAATGAGCCTACCTTACGTACCTTACTTGCCTGACTTTCTTTACCTAACTAATTATGACCAAAGACGAGCTAATATCTGATCTGAACGGCGATATCGCCTATGAATTTGCAGCTGCCATTCAATACGTACAACATGCAGCAACCCTTACAGGAGGAGAATTTCAATCAATTAATGCTGAACTCTTGGTTCATGTTAATGAAGAAATTGGCCATGCCAACTTATTATCCGAACAAATTGATTATCTTGGAGGAGTACCAACTATGGACGTAGCAGAAAGGCAAACGGATTCAAACTCAAGAAAGATGCTTGAGCAGGATCTGGAAGGCGAAAGGCTTGCAATACGCAGATACAAGGAGCGCATTAAGCAGGCGCAAGAATTGGAGCTTTACGCGCTTGAAACCGTCCTCAAGCAGATACTTGCGGATGAGGAGGAGCATGAGAGAGATCTGATGGAGGCATTGGGGTTATAAGTGTCTGAGAACTAACATTGACATATCCCAACGTTGTTACTTGAGGACTATTTTTCTCGTGTATGAGTGTATAGAGTACTATGTCCTCTGAGTACTTCCCCCCTTTATCTCATGAGAAAACTCTATTTAACTCTTATTACAACTGTGATTGCCGCCTCTGGCCTGGGAACTGCCTTGGCGCAGGACGGCAATTTTAATGTTGATAGCTTTTTCGACATTACATACGAAATTGATTTTCCGGAGCTTCCAGATCCTCCGCTAACGGAGGAATGTATGGACTGTGAAGCGCTTCTAAAATTAATTCGTGAAAAAGAAGCTGAGCTTGGCGATTTGGTCGAAGAGGCCGAAGGAGTATTGCGGGAAGCAAAAGATTTGCGAAATGATATAAATAAAACTAAATCTGACCTTGAGGCCGCAAAGAAGAGACTGGATGACTTCAATAATCCAAAAAGCTGGGCAGAGTCAGGTGACAGAAGAGTTACTTCAACTGACCTTGAAGTGGGTCGTGCATACAACCGCGCTCTATGGGAACAGTACCAAAACGGTGCACTGACTGCGCAGGAACTGTCTGACGCATGGGAACAGGGACTTACTGACAAGGAGAAAGAAAGGCTTAAGAGGAAGATCCAGAAGCAATTGGAAAAGGAAGTCAAAGAAGCTGAAAATAAATTGAAAGGATTGGAGGCAAGAGAGAAAATTCTGGGAGGCAAGTTGAAAGATCTAGATGGAAAGATTGCTAAGCTTAAGGAAGAACTTGCAAAACTTTGGGAGCAATACCTGGACTGCCTAAAGCGATGTGCAGAAAAAAAGAAAGTGAATCTGATAGATGATTATGGATTCGCACCCGAAGATGACGGAGGTCTTTTTGGCTGGCTTAAAGATTTCTTCGTAAAACTTGTTGGAGCAGACACTCCAGATCCTATTGAAACAGAAATTATCCAATTAGATTTGCAAGGAACATCCCCACTTGGCTCTATTACTCTTCCGCCAATAGATGTTTCTCTGCCTACTTCTCCTTCTACTGGAACAATGACAATTTCTCCGCCTGATATTTCTGATCTGGACTTACCGGCAGATAGTTTCTTTGATGTTTTCTTTGAAATTGATCTTCCTGAACTTCCACCTATTCCTCCACAGCCCGTTTGTGCCGCATGTGAAGAGCTTGCGAAGAAATTGGATGCTCTGGAAGCAGAGATTGATAACATGGAAGACGATGTCGCAGGGAAGATTAATAAGCTCGAGAATGAGAAGAACAAACTAACTCAAGCCGAAAAAGACTTACAGAGAGCCAAAGATGCACTTGATAGATTCAATAATCCAAGCGGGTGGGCAGAATCCGGAGAAAGAAGAATTGATACAACTGATCTGGAGGTTATGCGCGAGCACAATCGCAATCTTTGGGGACAGTACAGAAATGGCGATCTGAGTGCCGAAGAACTGGAACAGGAGTGGGAAGAAGGATTAAGCGACAAAGAACGTGATAAGCTGAAGAAGAAGATGAAAGAGAAATTGGAGAAAGAAGTTGAGAAGAAGCAGAAGGAAGCAGATCGTCTTTCTGATGTTGTAAAGAAGTTGAGCGATGAAGTTAATGACATGCGAAAGAAGTTGGCTGATATGATTGCGGAATTTAATAAGTTACTGGCTGAATTCGAAGACTGTATTAAGAAATGTATTGAACAGGGTGGAGAGCTGATACTTATCGGAGATCCTGTTACTGACGATGACGATGAAATGGATGATGATGACGATGATGATGATGATGACGTAGATGACGACGATCAACCACCTTCCAAGAATGAATGCAAAAAACCATCGCTACTTGAACACAACTGCAGAAAGGAGTGCACAAAGGGTGATTGTATTTACTCTTACACCAATGAAGCTGGTGGAAAGTGTTTCAAGTGCGAACAAAAGCCAGAAGAGAAGTGCCCCAGTGGAACTGATATTGAAGCTGATGGTCCGTTTTGCTCGAGGTGTC
>CEPX01129247.1_pt1 | contig 11142 bp, 12 predicted proteins | sample 361361 | NCBI WGS metagenome assembly CEPX01 (sample SAMEA2619974, study PRJEB7988) | marine metagenome | biome: marine biome (ENVO:00000447); feature: mesopelagic zone (ENVO:00000213) & marine oxygen minimum zone (ENVO:01000065); material: "saline water (ENVO:00002010), including plankton...
ATCTGAGGATGGACGCCTCTTACACCACTTGACGGGACGTGACCGGCAACTGAAACACGTGACCAACCACGTTGTATTCGACAACACCGCCCGATGCCATTGCTGATAACCATTCGCGGACATATCTCTCATTCAATCCTGCTGTTTCTGCGATCTCCTGGCTGGTTGATGCTTCCATATGGGCCATAGTTTCGAACAGATTAGTGCGATGTCCAATGCTCATCATAATACCAAGCATAGCTCCATTGAGCATCGTCAGTGTTTTCTCCGCGAAGTCTTCCGCTTCTTGGTTGTTGAAATTGGTCATGAGTTGCTCTCCAGTCTCAACCAATCCTGAAGGTTGTGAACCGATACATCTTGAATAGATTCTGGGCCTTGCACTGACGTCACTTGCTGAGTTAACTTCGATTGTGTGAGCGACTTCTGAAGTGGTATTCTGTCGCATATCGCATGCCCTTTACGATTCCGAATTGAAAACGCGATTAAAAACAGAAACTTTCACGCATAGGTGTATTGTATTGCGCCGAAGCGGATATTGCCATTGATACGGCGCGATGCTTCCAAACCAGGCAAGTACCCTAACTCGAAATATGGCCAACCGGGAAATCCAGGCTCAAACGGCCCCTGGCGGCGACACCAGCGACCCAGCTTTGATCGATCGGGTGGCCGTTGCCGCACTCGCCCACTGCCCATCTGGCAGCGCCGTTGACTGGCTGTCGCGACCCCGATACACTCGCTGCGAATCCGGCTATCAGGAGCAGTTGCATGCAGACCAACCGTGTAAAGAAACTGATGCGAGAAGGGCAGCTCGCGCTCGGGACCTACGTGAGCCTGGCCGACCCTCAGGTGGTCGAGATCATCGGCCTGGCCGGCTTCGACGCCGCGTTCATCGACATGGAGCACACCGCATTTGAGCTCGGCTTGATCGAACGGATGATCGTGGCCGCCGATCTTGTCGGGATCACCCCGATGGTTCGGGTCCCAGACAACGACGAGAAACTCATTCTCAGGTTGTTGGACATGGGAGCGCAGGGCATCATCATCCCCCACGTCGACGGCGTTCACGGAGCGAGGCAGGCTGTCGCCGCGGCGCGGTATCCCCCTGTCGGAGACAGAGGCGGCGCGGGCGGCACCCGAGCAGCCCGGTTCGGCACGGTGAGCTGGACTGACCACGTCAGAACCTCGAACGAAGAGATACTGCTGTCCGTCATGGCCGAGGACGCCCACGCGATCTCGGAGATCGAGGACATTGCGGCACTGGACGGCGTCGATCTCGTGGCGCTCGGCCCGACGGACCTGTCCCAGACGCTGGGCGTAACGGACCCGGCGGACCCCCGATTGCGCGCTCAGGTCGAAGAGATCGCGGAAACCGTCAAGCGGGTAGGAAAAGCCAAGTTGCAGATCCCAATGAACCACCCGGCGTTCCCCCTCGGCGCGCAGGAGTTGCTGGACCTCGGCGTCGGCTACACGCACGTGGCCCCGCCCCCGCCCGCCCTTCTGATGAGAGAGATGAGCAACGCAGTTCAGACCATCCATCAGGCCGTGGGGAGGACCGGGTAGCGCTTGGTTCTGCGATTCGTCAGACGACCGGGAGGATTGGCGACAGCGATCGGCGAACGGTGTAGTGTTTTTTTCGTTCGTGGTGAGCCTGTCGAACCACATGCCCGCATACCTTCAAGGCGCGATTTTTGCATCAGGCTTGTGATTAACGCTACTAGCGCACCGCGTTCAGCAGCCGGTCCACGAACCCGTTGCAGCGGTCAGGGCCGACCCACCTCAACACGGCGACCAGTCCCAGAGACGGCACGGCCAGTACACGGTTCGCTCCGGCGCCTGAGTGGTAGAACGCGTCGTCCGGCGCATTCGGCATCAAGGCGCGGTCGGTGTTCAACATCCAGTTCATGAACCCGTAGGTCGGCCTGAGTTCGGTTGGCGTCTTGGCCATCTTCACCCACTCGTCCGGCAGGATCGTCGAGTTGCTCCACTTGCCTCCTGCCAGGCTCATGAGTCCGAATCGGGCCTGGTCTCGAGCGTTGATCCACATGCCCCCGCCCCAGTGCCCTCCCCCGCTGACCGATTGCATCCGTTTCCCGTCGATCATCACGTACGAGTTTCGGTATCCGTTCCACCGCCAGGTGTCCGACGCCCCGATCGGGTCCATCACGTACTCCTTCAGCACCTCGGGCAATGGCCGGCGCCAAACCCGCAGCAGCGCCAGCGCGAGCCGGTTCACGCGGGCGTCGTTGTATTCGTAGACGGTCCCGGGGTCCGTGGCAAGCCTGATCACGTCGTTCGGGTTCCCCGCCGAGTAGTGCTTGCCCCACATCGAGCCGTCCCACTCGTTGATCTGCCTCAGCATCATGTCCCATGTGATGCGGCGGTTGTGCTCGGAGTCGAATCCGCCGTCGTCAACGTAATCGGCCACACGGTCGTGGACGTCGCGGATCAACCCCGCCTGCCAGGCCAAACCGGCGACCGACGACAGAAAGCTCTTCGTCACGCTGAACGTCATGTCCACCCTGTGAGGGTCACCCCACTCAGCCACAAGGCAGCCGTTTCGCAGCACGACGCCGGTGACCGGCCCGTGAGTCTTAGTCGGGCCGATGATCAACCCGTCGTCGTGGCGTTTGGCGCCGTGGGTCGCGGCCAGATGTTCGCCCAGATCGGGTGGATAGCCAGCGTTGGCCGGATCCTGGGAGAATGCGATGGCCTCAGCCAATCCATCTGCATCGATCCGCGCATCCTCCGGCGACAGAGACGGCCAACCGTCCCCTGCCTCCGGGAAGCTCAAGCCGTCGATTTCAGTTGCGTTTGCGGTCGCGCGCTGCATGGTTCGTCCTCCCCAAGGTCGAGAGCCGTCCGGCTAGCCGATTCCGTCGGGCGGATTCTACCATGTTCGACTTACGCTGCCATCGATCAGGCCAAAAAAAGCTCGTAATCCTGACGCATCAGTCCTTCTCGTCCCTTCGCGCCCTTTTAGGTGAAAACCGCGACGTTCCCCGTTGGGAACGATATGTGGCGTCCATGTCGCTCCGCGATCCATAGCATTGTGGTCGAGCTGTAGAACGCCAGGTGGGTGGGGTCTCGGAGGTAGTGCCACGAGGGGAACGCGGAGCGGTCGTCGAGCATCGACGTCATGACGCCGAGGATGCCGTCGGGTTCGAGCAGGCCGGTGAGTCGAGCGAACTCTTCGGCGGGCGAGGCGAAGTGCTCGGCGGTTTCGGTGCATGTGACGAAATCGTAGGTCCGGTCGAGACTCGAGACGTTGGGGGCGAAGTGCGGGTCGTAGGCGGTCATTTCAAAGCCGTCCTCCCGAGCGATCGCCACCAACGCGGGACCGGGACCGGAGCCGTAGTCGAGGCCGTTGGAGCCCGGGCGAAGCAACGGCTTGAGGACGGTCCAAAGCTGCGCCAGGAACGCTCGGTATCGCGGGTCGTCGGGATCGTTCTCGTGCATCAGGTAGCGTTCGCGTTCGGACTCCAAGTCCAGGTGGAATGGCTTGGGGACGAACGCCAGGTCGCACACCGCGCAGAGCCAGAACTCCCGTACGCCGTGGCGGTCTTCCGAGCGGTGGATCTGGGCGGCGCTCGTCGCAAAACACAGCGGGCAACTCAGCGGATCAGCGATGTCGTCAGCAGCCTGTGAGGCTGGGCATCAGTAAACGTCCAACGTGAAGCCGATACCCTGCGGGGATTCTTTGAAATCGAGCTTGGAGCTTGCCAGCTTCTCGAGGAGATGCTCGTCCAGCAGCAGCACCTTGACGCCGCGGACCAGAACAGACCGATCGCCGCCCTTCTCTCCGTCGATCACGATTCCAAAGTCGCCGGCGCCGGTCCAGGCCGGGGGTATGGCCAGTCTGAGGCACCGACCCACATCCAATTTGCGGTCGTCGACGATGCGCTTGAGCTCTTTTCGTGCGGCAGGGGTTATCTTCAGCATGTGCGCTTGGCGATCGATGAGCGTCAGTCTCTGGCGGACCAGATGGTTTGGTAGTTCTTGCCGGATACCGCCGCGACCAACTCGTCCCGCTCGATCTTTCGGAGCTCCTCGAGGGCGGCTTCACATGCCTTCACAGCGTCTTCGTCTCCCGACGCCTCGATCCGGGCCACGATCCTGCCCCACACGCCCAGCTCCTCCAGGCTCCCGACGTAGCGTTGCCACGGGATCAGAACCAGATTCTGCAGACGCGGGAACCCGGGGCGAAGACGGCGAATCGAACGCGCCCGGTCTTGGGGCGAATTCGCCATCGCCATCAATCGCACCATCGGCCCGTCGGTCGAGTTGGACCGCGTATCGATGATCAGAGATTTTCTGAATGCGGGGAAGAAGAGGGACATGACCTCCGCTTCCTCGACGTTTCGGATTACTTCATCGATGTCGAACAGGAAATTCCCTTCCATGTCGCGACCCCCTCGCCCCGATCAGGACTCCACAAGCTCCCTGACGCTTTCGATGAATGCAGGAAGCACGTTGTTCCAATCACCCACAACTCCGTAGCTTGCCGACTTGAAGATATTAGCGTCCTTGTCTCTGTTGATGGCGACGATGAATTTCGCGCCGGAGCACCCCGCCATGTGCTGGCTGGCGCCGGAGATGGCCACCGTGACGTACAGATTCGGGGTGATGGTCTTGCCGGTCAAGCCAACCTGGTAGCTATGATCGAGCCATCCGGCGTCGCACGCCGCACGCGAAGCGCCCATGGCCCCGGTCAGAACATCGGCAAGGCTGGAAAGCTGCTCGAATGGTTCCGGACCGCCCATTCCACGTCCGCCGCTTACTACGACGTCTGCGTCTTCCAATCTGATGCCCGCGGCCTCCTGGGTGACGGTTTCGACCAGCTTAGTCTGGATCACGTCGGGATCTATCTGCACCGAAAGCTCCTCGATGTCTCCGGTCCTGCCGGAGTCGGGTTCGAGCGCTTCGAACGTCTTGGGTCGAGCGATGACGACCTGAACGCCGTCGCCGGGGAACGTGACTCGGGCAACAGCGCTGCCGCCGTACACCGGGCGGGTCGCGATGACTCGGTTTGTGCTCGAATCGACGCCGATCTCGGTGCAATCCTGCGCTACCGCGACGCCCAATCGGAACGCGAGCCTTGGGCCAAGGTCTCGGCCCAAGGGTGTGCGTCCGATCAGCACGACGGAAGGTTCGGTCTGCTGGCATACCTGCTCGAATGCGGAAAGCTGTGCGTCTGGCTGGGCATTCGCCAGCAGCGCGTCGGCGACGGTGTATACGCGGTCCGCGCCAAGCTCGATGGCGCCGCTCGCAAGGTCAGCGAGCGCTTCATCTTGTAGGGCAACTGAGACCGGATCGCCGAGGCTGTCGGCCAACGACCGCCCCACCGCGATGAGCTCTCCCGTGACCGATCCGAGGCTTCCGTTTTCTGTTTCGCCTAGGATTAGTATTCCCGGCATTTTCGTCTCCTCAAGCAAGTGTGTTTCGTGTGTTTGTGGCTGGTGCCCCAGCATCGACGCCCGGCGTCCCGATAGCCGTCGTTCGACAGGTCCGGATTCGGGACGACGGATTCGTGTCAGATGAGTCTAGCTTCGCGGAGCTTCATGGCGAGCTGACGTCCAGCATCGGCTTCGTCCTCGCCCTCGATGAACTCGCACTCCAGGTCCGATACCGGCACGAAGAGTTCGGCGAGCTCAAGCTTTTTGGCCAGTTGATCGTCGGACAGACCCAGATCCGATGCCGACCACACGGTCGGCGCTTTTCGGCTGGCCTGCATGATGCCTCGGAGGGTCGGATATCTGGGTTCGCCGAGTTCGTTGCTGACGGTCACGACCGCTGGAAGCGACGACTCGACGACCTCGTATCCGTCGGGCATGGCCCGCTGCACGGACACACCGTCTTCGGTCAACTCGATCTTTTGGGCAAGAGTGATGCATGGGATTCCCAGCATCTCGGCAACGCCCAACGGAACCGTTCCGTTGTCCCAGTCTGACGCCTGCCGGCCGCAGAGAATCAGGTCGTACTCGCCTGCTTTTTTGATCGCCTCGGTCAGCACGCTGGCGCTGGCGAACGAATCCAGATCGGCGACTTCCGGGTCATCTACAAGGATGAGTTGATCGGCGCCCATTGACAGAGGCTTCTTCATCACGTCCATCACGAAATCCGTGCCAACGGAGATGACCGTGATGTTGGCCTCGGCGCCCGCGTCCTTGATCTGAAGCGCGGCTTCGACGGCGTTTTCGTCGAATCCGTTGACTACCGGAGGGACGCCCTGGGCAGGGACAACCTGCTTTGCATCCTGGTCGATCCGAAATGCGGACGCCGGTGTTTCGGGGTCGACAACCTGCTTGGCGCATACGATGATATTGGTTGGCATCTGTGTTCTCCTGATCTCGCCCTGATCGGCGTTTATCCAAGCCGCAGGGAATATAGCATTGGCCGAGATTGGCGTCAAATCGAACCGCGGCGTCTACAAGCTCAGCTCCAGCTTTGGCGCCGGAAGTCCTTCTGCGACATTGGTCTGTTTCATGAACTCAACGAGCATGCCATGCAGGTCGCCGCCGGTGTCCTTCACTGCCCCTATCAAGTCGTTGAGCTGACGCGGATCGTCATTCAGATTATATAGGTCCGACATGCCTTCATCCATACTATACAAAAGACCGTGGTCCTTGGTAGTCCAAGAGGTGACAGGCGAGGCGCGGAACCGCCTCCGGATATTGTCGATCCGCGGAGCAGGCGCCCAAGTCAGGTGTCGACCATGGCGATCCCGCCGCATTAAACCGCTGTCGCAATTCATCCCTCCTCTGTTATTTCGACGGCGTATCGACCATCGCAGCCGCATGTAACCGTTCACCGCGAAAATCTGGGAGCCCGTCGTGACGTCTTCCGGAAGCGGCTCCCAGCCCACGAACGACACGGTCCAACGACCTGTGGCGTGATCCGGCCGAGTCGGCATTGTTTGGCGCCCGTCGACGTAACGCCGACAAAATCCAGCGGACTTCGAAGCGGGTTGGCGGAGTGTCGGAGTTCTGATGGACCTGGGCGCCCATGTGGTCTTTTCTGGACGTATCGGCTACTATCCATATCACGTTCATCGAATACTCCAATACATACGTCGCAATGTTGGTTATGCTCGATATTGGAATTGTAAAAACACTGTCGGATCTCACTTGGTCTTTCGCTGGACCGCATATCCGCCTTGGCGTTCGTGCGTGCTGCGCGAGTCGTGAGCGCGATCGAACTTTAGAACAAATTTCGTTTGCCGACGCCTAGACTGTTCGTGCGTTGATGCCTAGCGCTATCTGGTCAGAGCCAACTGTCTGGATGGATATTGGCCGATGATAATCAGAAAAGATAGAATCATGTTGTCAATTAGCCCAGAAAGTTCTTGACATAGTCAAAAAGATACAATAACATAGTGCTCGACTTGGCCACGCCGTTTCGGGCGCAAACGCCTCTCTGGCGTTTTCTGGCAAATTGTGTCGGCAGGTCAGGACGAAGATCTGAGAATCGCGAAACCGTCCTGTCTTGAGCCGACCGGGGCCTCTGTCAGATGTGCGCTCGGCGAGAATTCGGCACAGTAGAACTCGTCCTAGGGGTAGGTGCGCCCTCTTGGTCCGCCATGCGGCGATGCTCCAAGAAGGATATACCCCCTCTGCCGAACCTACATCGGATAAGTCTCGATAACAATCGAGTTGCGGTCTTCAGTTGCAATAATTGTGAACAAGGCGCGTTTCGGCGCTTCTATTCAGGTTTTGCAATTGACGGCGGTGAGTTCCCTAGCGAGGCGTCGCTTACTCCGACCGTAACAGCCGGTTCCACATGGGGAATTAGAGGGGGAGCAAAATGGTCGCATCGATGGCCCTTGAGGCCAGAACTACACCTCAGAGTACGTGCCCGCGCTGCCAATCGGCGTTGGTAATCAGCTACCACGAACCAGAGTGCCTGTCCTGCGGTTACGCGGACTACGCTTACACGCCGCCTACCGAGCGGACCGAACGGAGTGTCGTCGCCGCCGGGACCCGATTCATTCTTCGCTACGTCGGGGAGTTTCCGACTTTGACCGAAACGTTGGCACACGTCCGGCTTCGCCGAATCAGGAACCGGGTAGTCTACGGGGTCAAGTGCCCGTTCTGCGGCGGTGACATGGACCAGTCGTCTCTGTCCGGGAAACGTCGGGAAGTGCGTGAGGAACGGTACAAATGCCCGAGCGGACACCGGGTTTCGCTCCTACCCAAGAAGGACGGATCTCTGGGCTGGAAGTAGCTCAAAGTTAAGGATGAGATTCCGGGGCCGGCTCCCAACAATGGGGCCGGCCCTTTAATTTCCCGCACATTGCTTCGCCGACACGCTACTGCAGGTCTTCGCAACCAAGGCCCCTTTCAATCCGACAGTTCTGCGGATTTCGATCCGGACGATCGAGTGCGGATGACCCCGGCGCCACGAAATCGACCCATCTCCGTCGAGTTGTTACAATGGCCTGCATCTGCGAGTACGTCCGCGATCCCCAATACGGGAGTGCTTCAATGGCGAAAGTAGCCGATCATGCCATGTCCAACGACGGCAAGCTCAACATCGTCTGCGACTTCTCCCCTCCCCGCGGAGGCAACCCCGGCCTGCTCGACGGCGCGGCGTCGCTCGATCCGGATTTCCTCTCGATTGCATACAACCCGGGCAGGTCGGTTCGGATCAACTCTGTCGCGGTCGCCGCTTGGGTTAAGGCCAACATGGGGCAGGACGTCATCTTCACGATAGCGACCCGCGACATGAACACAATCGCGATCCAGAGCCTGCTCCTCGGCGCGCAACTGCTCGGGCTCGAGAACGTGGTCGTCGTGCAGGGCGACCCGCTGACGGCGCGGGATCGAGAACGGTTGACTCAGGTAAACGACGTTCGCCCGGCTGAGCTCATCGAATCGATTCAGGGTATGAACGAAGGGATTGATTTCCGCGGCTTGAAGCTTCGCCAACCGACAAGCTTTTGCGTTGGAGCAACCATCGACCTCTCGCGCGGCCTGGATGCCGAAGCGGCGCTCACCCGGCGCAAGGTAGAGGCTGGCGCCGAGTTCTTCCTAGCGCAGCCGACGTTTGACGCAAAAATCTCTCAGGGGTTGTCCGACGTTTACGCGCGAGACTTCGGCGAAGAGCTGGCAGCGCCCGTGCATCACGGTGTGCAGATCATGTCGGCAGATGGCGTCAGATTCGCCGACATCCCGAAGTGGGTCACCCATGACCTCGACTCGGGCAGATCCGGGGAAGACATCGCTCTCCAGGTCATTCGCGCGTACGTGGACGCCGGCATCACCCACTTCTACTTGATACCCCCGATCTTACGAGGAGGGCGACGAGATTACGCCGCCGCCGCCAGAGTCATGGCCACGGCGCGCCAAGCGGTGCCCTAGCCCTGGGTCCTGCGCAAATTCCGTGATCGTTATGGCCCAACTCGGAAAACGTGAATCATATTTCCGATATCTGTGGGCGCGGATGCGTTGACGAGATAAGATGTAGTGCTATAATCTTTTATCAATTGTTCAAAGCGAAGAGGTAGAAACCTTGGCTACAGAAACCGGAAAGCGGTACTCCTGCGCAAAGTGTGGCTCGGAATTCGTTGTCACGCGCGGCTCTGACGAAGGTGCAATCATTTGTTGCAGCGAGCCCATGACAAAGAAGACGTAGCAGTAACTCCGAGAAACACAATCCGACCGATTCAGTATCCTTTGAGGCGGAGTGACTAGATGGCAAACCAGCTCGGCAGGCGATATCAGTGCGAAACGTGCGGAACCATGGTCCTTTGTACGAAGGCAGGCGAAGGTGCCGTCCAGTGCCATTCGTCGGAGATGGATGTCCAGCAGCCCCGGAAGCTCCCCTCCTCAGACTAACCCCCCTCAGATTTCCCAAACCTGAGACAATATGGACACGGTTGTCGGCCCCGCTGTTGCGGGCCAACGGTATGTTCTGCGTTCATGTTGTACCGTCCAAAGCCCGGTGACCTGAAACCAAGAATGTCACGCTCACGCATGGCGTCCGCGCGTTACCGTTCGATGACCGTTGGCTGCGAGAACACGGTGATCTCGGGCAACACCCCGTCGTAGCGATCTATCTCGACGAGGGCGCTTTGGGCGGCCGGGCCCTGAGCCAGCTTTGACGTTCCCTTGTCCAGCGTCAGCACGTTGGGATTGCCGTGTATGTCCAGCGTCCCTGCCTTGCCGGGTTCGAGCGGGTCGTACCACGCGCCGGTGGCTAGCGCGACGACTCCTGGGAGAATGCCGTCGGATATTGCTACGCCGGCAAGCACTTCGCCTCGATCGTTGAAGACCCGCGCGATGTCGCCGTCCGCCAGCCCCCGGGCCGTCGCGTCGTCGGTGTGCATGGTGATCGGTTCGCGGCCTCTGATCTTCGTTTCTCTACTGACGCTGCCCTGGTCCATCTGGGAATGCAACCGGGCGCTGGGTTGGTTAGAGATCAGGTGCAGGGGGTATCGCTTCGCTGACTCCGCTCCCAACCACTCGACGGGCTCCTGCCACACGGGATGACCGGGACAATCGTCGTACCCGAACCCCGCGATCTTTTCCGAGAATATCTCGACTTTTCCACTAGGCGTGCGCAAAGGATGTTCCTCTGGGTCGGACCGGAAGTCGTCGAACATCACGAACGGCTTGGCCGGCGGCGGAATCTCGACGAAACCTTGCTCCCAGAACGCATCGAATCCGGGCAGTTCGACACCCCTTTGCGCGGCGAATCGATGCGTTAGATCGTACAAATGGCGAACCCAGGCTTCTTCGTCGCGACCTTCGTCGAAGGCTTCGGCTATTCCGAGACGCCTGGCCAAACCCAGAAAGATGTCGAAATCGTTGCGAGCATCGCCGACCGGTTCCACGGACTTTTGCATCGCCATGACGAAACGGTCGCCGGCGCTGGCGCTCAGGTCGTTTCGTTCGAGCGACGTCGTCGCGGGCAGAACTATGTCGGCGTGTCGCGCCGTCGCGGTCCACCACGGCTCGTTGACGATGATCGTGTCAGGCCCCTGCCAGGCGCGGATAAGCCTGTTCACGTCCTGATGATGGTGGAATGGGTTGCCGCCCGACCAGTAGACGAGCTTGATGTCCGGGTACCTGCAATCCATGCCATTGAACTGGTATGGCTCGCCTGGATGGAGCAACATGTCGGATATCCGAGCGACTGGTATCG
>CEPX01008595.1_pt1 | contig 11141 bp, 16 predicted proteins | sample 361361 | NCBI WGS metagenome assembly CEPX01 (sample SAMEA2619974, study PRJEB7988) | marine metagenome | biome: marine biome (ENVO:00000447); feature: mesopelagic zone (ENVO:00000213) & marine oxygen minimum zone (ENVO:01000065); material: "saline water (ENVO:00002010), including plankton...
AGTGGCTGTATGTCCTGGAGCAAGACTTGGAGAGAATATCTATAAAGGAATAGCAACTAAAGAAGTAATGAAAATATCTGTGAAGAGACATAAAACTTATAGAGATTATGATGGAGTATTAAATGGAATGAATCCTATTGATAATATTAACAATCTTCCAAAAGAAGTCTATGTTGTGATAGGGGGGAGGGATAAATATATTTTAACAGAAAGTGGAGAAGAATTGATAACTGCTTTAAATAAGGCAGGAAAGAATCCAAAAGTTAATAGATGTAAATTCTTAGGACATGGATTGACTCTTTTTGATTTTAGTCATAAGAATAAAACAGGAAAGTTGGATTATTTTAATTAAATTTATAAAATAAGATTTTTAAATGAATATATTTTATTATTAAATATGATAAATGTATTTTTAATTTTGATAACTTTTATTCTAGTTGTTTCTTTTCATAGTTATAGAAGATTTATATTAAAACTAACTTCTAAAAAATTTTATATCAATAAATTAAAAAACACTAAATTAAAATGGTTTCCTCAAATTCATGAAGTTTATATTGGGATAATTCTTGCAATCATTTCCTATATTTTTTCTTTTGAAATATTATTCAACATTAGTCTTGGAATTGCTATAGCAGATTTATTTTATCACTTTGTTATTTTATGGGTGATTACAGGACACCATCATTTTTATTTTAGATTTAAGAATCCTAGATTTTAGATTTTTTCAATAATTTCAAAGGGCTTATGGAAATTTTTATAAATTCTTTTATTTATAATTTATTATTTAAAATGGTAAATTACCAATATACTTATCTAATTGGGAGTATAATAATTTTAATCTTATGGTTAATTCTATTTTTATATAGAAAAGATATAAGAAAAGAGATGTGGGTTATTTCTCTAATTTTTGGTTTTATAGCTCTTTTTACAGAAAAGATATATAGTCTAGATTGGTGGAGACCATTAACAATTACAGGAACAATTCCTGGAATTGAAGATTTTTTATTCGGATTTGCAATAGGAGGAGTTGCTTCAGTTATATACGAGATTCTTTTTAACAAAAGGATTAAAATAAAAAAAGTTAAAAAATTAAGAGAGAAAAGAAGAAATTTAAATTTTATATTTTTAATATTTTTATTTGTAATAACTTTTGGAGGATTGATTGTTTTAGATTTCAATAGCTTTTGGGCTTCAGTGATTTCATCTATTATGTATACAATAGTAATTTATATAAAAAGGCCAGACTTAATTAAAAATTCTTTAATCTCTGGATTCCTAGTTTTAGTAGCTTCTATAATTGGTTACTATATATTAAATTTAATAACTCCTGGATTTTTTGAAGAATTTTGGTTATTTGAAAATATAGGAAAAAATATGATTCTAGGGATACCTTTAGAAGAACATGTTTTTTATTTTTTACTTGGAGCATTTCTAGGTCCATTATATGAATATTGGAAAGAAGGAAAGTTAATAAATATAAAAAATTAAAGTAATTTATGAAAAGACATCATAAATGGATATTTGGGAGTTTTAGTTCCATAGTGGTTATTTTTATGATATCTAGTGGAATATTAATTTATATGTTATTTGTAAGTCAAAATTTAAACTATAATGAATTAAGTACAGATATAGCAGAAACTCAAAGCAATATAAATACATTAACAGAAACTTTAGTTGAAACAAAAGACGCATTAGAAGAAACAATAGAAACTTTAAATATAAAAATAGATAGTGAAATCACTTCGATAGATAAAGAAGTAAATTTATTAAAAGCATCTGCTGGTGAAGATTTCTCAGGCATAGTTGAAGATTCTATAAGCTCTGTTGTAACAATAAGGACTGATGTTGGACAAGGAACTGGATTTATAATTGTTGATAATGGGTATATTGTAACAAATGCACATGTTTTAGCAGGAGGAAGTGAAATTCAGGTATTAACTTATGAACAAGATGTAATCAATGCTAATTTTATAGGATATAATAGTGAATTAGATATAGCATTAATAAAAATTCCTGGAGATTATAATGAATTAATTCTTGGAGATTCAGATGATCTTCAAATAGGAGAAAAAGTAATTGCAATTGGAAATCCTTTGGGATTACAGTTTTCAGTATCACAAGGAATTATTTCTGCAATTCATAGAGAGGGAATAAATAAGATAGATGCATATATTCAAACAGATGCTGCACTAAATCCGGGAAATTCAGGAGGTCCTTTAATTAATGAAGAAGGAAAGGTTATAGGAATTAATAATTTTAAAATAGGTAGTAGTGAAAGCCTAGGTTTTGCTTTAGAATCAAATTATATAAAAACAACTGTAAATAGAATATCAACAGAGGTATTAAATCAAAGTTTGCTTTAACAAAATAATTTTAAACCAATGTTTCTTAAATAATATATGTCTAAAAAATCAAAAGAAGGTTTATCTGTGAAAAAAGAGGAGAATTTTAGTGAATGGTTTCAACAATTAATAATAAAATCAGAACTTGCAGATTATTCTTCTGTTTCAGGATGTATTATTTTTAGACCAACATCCCTTAATGTATGGGAAAAAACAAAAGAAATAATTGATAAAGAATTTAAAAAAATTGGTATTAAGAATGTATATTTTCCAATGTTTATTCCAGAAAAGCTTTTATCTAAAGAAGCAGATCATGTAAAAGGATTTGCTCCAGAAGTTGCATGGGTAACTCATACAGGAAATACAAAATTAAGTGAAAAACTTGCAGTAAGACCAACTAGTGAAGCAATAATGTATGAATCTTATTCAAAGTGGATTAGAAGTTGGAGAAACTTGCCTTTAAAATTAAATCAATGGGTAAATGTTGTACGTTGGGAATTTAGGCATCCTATTCCTTTTTTTAGAACAAGAGAATTTCTTTTTAATGAAGGACATAATGCCTATTCAAATAAAAAAGATCTTGATAAAGATAAAGATAGAATTACAAAAATATATTCTGAATTCTTAAAAGATTATATGGCATTACCATCAATATTAGGAAAAAAGACAGATAAAGAAAAATTTGCAGGAGCTGTTGCTACATATAGTTTAGAGTTATATCTTCCAAATGGAAAAGCAATTCAAGGACCAGATTATCATGATGATGGACAAAATTTTGCAAAAGTATATGATATAAAATTTTTGGATGAAAATGGAAAGGAGCAATACTGTTATCAATCAACATATGCAATTTCAACAAGAATGCTTGGAGTAATGTTTGCAATTCATTCAGATAATAAAGGTTTAATTATCCCTCCAAAACTTGCAGAAAATAAAATTGTAATTGTTCCATTAATGTTTGAAAAAGATAAACAAATATTAAAAAAAGCAAAAGAATTATTTTCTGATTTATCACAATATGATCCAATAATGGATGATAGATTAGAGGTAACTCCAGGATATAAATTTAATGAATGGGAATTAAAAGGAATCCCTCTAAGAATTGAAATTGGTCCAAAGGATTTCAAGAAAAAAGAAGTAGTATTAGTAAGAAGGGATAATGAAAAAAAGATAAATATAAAGATGAAAAACCTAAAAAAACAAATTGATTTTGAATTAGAAGATATTCAAAATACCTTATTTAAAAAAGCAGATAAACTTTTAAAAAATTCATTAGATAAATCAGAAAATTTAAAAGATACATTAAGTAAATTAAAAAAACAAAAAATTGTTCTAGTTCCTTTGAAAAATTCAAAAGAAGTTGAAGATAATTTAAAAGAAAAATTAAAGGGGGTAAAAACACTTAATCGCCCAGAAAAACAACCGAGCTTAAAAGGAAAAAAGTGTATTATCTCTGGTAAACAAGCAGATTATTGGGTTTATATTGGAAAAAGTTATTAAATAAAATAGAGCATACTATCTACTAATAAAATGCCTTCTCTTTTTAATTTTAAGCTACTGAAAATCTCTAGAAGTTCTAAGAGCTAAACTCAACTCACATTCCAACTGCAAAGTAACTTCCATTAAATGGTTCAACTCTCTTTCTACAACAGTTTTCTCGCTTATTTCCATCATGCTCTCCATTTTTTTTAAAATAACTCAAAAAAATTCAAATATTTTTTTTAAGCCAAAATTAGTTAATAAGAAAAATCTCAAATCCAATTCAGGCCCAAAAGAAAAACACCGAATTAAATTGAGTGGGGTTTAATTGAAGCATAGACTAATGCAAACGCGCATTTATTCCAACACGTAGATTTTAGTCTTGCATTCATATTTATTATAAGAAAAAACCCTTTTTATAGTTTTCGATATTCTAATTTTCTTTAATTAATTTAGCTAAATTTTCTTTAAATTTTTCTAAATCTTTAATTTTAACTTGCGCTCCAACTGCATTTTCATGACCTCCTCCACTAGCTTCATCTAGATCCTTAATTGCATTTAAGACCATACTTCTAATTCCCTTTCCTCTAACAGAAATATTTACTTTAATTCCAGTAAGATACATAATTACAATAATTCTTTTTGGAAAAAGATAACTTAACTCATTTGATAATTCACTACTAATACTTAAATCTCCCCCATACTGAAAGAATAAGATTCCTTCCGAATCTTTTTCAGTTGTTATTGCTTTCTTTATTAATCTTTGATATTTTTCGTTTATCTGATTAAACCTCTTATAAAGAATATAGTTTTGATTATTTTCGTCAATAATCTCATAAGGAGATTTAACTTTCATTAGAAGTTTTAATACATTAATAACATTTGTTGTTCTATCTTTTAGTGCAAATCCAAATATTCTTGCAAGTTTTCCTATTTGTGACTTATATAAGATATCAAATGCTTCTTTTGATTTAATAGATAAATCACTATAATCTTTTGAAAATTCAGAATAAAAATCAGGAGTAAATTTATCTGAAATACAACCAATAACTGCAATCCATAGATCCTCTTTTTTCTGTGATACTTGATAACAAAGATAAGTAGTGGGTTCACCTCCATATCTATTATCCTTAAATTCTCCATTTAATCCTTTAATATAATCGAGAGAAGAATTATAATAATTAACAAATTCAGGTATTTTATTTTCTTCAAGATGATGATCTATCCAAACAACAGGAATATTTATTTGTTCTGCTTCTTTTAAAAAATCCTGAGATACAACAGGTTTATCTAAGATAAAAATATAATCTGCATCTAATTCTTTAACTTTTCTAAAAAATTCTTTACTTAATTCAGGAAACGATCTTATTGGAACTCCTTTTCCTCTCCCAATATATTTTTGTAATAAAAGAAAACTACATAACCCATCATTATCGTTATCAAAAAAGAACAATGGATTCTGTGCTTTATTCAAATGTTCTCTAATCTCTTCTACTTGTTTTTTTGTTAACATATAAAAAAATAAGAAAAAGGGTATTTAAGACTTTTTTATAAGAATTTATTTCCTCTTAAAATAAATAAAAGAACCAACTATTCCTAAAACAAACAAAACTCCTCCAATCCAATTAGAACCTATTTGATTCAAATTTCCAATCACATTACCAGTAATATTAGTTGACAAAAAAAATAAAGAAGCAATAAAAGAAACAGTAATTGCAGTCATTGTTGCTTTTTGTTCAAGCCCTCCTTTGGAGGGATTTTTTACAAAAAAAGATTTAATAGTATCAAAAAAAGAGGGTTTTAAAAAATATTCTGCTTTATCTAGTATTGTTTTATTTACATACTTATCAGATTCAATAATCTTAATTAATCTCTGTTTTACAGAATCTCTATTTCCTTTACCAAGCAAATGATAGAGCTGTGCTCCTTTTAAGGCAAAATCTGCCCTCCTATTACTTTTTCCAACATCCATTAATTTCTTAGCAACTCCCAAGATGTAACTACCACTTCTTTCCTCCTTAAGAAAAGGTCTAAAAGGAGGATAAGTATTGTATTATTTAATAATCTTAGAATAGTCTTCATCTAATTTTTCTATAAAATTCTTTTTTAGAATATCACTTGCTTCTGATTTTAATCCCCTCTTATAATTACTTTTAGATCTCAGTTTTTTAAATCTTTCAAAATATTTATCTTCCATATTCTTTTTAAACAAACATCCTTTTTAAAATTTTAGAGAAATCTCTCCATAAAAAATCTAAAAAATTTTTACCTCTTAATAGCTCCATAAATTAAAGGTAAAGCAATAGTTGCATCACAACAAACATTAACATATTTCCCATCTTTTTCCATCTTTCCCCACGAGATTCCTTCTACTAATGGAGCACCACTTGAACCTCCTGATTCAGGACGATCTGTTGTTATTTGAATTCCATAATTTGCACCTTCTTTATTTGAAAATTGCATTGCTTGTTGAATGAAATTTTTTGGTAATCCTCCACCAACATAAATAACTCCTGCCTTTTTACATGTCCAAGCAAGATCCAAAATCTCTTTTAAATCATCAAAAACATCAACATTTAATTTTTCAATATTTTCTTTTTTTACTAATCTACCCCATATCATTAAACCTATTCCAGAATCTGCAATTCCCGGACAAAAAATAGGAATTTTCTTTTCATAACAAATTCTTAAAATACTTTTTTTATCTTCTATATTTTTTCCAATCTCCCACAAAAATTCTCTAATATTCATTTTTTTAGGTAAATTAGGATATATATTTTCAAAAAAGTCTTCTAACTTTTTATAAACATCATTTTTTAATAGAACATCATAGATTCTATCAATATTCTTATCTCTTAGTTCAATATCATTCGCATTTTCTACTTGTTCTTCTAATTGATAATGTTTTTCTCCTAAAGCTTCTATTAAATCATGTGTTAAATTAGCACCCGTTGTTACAAAAACATCAGCTACTTTTTCATCCAACATATCAATAATTATTTCTTTCATTCCTCCAGGAACCATTGCTCCAGCAACACCTAAAAAAGTCTTACAATCTTTATCATTAATCATATCTTTTAAAATATTACTTGCTTTTCCAATTTTTCTAGCTCCAAATCCAATATGATTCATATCATTGACTAATTCAGATATTTTCATATCCTTCTTTATCTTAATTTGTTTAATTTCTCTCATAATATTTTGTAAAAAACTTAATTTTAAAAACATATGCATTTACTTATTTTATAAAAATCTGCTAAAAAATACTATACACTCTACAATCAAAATCTTTTTAAATAAAAAAATTAGATAATATATACAATGAATAAATGGCTTGAACTTATACTAGGATTAATCTTGCTTGTAGGAACAATCTTAATTGCATGGTCCTCATCAGCGTATTCGTGGACACTACTTGGAAAAGACTTTAATTTTCTTCACTCAGCATGGGTTTTTCTAAAAGGAGGAGTTTTCTGGTTTACAATATTGCTTGGACTTCTTTTTATAATGCTTGGAATTAGTGATTTAAAAGAATAAAAAAACTTTTAAATAAATATTTCTAAAATACTTTTAAATCTTTTCTAGTACCCCAATCAATAAGAATCCAAATTTAATTAAGTACACTTTCTAAAAATTTAATAAAGTTAAAAAAATAAAATAAAAATTAATACAATTATTCAAGCATAAAGCCAACAATTGCTGCAACTGCTCCACCAATAACATCTAAGAATATTCCAGTTACCCAGTGACCTACTACTGCTACAATACCTGCAATAACAATCACCCATTTTTGCCAATCAGCCATTTTAACCTCCTTGATTTGATTTAATAAGAATAATAATGAAAAGGAGTATTTAAAATTAACTGATTTATTTATAAATAAAGATAAGAGTTCCTTCTATAATTGCTGCAATAATTAAAAGAGGAAGAATAATGAATAAAAAAACTCTTAAAGAATTTATTAGATATTCTCTAAAAGATTTACTTTTATTTTTTCTAAAAATAAATGTACCAAATTTCAAACCCAAACCAAATGAAATAAAAATTGCAGGTAATTCAAATATCCCATGAGGTAAAAGTTTCCACAAAATGATAAATCCTTCTCTTTCTACACTAATTGATGCAACAAAACCTAATAAATAACCATTAATAATAGTTGCAATAATTGGAAAAATACCTAATAAAACTCCAAAAATTATTCCAAAAAGACTAGTTTGTGAATTATTTAGTAAGATAAATCTAATTAATTCTCCCTGAGACATATTTTGAGTCTTTTCTAGAAGTTCTTTAATAAATTTTAATATCTGTTCTACAACAGATTGAGGGGTTGGAATGAAAAAACCAACTAAAATAAAAACTATAAAAATTCCGATAATTAAATATATAAAATTCTTAGATTCCTTAATGTAATTCCAACTTTTCTTATATTCCCTCTTTAAATTAAAATTATATTTCATTTTAACTAAAATGCTTACTAATATATTGAGTTTTCTTTTTATAAGTATTTTTTAGATAAACTCCATAAATTAATCCTGCAATTAATCCTCCAAGATGTGCTGTATTTCCAATCGGAATATTTCCTGCAGCAGAAATAAACCAAAGAACAATTAAAATTCCTGGGGCAGCATATTTCATTTTTATTGGAATTGGAATAAACATTATATAAACAGGTAAATTAGGAGTAATTATCATTAAAAATCCAACTAATCCAAATAAAGCTCCTGAAGCTCCAACAGCAAATCTAAATAAATCTCCTTTAAAAATTAGAGAAAATAAAACAAAAAATAATCCTGCAAATAATCCAGATATTAAATATAAATACAAATATCTTTTAGCACCTAAAATTTTCTCAACTAAGGATCCAATAAAAAGTAAAGAGAACATATTTGCAAAAATATGAAAGAAACCACCATGCATAAACATGCTTGTTAAAAAAGTCCAAAGATATTTCGCTTGAAAAATATTAGCAGGTTTTATTGCAATATAATCTAAAAATTTAGTATTATTCAAAATTAAAATGCTAAAAATAATAAATAAAACAACATTAATTAAAATTAAATTTGTATTTATACTAAGACTAGCAAAAAAACTTCTTTTTTTCTTAGGATAAATTCTATAAACTCCAACCATATTTAAAATTATTTTTTCTTTTTCTTAAAAGATTTCTTCTTTTTTGTTTTCTTAATCTTATGTTTCTTGTTTATCTTCTTTTTTGTTTTCTTTTTCTTAATAGGTTTTTTAATCTTCTTTTTAACAATCTTTTTCTTTAATTTATCTCTCTCTTTCTTCTTAGCTAGTCTTTTTTCTAATTTTATCTTTTCCTCTTTTTTAATTTCTTTAAGTTTAATCTTATCTATCTTTTCTTTTTCTTTTGCAATCTCTTCGTTAACAAATTCTAATTCTCTTTCTAATTTAGCCACATTCTTCTTAAATTCCCTTAAAACCTTATTATTATCTTTTATAGTGAAGATGCTTCCACATTCATTACAAGTAAAATCATGTAGTAATGCATTCTCCTCGTTAAATTCTATATTACATCTCTCGCAGATATAAAATTGTTTTAATTCCCTGCTTTTTATCTGATTGTTAAATTGTTCGATTCTTTTTTCTAGAATCTTTCTCAGAAATTCTAGAGATTTAAAAATTTCAATTTTCCAAAAGTAAGTATACCATCCCTTTCTCTTATCCTTTTTCCTTATTGATGATACTAATCCATTATCTGAAAGTTTATAGAGAATATTTCTTGCTTGATTAATTGTAATATCCATCTTTTTTGCAATAAGAAATTCATTAATATGTTTTTTACTATCAAGTAAATTAACTATATCTTCTACTTGTTTTCCAACAACAATTGTTACGACTTCTTTAAGAAATTTTGTTAACATCTGAATAATAAAAATAATTCAAATAAATACCTTTCGGTTTGCTATTAATAATTATTTATTAAATATTACAAAAAAAATAAAGTTTTTAAACCTATATACCTTATCATATATATTAAAATATAGATTTATAATTATAATAAAATGGGGTGGTTTGATAAAAAAGAGAAAGAAAAAGGGATTCCATCATTACCTAAACTCCCAAAACTTCCTGAACTCCCAAGAATAGATGATGAAATAGATTATTCTGACAAACCAATACATCAATTACCTAGTTTTCCAAATAGTTCTTTTGGAGAAAAATTTTCTCAAGAGGCTATAAAAGATGCTATTGCTGGGGAAAAAGAGAGTGAAGAGGTTTTTGATCCAAATGAATTTGCACAGGATAGAATGCAAATGATGGAAAAGCCTCTAACAAGAGAAATTCCTGAAGGATTTAAAGACGTAACAAAGAAAGTAAGGAAAATTGAACCTGTTTTTATAAGACTAGATAAATTTGAAGAAAGTTTACAAATATTTGATGAAACAAAAAGTAAAATATTAGAAATAGAAAAAATATTAAGAGACATAAAAGAAATAAAAGATGATGAAGAAAGAGAATTAAGTTCTTGGGAAAATGAAATTCAATTAATAAAAAAACAAATTGAAAAAGTAGATAAAGAAATTTTTTCTAGAATAGAATGAAAACTAAGAATAAGAAGGTAAAAAATGAAAATACAATACATATTAAAATTAATTATGAAGAAGCACTTCAGTCAAAAAAAGATATTCTTTTATCAGAGATGAATTTACTAAGAGTCATAAAAATAGTAAAAAAATATAAACTTTTAAGATTAAATGAATTTAAATTAAAGATAAAATTATATAGAAAAATAAGAGAAATAAATAATAGTATAAAAAAATTACAAAATACTCTTCCAAAAACAGATATGCCTGATATATTAAAAGAAGAAAAACCTCTTAAAAGAATAAATAATCAAAAAAGAGTAATCAAAGAAAGAAAATATGATGATAAAATAGAATCCCAACTTCAAGATATTCAAAGTAAACTTAATTCTCTAAATTGAATGTAATTAGTTAAAGATAAACAAATATTTTTAAAACTCTAGTTCTTAATTAAATAATGATAAATAGAAAAGAATTAATAAAAAAATATATAGATTTTTTTAAATTACATAATCATAAAGAAATTCCAAATGTGAGTTTGATTCCTGAAAATGATCCTACTGTTTTGTTTACAACTGCCGGAATGCATCCATTAGTTCCATATTTGTTAGGTCAAAAACACCCACAAGGAAAAAGACTTGTAAATGTTCAAAGATGTATAAGAACTCAAGATATAGAAGAAGTAGGAGATACATCACATCATACATTTTTTGAAATGCTCGGAAATTGGAGTTTAGGAGATTATTTTAAAAAAGAAGCAATTGAATATAGT
>CEPX01147949.1_pt1 | contig 11134 bp, 7 predicted proteins | sample 361361 | NCBI WGS metagenome assembly CEPX01 (sample SAMEA2619974, study PRJEB7988) | marine metagenome | biome: marine biome (ENVO:00000447); feature: mesopelagic zone (ENVO:00000213) & marine oxygen minimum zone (ENVO:01000065); material: "saline water (ENVO:00002010), including plankton...
ATTATGCAAGCGAAGAAAGTAGAGATCATGGCACCAGCAGGTTCATTTGAATCATTAGCGGCAGCAGTCAACGCTGGATGTGATTCGGTGTACTTCGGTGTAGAACAACTCAATATGCGTGCGCGTTCTTCTGTGAATTTCACTACCGAGGACCTAAAAGAAATTGTAGCTCGATGCGCTGATAGAGGAGTTAAAAGTTACCTGACGATTAATACAGTCTTGTATGATCATGACATTCGCTTGATGAAAACTCTTGTGGATCAAGCCAAAGAGTGTGGTGTGTCCGCCATTATCGCTTCTGATCATGCCGTGATGGCCTATTGTCGTAAAATAGCGATGCCGGTACATATCTCTACACAAGCCAATGTCACTAATATTGAAACCATTGAGTTTTATAGTGCTTTTGCCGATGTGATGGTACTGTCCCGAGAACTTAGTTTGAGGCAAGTAGCTCACATCACCCGAGAAATTGAGCGACAGCAGATCACTGGACCTTCCGGTGAATTGATTCGAATTGAAGTGTTTGCTCATGGTGCACTCTGCATGGCGGTTTCTGGCAAATGCTACTTGAGTCTTCACTCGCATAATGCCTCCGCAAACCGTGGCGCTTGTATTCAAAATTGCCGCAAAGAATACATTGTAACCGATGATGAAGGAAATGAACTGTTGGTGGACAATGAATTCATCATGAGTGCTAAAGACTTATGCACTATTGGCTTCCTGGACAAAGTAGCGGAAGCAGGTGTTCAGATCCTTAAAATTGAAGGTCGTGGCAGATCAGCAGACTATGTAGACACAACGGTAAGTTGCTACAGAGAAGCTGTAGAATCTCTGAATGATGGCACTTACTCTGCTGAGAAAATTGAAGATTGGACCAATCGGTTGGCAACAGTATACAACCGTGGTTTCTGGGATGGCTATTATCTGGGCAGAAAGATGGGAGAATGGAATGACACCTACGGATCCAAAGCCACCGAAAAGAAAGTCTATCTCGGAAGAGGCATGAAGTACTTCTCCAAAATTGGTGTTGGCGAGTTTACCTTAGAAGCACATCAATTAGCCAAAGGAGATAAAATCCTCATCACCGGACCAACTACAGGAGTTATTAGAACCGAAGTGGCTGAAATGCGAAAAGATGAGGTCACTGTCGGTTCTGTTGGCAAAGGAGATGTATTCTCCATGCCAATTCAAGAGACCGTACGTCCGTCGGATAAGCTTTATAAAATTATAGAAGCCTAGTGCCTAAAATTCTATTTCAGCGCATAAAGTGCATTGGTTGCAATGCTTGTGTGGAAGCTGCACCAGAGAGGTGGCGCGTATCCACCAAAGATGGTCGTTGCAACTTAATTGGTAGCACTGAAAAGCGAGGCATTCATCAGGTGATGATTCACCATGTGGAGTATGATAAAAATCTAGAGGCAGCTAGGAACTGCCCCATGAGGATAATTAATATAATAGAATGATTTCCTCAATCATCCTCATCTACATCATCTAAAAAATTATAAGCTCCGAACAATTCTTCGGTCACTCCAGAATTACTTGCCTCAATTTTCTTCTCTAGCTGAACTTCTTCAATTCTGGGTTCAACAATATCCTCTCCACAAGAGGTCATACATGATGCAAAAACAAATAAGACTATTAACTTAAAAAACAGTGTTTTCTTCATGATAATTAGATATAGTTAATTATTAATTACATGAATATAGTCTATAACGGCTTAATAATTGATGTCAATCCAGGATTTTAACCTTATTACTCCTCCATTAACCACTCAGAACCATACTTTACCTGTTAATTTATCATAAATTACCACAGAGTACTAACTCAATTCACTTCCTTTCATCATTCATTAATTACTTTTCATTTTCTTTTTCATACGTGACGCTCGGCATTGATTAGTTATCAATGACATCAATAAAAGCGAATGTTGCCATCACTTAACTAATTCAATGAAAATCACAATTAGTATTCTAATTCTATTAACGGTCCATGTTTCAACTCTAGGTCAATCTAAATACAATTTGGATTTCGATGATTTTAACCCTGATTATGGTGAACTACCTAATGGTTGGTTCAAATGGGGTGATTTTAAAAATCTATCCGGAGAGGCAGATTCCACAGGAAATATATTAGGAAAAGTGGTATCAGATCCGAATGGAAAATTCGGATTTATTACTTACCGAATTCCTGCTAACTACACTGGAGACTCCATAACTCTGTCTGGACTATTGAAATACGAAGATGTGAAAGGTCAGGCGGGCATCTTCACGAGAATTGATGGGTATTCAAAAAATATGTTGTGTTATAAAAACACTTACAACTTAGGTCTTTCAGGTTCGAGTAATTGGAAGAGATATTCGATCTCTCTACCGCTTCCTACTAATGCAGCACAAATCTATGTTGCTGGGACCTTAAGCGGAGAAGGGATGGCATGGTTTGATAATTTTGAAGTAACTATTGATGGACAAAACATTCGGACGCTAAAAGAAATAACAAAAGAAAGGCTGGAAACCTATTCTGCTACCAAGTTAGATTCAGCAATAATGAAATCCTCAAGCACTTTTGACATAAAGAATGAAATTTCATTGACGAAAGGTTTAGACAATTTAATTCAGCAATTAGGAGATAAACGAATTATAGCAATTGGAGAAAGTACACATGGTACATCCGAATTTTATAAACTGAGATCAGCTATCACCAAGCGCTTAATAGAAGAAAAAGCATTCAAACTGATAATTCTAGAAAACCCATATGATGATCTAGAGATCATGAATCAGAACTTAATGACTTCACCTTTAGATGAACTGATTACTAAGCACTTTTTTTCAATATATCAGACAGAAGAAATCATGTCTTTTTTGGACTGGTACAAGGATAATAAGAGCAATTACAATATCCAATTTAAAGGATGTGACGATTCTAATTGGACTTTTTATGATCTCGTAGAAAGTGCCGTTCCAGACAACAGAGATAGAGAGACAACTGAACTCTTAAAGTCTCTATCTTCTAATTATAGAAGAATGAATAAAGCCAGGTTTAAAAAGGCAAACCAATTATCCGCTGAAGTTTATCATAATATTGAAAGCCTCGAGGCGCATCTCGGAAAAACGAATCAATTATCACCAAGCCTAAAAGAAATTCTTTTCAATGGTAAAACCTCTTTCATTAACTATGTCAGCGAAAGAATAGTCAGAAGAGACGAATCAATGGCCTTAAGAATTTCACATTTAGCGAATAATTCACACGATAAGATCATTGTTTGGGCTCACAATGCTCATATTTCTAAAAAAGTCATTGATGGCCAGGAAATTGGACTAATGGGACAGCTACTACACAGAGAATTTGGAGATAAGTACCATAGTATTGCCCTAATGACAGCTGGTGGGAGTTATTCATACATGAATGAAAAGTTTATAAACGGCGATCACAACTATGATGATGAGCTCTTCTCTTCCGAATTGGGTCAATTGGAGCCTCAAACCTGGGAAACTATCATCGAGTATGAACAACCTTCATATTGCATAAATACGAATAGCTTAAAAAATGAATTAGGAACTGACCAACTTCTAGGCTCTACTCGATTGATTGGATATGGAAAAGAAACTAAAGACGACTTATACTATTTACCAATAATTCAACATTTTGATACAGTTATCTTATTTGATAAAACCGAAGCAACATCTCCATTATCTCAGTAAATCAACAAAAAATCCTCTTAATAGCAGTTTACTCTTTCCTTCAAAATTCTGCCAACTTGAAATATTCACTTTTTCCCTTTTCAGTCAGGTAGGGATAGATCACTTCAAATAACAGCTTGTGATAATGCACAATCATAGAATTCCCCTTGTGTTGAAATAACTCAGCGGCATTGATCCAGTTATCACCAAGTATATTCATTCGCTCGTAAAGGTGATCATACTCACTCTCGAATTCAGCCTCTCTTATCAATCCCTCCTCCGTCATTTTCCCAAACAGGTACAAATACTGTTGTTTACGTGTTTGCTGCAGGCCTAAATAATGATCCTTAAGCGAAGAATCAGCATTTAACACACTATAAAAATCCTTTAAAATGAATCGAAAATCATACATTGTTTTCATGGTGATATAAGAACTCTCATAAATAAGGGAAAGAATTGATTGCTGCTGGACAACCTTATTCATCTCCTCATCCAAATAGCTCACCAGCTGAAAATACAACGCTGAGATAATCTCAGCCTTGGTCTTATAATGATAATTCAAGTTTCCCTGACTGATTTCCAAAGCACCTGCAATCTTTCGCAATGTCACTTCCTTCACCCCTTCTTCATTAAACAATTCCAAAGCCTTGTTCAATATTCGCTCCTTTGTTTTCATAAAATTAGTAACCTTGACCTAATTTAGTATATTTGACCTAAAAATAGCTAAATAATGGAAGTTTCGATAATTGGAGGTGGTATTACTGGACTCACTACTGCGCTATCACTTCATAAAGTAGGGATAGAATCTACTATTTACGAGCAAGCCCAAACACTCAATGAAATTGGTGCAGGGGTATGGCTTCAACCCAATGCCGTACAGGTTTTGCAATGGCTAGGCATCGAAAAGGAGATTATTGAATCAGGATGTGTGCTCAACAAAATGGAAATCACCTATCCAGATTTGACTCCAATCAAGAAAATCAAAAATTCCATCGTTGCCGACCAGTATGGCAATCAAACAATCGCCATTCACCGTGGCAAGTTGCAAAGCATCCTCTATGAAAAATTTAGCCAGATTGGGAATATTGAATTGGGAATGCCTTATTCTTCACACACCACAGAAGGCAATAAAATTAATATTCAATTTGGAAATAATGAGCACGCTTCGACTGATCTACTTCTTGGAGCTGATGGCATCAAATCGAAAGTACGTCATGCAATGGGCCTGCCTTCTGAGTATAAGTACACTAACCAAATTTGTTGTCGGGGAATAGCTGATTTTGAACTCCCAGAGCAATTCAAAAATGAAGGAAAGGAAGTTTGGGGTAACAAATTACGATTTGGTTTTTCCCAACTATCTTCCAGGACCGTCTACTTCTTTGTGGTCATCAATAAAGAGATATGCCCAGATGAATTAACCCTCGATTCGATTGCCATATTATTCAAGGACTTTCACCCTTTGGTTCATGAGCTATTAAAAGCAACCAAAGACCTACACACCACTGAGCTGGCTGATCTAAAACGATTAGAAACATGGCACTCTTCAAACTCTTGCTTACTAGGAGATGCGGCTCACGCTACCACTCCCAATATGGGACAAGGTGCATGTCAGGGAATAGAAGATGCTTACTACCTAAGTAATATCTTAAAGAATAATATCGACGACCCTACCAATGCTTTTGCACGCTTTGAGGAAACCCGCAGGAAGAAAGTAGATTATGTGGTTAACAACTCCTGGCGGTTTGGCAAAATGGCTCACAATCCTACCGGGCAAGCTCTTTTAAGAGGAATAATGAAATTAACACCTGAAAAGGTGATGAACAAGCAAATGAATCAACTATACGAGATTCAAAAATTCTGAGTTCTTTTAATCCGATCCCTCCAACCAGCTCAAAAAAGAAGTGGCTTTGGCCTTACTCACGATGATGGATTCTTTATGGTCGGTGGTTAAACTCACCATCAATTTGCGAGCAAAAAAACGTGACGCTGACTTGATCGCCCTACGATTCACAAGGTACTGTCTGTTGATCCGGTAAAACTCATTACCTGTCACCTGATCGAGTTTATCCAGATTGTCATCCAACAAATAATCCTCACCTTTCAACGTCTTGAGATGTGTTACTTCATTGTGAATGTAAAACATGGCCACATCATGCATCTTCACTGGTAAAATCTGATCTTTGTAATACACCAATACAGAGGCCTGAGTACTTTTTTCTTTCTTCCCCAGCAGATCCAAAATGGAATCATAGGACAATTTGGGTTCGGCACTAAAACGGCTTTTCAATTCATCATACTTCTTCAAAGCATCAGCCACCGTCTGCCGACTAAACGGCTTCATGATGTAATCTATCCCATTGGCTTTGAAGGCCTGAATGGCGTATTCGTCAAAAGCAGTGCAAAAGATCACCGGTGCATCAATCTTCACTTTCTTAAACACCTCAAAACTCAGACCATCGCTCAGCTGAATGTCGCTAAAAATTAGATCTGGAACTTCATTTTCTGTAAAGTAACTCACTGACTCCAATACAGATTCAAGCATCGCGACCACTTGAATGGACGAATCAACCTCGAGCAGTGCACTGCTCAAATCTTCCGCGGTTAGAGGTTCGTCTTCGATGATCACTACTTTCATTTCGAAAGGACTTTTATGCTAACAGAAAATACTTTCTCATCTGATTGAATCTTAATTGAATCTCCAGAAATAAGCTGATAGCGCTCCGCAAGATTATCTAGACCCATTCCGGTAGATTCTTCGAGACTTTCACGTTTTTGAATGTTATTAATAACCTTCACTCGATGCTCATCCTGATCATAAATTACTTGTATCTGCAGTGGAGCATCTTTGTACATAGCATTGTGCTTGATTACGTTTTCCAACAATAATTGAATCGAAAATATAGGTAGAAACCCAGTGGTTGCAACCTCTTCTGGTATATGTATAGCATAATCCAAAGTGTTTCCAAATCGTGTTTTCTGCATTTCCATATAATCAATACACAAATTCAACTCATCCTGCAGCAATACCGTATTTGATTTGGAAGCCGAAATGGAAACTCGAAGAAAATTAGACAACCGGATCAGATAATCCTCAGCACTATTCGGCTCCTTACGAATCAGGTTTTTCAACATATTCAATGCATTGAACAAAAAGTGTGGATGCAATTGTTGCTTGAGTTCCATATTAATAATCTCCGCATTCTTAAGTTTCAACTGAGAGTTTTCCAAATCAGCAATAGCTTTCTTCTCCTGAATAGTCACCAGGTCCATGATGATGAGAATAACGGAATTAATGGAAAAGCTCAGAACGATCATGTAATAAGGGATGGGTCGGTCTTTGCTTGGAAGATTAGCAACTTCAATTGGCGATGAATCACTTTCTATCCAGGAAATCATCACCTCCCGTACAATGATAAAAATGAACAAAGCACAGGCATAACTCACCACATATCGCCAAAGTTCAAGCTGTCTTTCATTTAATCGAGCCAAAGATCTGGGGATGATCCAAATATTGAAAGACCACACGATGAACACCAGAAAACTTTGTGTGATAAATGCAAAGACAAAGATGTCTATGGGAACTTCATATCTAACCAGAATTGGTGAGATACTAGGAACCGCCATCAAAGGAGATGTGTAGAGTGCTTTATAGAGTAATTTTTTTGATGTTGAGTCCAGGCTCATGAACCAGTTGATCATTTAAAACATGAAATTTACAAATTAACCCCGACAGACGAGCTGTCGGGATTGAAACCGCCTACTAACTACCCTAACCACTCGGTTAAGTTTCTTCTATTTCTTTTTCTTATCTCCCATAGGAGGTATCACCGAGAGACTTACACTTACAAACGCCCCATTTTTCGAGTTATAATCGTAAGAATCTCCTTGAGTATCGAAGTACTTGTACGTTCGTCTTGCGCTGAGTCCACCAGATACTTCTAGTTGCAACATGTCCGTAATCATGTAGTTAAATTCTGGTCCAATGTTTATGCGCACATAGTTTAATTTATCCACTACCACATTGGCAAAATTGTCTTCACTAGCATTGAAGTTGGCTCCATTAGGAGCTATTTTGAATCCGACACCAAACTCATCAGATTTTCCAAAAGAATAGTTGTAGCGAATTAGAGCTGGCAAAAAGACATTGATTGAATGCCTATTCACCTCATGTGAATACTGAACCAACGGCAGCAGCAAGGGCCTCCCAAGACGGGTAGTATATATGAGACCACCTCCATACTTTGTTTGCTCATTTACCTTTTTAGTAGCAATCAATGAACCCAGGATTATTACATCATCCCTACTCAATGATTGTTCCAGATCAGATGCCAAAGTAGGTGCTACTCGCCCAGAAAACAACCAGGAGTCCCCCAGACGATACACTGTGGTCAGTGAGTAACCAATCCGATGATATAGCTTAGAAGCCTCCTTACCTTGTATCGTGTTGATCATTTTGCTTTTCACAAAACCATAACTAAATCCATTGATCAAAATGATCTTGCCGTCCTTCAACACTTGTGGCAAACTAAAAAAACCACCAAACTCCTGAAATGAGGTTTCATATCCATCTGCATCATCCTTGAGAGCTACCGTCGGATAATTGGCATACCCAATTCCAGCAAGTTTAATATCCTGACCAAAAGACTCAATGGAACAACAGCCTAATAGGAACAATGTACCCACGAAAAACCTTCGAAAATTCATATTCATCCTGCTTCAGTTTGAGTTATTAATTGTGATTTTGGTTGTTGGAATTTCTCCTTTATTCGTTCCATTACGAGATAAACTGATGGGACCAAAAACAAGGTGAATAGAAACGAACTCGTCATTCCTCCAATCAGTACCCAGGCCATTCCATTTTTAAACTCTGATCCTGCACTGTGTGAAATAGCTAATGGGATCATTCCCAATACCATGGAAAAAGTGGTCATCAAAATCGGACGCAAACGCTCGCGACCAGCTTCCACCAATGCCTCCACAACAGGCATTCCCTTAGCCTTCAATTCATTGGCAAAATCTACTATCAAAATACCATTCTTGGTAACCAGACCTAGCAACATGATCATCCCGATGATACTAAAAATGGTCAACTGATTCATGGTCAATGCCAAAGCCAATAATGCTCCTATAATGGCTACAGGGACCGAAAAAATCACCACAAAAGGATAGACAAGACTCTCATACAAACTCACCATCACCATGTAAACCAGCACTAGAGCGATGATCAATGAATAAGCCAGACTTTGAAAAGACTCGCGCTGATTTTTAGCTTCACCCTGGAAATCAACAGTAACACCAGCAGGCAAATCCAAAATATCAACTTCCTTCTGAATGTCTTTTACCACATCTCCAGATGGTCTTCCAACTACAGATGAAGTAACTGTTACCGAACTTTGTCTGTTAGTTCGCTGAATGATGTATTGTCCAGTTACTTCTTTAACTGAAGCTACTTGTCCCAATCGAATCAATTGACCGTTTCGGTTGGTCACAGCCAGCTGCTTGATATCTTCAATACTTTGCTTATCCGCTGGATCCAGTTCCACTCGAACATCAAATGAATCATCACCATCCATGAAATCGATGTTGTCATTACCATTGAAGGCCAGCTGAATAGACTGAGCAACATCCGTAAGCGATAGTCCTAAAAGCGCGATCTTGTCACGATCCGGAGTTACCTCTACCTGGCTTGTAGTACCTTTGGTACTGAATCGCACATAATCAGATCCTGCGGTGTTTTCAACAATGCTTTTAACTTGACTAGCCGATTGATACACATATTCTTTATTGGTGCCGGAGATTACAATTTGAATCGGCGAATTCACATTACCTGTAATACCTGTTGGGATTACGGTAACCTGCACACCGGGAATTTTCTCTATCTCATTTCTGGCAAGCACACCGAATGCATCAGCTGAAATGTCACGATCATTTTTGTCTACCATTGCAATGGATAGTTCGGCAATGTTTTCTGTATTGCCTTTGGCTCCTGTTTGCGTCCCAACAAGGGTGTAGACTGTTTTCACCTCAGGAAATGTCAGGATACGTTGCTCCGCCTCTCGAACTATTAGATTAGTTTCTCTAATGGGTGTTTCAGTGGCTGTTTCTAATTGAATGGTCAACTCACCACGATCACCATTTCCCGCAAAGGAGGCTCCAATAAAACCAGTAGGAATCAAAGCAAGGGACCCCACCATAAGTATCAGTACCACTAGGAAAAAATATCGCTTATGATAAAGGGTCCAATGCAACATCCGACCGTAAACAGCCTTCATTTGATTAATTCCGTCTTCAAATCCCAACATAATTCGCCCCCATAGAGAAGATTTAGTGAGATGCTCCAATTTTACAAATCGGGAAGCCATCATTGGAGTGAGCGTAAACGCCACTAACAAACTCATCATGGTAGAGATCACCACCACTAATGCAAATTCCTTCAAAACATTACCAATCAATCCTCCTGCAAATGCCATAGGGAAAAACACTACAACGTCAACTAAAGTGATGGCCACAGCTGTAAAGCCAATCTCATTCCTACCTTCTAATGAGGCAGTACGCTTATCCTTACCCATTTCGAGGTGCCGGAAAATATTCTCCAATACCACAATGCTATCATCGACCAAAATCCCTACAACCAGTGACAATGCAAGCAAAGTCATCAGGTTGAGTGAAAAGCCTAACAAACTCATCGCAATGAACGTCGGGATCATGGCCGATGGAATAGCAATTAAAACAAACATGGAACTCCGCAAACTGTGGAGAAACAAGAGCATGACCACTCCTACAATTAGAATGGCCAGAAATAAATCTTCTAAAACGGCATCTGCAGAATGTAGCGTATAGGTGGACTGATCCAATGCCACCACATAGTCCAAACCAATATCCTGATGTTGTTCTTTGAGCTCAACCAATCGATCTTTCACAGATTTACTCACCTCAACAGCGTTGGCATCACCTGTTTTAAATACCTGCAAACCAATCGCCGCCTCACCATTTATTCGGTTGAGTGTGGTGATCTTTTCCTGAGTATCAAATATAGTCGCCACATCAGTCAACATGATTCGACTACCCATACCATTATCTCGTATGACCAAATCCTTTAGCAATGCAACACTAGAGTAGTCCGCATCCATAGTGATGGACAGGTTTTGCTGGTCATTCACGACGTTTCCACCCGGAACAGAAGCAGTATTGCCCGCCACGACTTGATACACTTGTTTTGGCGACAGTTTGTAGGCTTGCAGTTTGTCATTATGCAATAACACTTTCACTTCTCGCTGTTGTCCACCAATTACATTGATATCGCCTACACCCATCACATTGCTGAGATTAGGTTTTACATCTTTGTCTATCAATTCATACAGCGCCTGATCAGAAATATTTCCGGTCACTGAGATATTGAGAATCGCAAAATCATCCGTACTAAATCGATTGACAACTGGTTCCTGGATATCTACTGG
>CEPX01078650.1_pt1 | contig 11129 bp, 22 predicted proteins | sample 361361 | NCBI WGS metagenome assembly CEPX01 (sample SAMEA2619974, study PRJEB7988) | marine metagenome | biome: marine biome (ENVO:00000447); feature: mesopelagic zone (ENVO:00000213) & marine oxygen minimum zone (ENVO:01000065); material: "saline water (ENVO:00002010), including plankton...
GGCCGACCTAGCACCCGATGGCTACTACTTCGGCTACTCGGAAGGCTTCGGCGACTGGGGCCTTTGGCACACACACGGCGACAACGAGCCCGAACACTGCGAGACTTGCGGCTACTAGTCCACGGCACACAACCAAAAGGTTCGACGGCATCGGCGGCTATCAAACGGCTTAAAGCCGAACACGTTCGGCATAGCTACGGAAAGGGGGCAAAATGACCACGTTCAAGGGGTTGGAATTCAAGGCGCATCCGGTAGGCACGGGGATACAGGCAAAGGCAACGTTCGAGAATGGGCGCGGCGTGTCCGTTCTGCAGGGACCGGGGTTCTACGGTAACAGAGTGGGCAACACGTACGAAGTAGCAGCGATTGACCCCAACGGGTCCATTGACTACACCTTCGCCCAAACGCGGGATGTGTGGGCATACCAGACGCCGAGACAAGTGACCCGAATCATGCGGCGAATAGCACGAAAGGGGGCAAAGTCATGAAGAGAGAATTTAAGCGGACAATTACTACCGAATACAAGGGCAAGCCCGTCCAGTGCGAGGCATTCCTTGGCAGTGACGAGGTCAAAGGGGAATTGACCGACGCTAACGCCAATCAACCCTGCCAACGGAGGGCCGCCTACGTGATACATCGCCCTAGCGGCATCGTGGCGAAGAATTGCCTCTGGCACACCGACCAACGGGTAGGGATAGGAGTCATAGGCAGGGGGGCAAAATGACCACAACAACACGCAAGCCCGATAGTGATTTCCGCTACCGCATCGTATCAGGATACGACGGCCATCGCCTCACGTGGCACTCTCTGGAGTGCAATACGGGGCGCAAGGCCAAGTACGCCAAGCGGACACCGTTCACGCCAGAGGAACGACGCGCCCGCATGGAAGAGCGGCGCGGATACAGAGTGTATTACTCCGATCATATGGCACGGTGCTGCCTTGCCAAGCCAACCAAGCCAACAACGTCTAGCCCGACGTTCACGCCAAGACAGGCGCAAGCGTTGCTTCGCGAAGCCCGCACCGCTGGACTGGCAGCCGGGGATGCCGCCACGCCCACGCCTATGGTGGTAGGGACGCCCACAACCCCACTCGGAGACGATATAGACCCCGACAAGCAGACGTACTACGTACCGGACGGCGTTTGTGGCTTCGCTTGGGTGGTCATACGCCCCGGCAACTCGTCGATCGCCAGAGCCGCCAAGAAACTCGGCATCGGCGATTCAGCCTACGGGGGTGGTATGGCCGTCTGGATACACGATCACGGCCAGTCAATGGAACGCAAGCAACGCCACGCCGCCGCTTACGCCGACGTACTCCGAGCCAAAGGCATCAACGCAACGTCCCAATCACGCATGGACTAACAGCCGCGCCGACACTACAAGCGGTGCAACCAACCGCTAGGGAGGGAGGGCGATAATGACCCGGAAGTACAACGTGACCGTCGTTCTGCAAGAGGCCCACGAGGTCGAGGTTACAGCCGATAGCCCCGACGCCGCACGCAAGGCCGTCCAGGTCCACGTCGACAGTATGGAGGCTGACGGGCTGCTTCGCTCTTGGCTCGCCAGCAATGTGTGGCTAGGTGCGCGGCTCATCAACCCACGGTATCTCAACTGGCAGGCCACCGGGGCGGTACCTATCATGGAGGAGGCATGACTTGGCTATACGTACCGATACCATCAAAGGGATCGCCCTCTGTGCAGGGGGCGGAGGGCTTGAACTCGGAGTCCAGCTGGAACTCGGAGACCGTTACCAATGCGTCTGTTACGTGGAGAGGGAAGCCTATGCAGCCGCAACGCTGGCAGCGCACATGGAAGACGGCTCCCTGGCCCCAGCGCCTCTCTGGGATGACCTCTCCACCTTCGACGGCAAGCCGTGGCGTGGCAAGGTGGATATCATCTCTGCCGGGTTCCCTTGCCAGCCCTTCTCCTACGCCGGGCGGCGCAAAGGACAGGACGATAGCCGCAACCTCTGGCCCCACGTCCGACGCATCATTGACGAGGTCGGCCCCGATACCGTCTTCCTCGAGAACGTGCCTGGAGTCCTGCCTTACTACTGGCATGTCATCCTGCCAGACCTACAAGCAATGGCGTACGAGGTTACGCAGGATATCTACACAGCGAACGAAGTCGGAGCGTCTCAACTCAGGGCCAGACTCTATATTGTGGCCCGCCGTGGACGCCCATCCCGAAGCGCCCAACCTTGGGGCCAACATCAAGACGTGGGGAGAGTACAAGAGCCCCGGCAGGCTGGCGATAGCGACCCGGTCGGGACTGTGGCCGACACCGTCAGCACGCCAGCGCACGGGACAGGCCAGCGACAAGACGATGGCGAAGAACTCCAGGCCGCTGGACGAGATAGCTTCCCACTCTGGCCTCCAGGCCCAGCCGACCTCGACGGATGGTCACGAGTGCTCGAGCAAGTGCCGTCGCCTGAACCCGCGCTTTGTCGAGTGGCTCATGGGATGGCCCTACGGGTGGAGCAACTTAGCCTCCTCGGAAACGGAGTTGTCCCACTGGCAGCAGCGTATGCACTACGCTCTCTCACGGCTGGGCATGTAACCGAGCAGCTAGAGTTGCAAATCCCTGGCGGTTAGTGTATAATGGCGTCCCAGCCAAGCAGAAGGAGACAACTGATGAACGAGCAGGTTCTGTTCACTATCAACGAGACGGCAGCCCTTCTCAAGGTCAGCCGGCCCACCGTCTACAAGCTCATTGAAGAGGGCAAAATCGAGGCGGTTCGGATAACCCCGAACAGGCAGCGGGTCACTAAGGCCAGCCTCGACAGCTTCCTGCAACCGAACACGGCCACCACGCTGTAGCGCCGCGCCGACACTACCGCACACACTCAGGGGGTGCATGATGAAATACGTTGTGACCGTCCAGATGACCGAGACCCACCGGGTCGAGATAGAAGCCGATAGCTGGGTACACGCACGTGCCCAGGTGCAGGTCACTATCGACCACGCCGGGCCGCTGGAGTTCGCCGAGAAGTTCGACAACCCCGAGCGTATCGACTGGCGCGTCTGTGGCGTGGGCTATGTGTCCCCGGCTTCGCCAGACGGCTCAAAGCCCGACTGCGGCGAAGCCGGGAGCTGGCGCAGGAGTACGCACCAGCGCAGAAGGGGGGATGATTCGCGGTGGTCGTCGTACATGATGCCCGAAATCCCAAACTACACCCTCTTGCCAGGGCATATACGGTCCAGAGTCCAACTGTATATCGAACGCGGCCACTCTGTAGGGGGATTCCTACGGGCCGTAATCTGTAACGATCTAAAGGGTGCAATGGGGAGGGCTGACGAAATCAATCGAGAGCGGCTGCATGACATCGTGCGCTTCTTCTACAACGAAGTTCCAGGTGATTCCTGGGGGAGCCATGAGAAGATGGTGGCATGGGTAGAGCACAACGGGATGCAGCGGTGGCAGTCGTATCCTGAGACGATTACGACGACCACCGCGAAGTATGTGTCCCCGCCCGACTACGGCAAGGGCCTTCAGCTGGCGCAGGAGTACAGCAAGCCATGAGCAAGGCCATGAATGACCAAGACAAGACCTGGCACGCTATAAGCGAGATCCGCGCCCGCATCACCGCCCTGGAAGCCGAAGAGCGTCGACCTCCTAGGTTCAGGGTCAACGTCTCCACGACCAGCAAGGGCCTACCATCCATTGACGTGACGGTGGACGGCCAGGACAGTGGCGCCGGCCGAGACTGGGTTATGGAGCAGGTGGACATGATGGTCGGCCGCATGATGGCGAAGTACCCAGCGGAGACACCGCTATGAGCCAGCCAAAGCAACCCATCCGGTACTGCGCCCGATGCCACATGGGCCTGGGGTATGTCTTCGTGCCGCCCCGGTACTGCCAGGTATGCGACGTCCAGCTATGCCAGAAGTGTGCCACTCAGCACATCCACTTTGTTGAAATGCCAGACCCATATGGGGTAGAGATACGATGAAGACAACCCACTGTGACCGCTGCAAGCAGAAGATGGGCAAGCAGGAAGCATCCCGGGCAGAGCCCAATGAACCCGACGAGCCCGTCATGCTCAGGTGGACAATAGAGTGGCGGGTCTTTGAAGGCGGCGTCCCGGTAGTCAAAGACCTGTGCCGGGCTTGCGTCCTGTGGGTGCTACAAGGAGGCAACGATGAAGATTAGGAAAGACCGCGGCCAGGGCCACATCATTCACGGCGGCTTCGGGGTGTTCTGGAGGCGGCGTGGAAAGCTAGAGCCGGAAACCAAAGACTTGACGAGCAATGTCCCGGTCGCCACCGTGTACGCCTACCTGCCGTGGCTCCGGCTGCGCATCGACCTGACCCCACGGCGCAGGAGCAAGTAGTGGAATTCGCAGACCTTCAGAAGCAGTGCTTTGACCAGTCCAAAGCTGCTGGCTGGTGGGATGACCCACTTGAGTTCGGCACCAAGATAGCACTGATGCACTCCGAGCTGTCGGAGGCAATGGAAGAGTGGCGCAATGGCATGGAACCTACCGAGATGTACATGGAAGGCGACAAGCCATGCGGGGTGCCAACGGAGCTGGCCGACACCATTATCCGCATCCTTGACCTGTGCGGCTACCTGAAGCTAGACATGGAGTACGTCATTCGGAAGAAGCTGGAGTATAACCTGACCCGGAGCCACCGACACGGTGGCAAGCGGGCCTAAATCCACGGCGCAGGGGCAGTGATGAACGACCCAATAGAGAAGCGCGTTTATGACCTGCAGACCAAACTGGAAGTTATGATATTCGTCCTACTCGTGCAATCAGTCCTGTTGGGAGCCCTAACGGTAACAGCCTTGATAAAGTTTTTCTAAACCATGCGCGCCTGGCCGGGGATGGGTACCTCCCACGAGTGCACCCTCTGAGCCTCCCCGGTCAGGCAGCGCTCCCCCTAATACAATGAGCGCAATAGAAGAGAACGAGCCAGGGTACGACAAGCTATTCTACGGCAGCTTCAACAAGGTCTGGCCCGAGCCAACAGATGAAGAGCGAGAACGGATATGGGCTGCACTTGACCACATCTTTGAGCAGAACCCTGAAGCAGCGCGACAATGGGTTCACTCGTCATGGCCCCGTGCTATAGGCCTATATGACTAACGAAAGGAGAACGACATGACGACTGACGTAGGTACACCATATGTAATCAGCGCCAAGGTGCTACAGGGCAAGGAGTCGATACAAGGACCGAAGGCTATGCGGTATAAGATTCCCTTGCTCCAATCTGGTGCCGACCGGGTGGAAAAGTGGACTACCTTTGATGAGCTTATCTACAACACCGTGCAGCCAGGGGATGTCTATCGCTGGCGCGTCGTAGAGAAGGAGAACCCGAACGGACAGTATCCCTTCAAAAACATCGAAGCCATGCTGGACAAGATAGCCGAAGCCGACATGGGCCCGGGCCAGCCTTCCACGGTAGGGACCACCGCTCAGCCACCACCCAGTCCCAGGCAGGGCGACGGGTCCGAAGTGACCGCATGGGCAGACCACCCGACCAAGCGCCGGAGTATCGAGAGACAGCAGGCCCTGGCCTATGCCATCAAGTGGCTGCCTGTGCCAGAGTTCGGGGAAGGGGTACACGAAGAAGCAGAGAACCAACTACTCAACTTGGCTGAAAGGTTCTACGCCTTCATCAGTGACGAGAAGCCCTTGCAGCCGTCTGGCGATACTACTGAGAAGCCACAGGATCCACGCACAGCAACGGAACAGGCCCAGGCCGACGCCGTGGCCGACCCGGACGCTTCCGACCCGTCCTTGCTGTTCGGCCCAGACTTCAACCTGGGCCAATACCTGACGGAGCATGGCGAGCTGACCAAAGACAAGCTGAAGTCTTTCCTGGTGGAGCAGATGGGCGACCCGGCAGACATAGCTGACGGCAAGGCGGCGAAGGCTATGGAGTGGGTACAGACGAGTGGCAAGAACCTGCGGCAGGCAGCCGAGCTGATGCTGGCGCAGCGCACTGGCGATACGAAGGACTTCTAGCCTGTACAGGGCCTTCCGGTGGGCGACGGCTCCGGTGAATACCGGACCGTCTAGTCAGCGCTTAATTACTGGCGTATGGCAACACCGGCGCGAAACTTAGGAGACAGGATGACGCCGGCAGCGCGTATCACCCACCATAGCGGGGTTCTGGCACGGAGTCCCGTACTCCACCGTCAGCGCTCCGCACCGTGGACGCTTCGGGGCAATGAATGTCGTGGGACGGCCACGCCGGTCAGATTCGCGCTGCTTCATCGCCTGGGCAATGTCCGCCGGGGGGCCGTAGTCCCGGAATCCACACATAATGCAGGACGGCTCTTCCCTAGGGTCGATGGAGACCGTCAGGTGGCCGCCTTTACAGCGGGGGCAGAGCATGGGGGGAGTATACCCCAAAACCCATTGACCGCCACCGGCCGCCTGATGTACCGTAGCGCCACACGAAGGAGCATCGTGGTCACTTCCCTACTAGCTCGTAAAGAGGCAGAGACCCTCCGGTTCTAGGTGCCCCCCACCTAGTGCTCCAGCCGGAGGGTTCTGTGTTTCCCGGGGGTAAACTGATGGACTACATAGTAGACACAACACAACGACGACAGCCGCAACGGACTGTTCAGCTACGGCATTCGTCGGGCTTGATGGTGGAGCCCGAATCCAGATACAATGAAGTAGCTCTTCTCGCAAGGGGGAGCTCCTGGGCCGATGGGGAGTTTAGTCGCATCCCATCGGCCTATTCTTTTGTCCCAACAAAAAAAGGAGTCATAGATGCCCGACGACCCTACAGTCCTAACACTCGTGACCCGGGGGCGCGATGCCCTTGCAGAAGCCCGGTCATTACCCGAAGTCAAAGATGTCCGGGACCGGGCTGAAGCCCTGCGGAGCTATGCCAAGCAAGCCGAGCTAGGTCTAGCCGCCCTGAACGGCATGATGGGGGAGTAAAAGTAGACGGCCAACCCGTCGAGCTCGCCGTTTCGCCCGAGGCGGTGCAGGATACTTTGCCGGAGCGTACACAATGTACACAGAGTACACAGAAATCAAGGGCCTTGCTTGTTATGGCTGCGAATGATGCTTAAGGTCGGAGGGCTCTTTTCCGGAATAGGGGGGTTTGAACTGGGATTGGCTCAAAGCGGCTATGAGGCTGAGTTTTTTTGCGAGATTTTGCCTGAAGCGAAAGCTGTGCTAACCGCCCATCACGAAGACGTCCCAGTATTTGATGATATCTCCAAGCTGGAGAAGATTCCTGATGTGGACGTACTGACTGCCGGGTTCCCCTGCCAAGATCTGAGCATCGCAGGCACCAAGATAGGAATAAAAGGGGAGAATTCCTCGAGGGTGGATCATCTCTTCAGGTTGATTAGGAGCAAATCTAACCGAAAACCGAAGTGGCTGTTGATCGAGAATGTGCCCTACATGCTTTCGTTGGACAAAGGGCAAGCGATGCGCCATCTTGTTGATGAGATAGAAGATCTAGGTTATCGGTGGGCATACCGCGTAGTGGACGCAAGAAGTCTGGGTGTCAAGCAGAGGAGGCCCCGTGTCGTTCTCGCAGCGTCAACAATAGAGCATCCCAAGGATGGACTATTCAATCAGGATCTAGATCGTAACCCATTTGATGACTCCCTCTCCAGAATCGATGAGGATACTAGCTATGGTTTCTACTGGACAGAGGGTCTACGTGGGATCGGCTGGGCAAGGGAAGGCGTACCGCCGATCAAGGGAGGGTCAGGTTTGGGTATACCTTCGCCCCCCGCCATCTGGAATTCTTCTCTCGATTTCGTCGGTACATTGAGCATCCAAGACGCGGAGAGATTACAAGGTTTCCCGGCAGAATGGACGGCTCCGATCGTGGGTGCTGGATTCAAGCAAAGAAATCGCTGGAAGTTGGTTGGGAACGCAATGTGTGTCCTGATGTCAGAATGGATTGGGAAGGCCATCAGGGATCCGAACGGGCTCTCCGAGTCTTCATTTAGACAGAGAAATAAAGGAGGCTGGCCAAAGGCCGCGTTTGGCGAAGGAGGACATACATACGAAGTCTCAGCCACACCCTGGTTGTATGAACCAGATAGGTCTTCATTCTCTAAATCCCTAGCCCATCCGCTCCAACCTCTTTCCCTAAGAGCCGCCGAAGGGTTCTATAGTCGGGCCTGTAGAAGCAAGACCATCAGATACAGCAGTAGGTTTCTGGAATCGATTCATAGATACATAGGGAAAATTTCGTCATGACCACCAAGTCTGAGTTGAATGACTTATTCAAAGACCTTCTCTCAAACTACCCCGAAGGCCTGAGTAGTACATCGACGAGAAAGTTCGATGATATTAAAAAGTTCTTCGCTGGGCTTCTATCAATTACTACGAAGGACGTATACCCGACAGGTTCTGGCACTAGACCAAGCAACCTTGAAGTCCGGCTGTCGCAAGGGCTACAGGCGACTAAGCACACGAAATGATGTGGCTCGACTGCTTGGTGACATGCTTACACGCAACCTAGACGCAAACAGGCTATCATAGTCGTTCGCTGCCGTCTACTCTTGGTTTAGAGAATCCGCTCCGCAGGAGGCGAAGCACTATGGACATCAAAGACGCAAAGCTGCTGCTGAAGGTCGAGACGGCCGCAGAACTCTGCGACATGGGGCGTTCCAAGTTCTGGGAGCTGGTCATGGCTGGCGAGATTGAAAGCATCAAGATCGGCCGGTCTCGGCGCATCCCAGCCGACGCCCTCCGGGCATGGGTGGGGCGCCAAACAGCCGTAGAGGACTCGACAGCTTAACGAATGGCAATTCTAGTGGAGCATTTGCGCAGCACTGACAGAAGGCTCGCTGCTGAGGATGGCCTCTCCCATGGAACGGCACTACATGAGTCTGCCGCTATGAATGAAGCCGAGAGCAAGGCCCTGCGGGAGTTCATAGACCGGGTGACTGACAGCCTGGAGTACACTCCCAGGTCTGATTTCAGGAACATGTCACCCTCTATAAAGACATGAACCTGACATGACATGTCTTTTTCATCCTCATGCCGGAGCGGGTGACACGTATTTACCCGGTGTCCACCCTGTAAACAGAGAACGTGTCACCTACATGTCATGTGAAGGTGACATATAGAACGTGTCACCCTTACCTGACATGTTCTTCGCGGTAGACGACCCGGTAGTAGATTTCCTTCCCGTCACGTCTTGCGGAATACCCGCCTCCCCTGTAGATGTCGGATACTGTTTGGCGTGCTATCCCTAGTGCGTCAGACGTTTGTCCTGGAGTTGATTCCCCACTTGGGGCCGCCATCGTAAACTCCCTGATGCGCTCCCCAGCTGGCCGTTTTACTTCCCCCTTCAGCTCACCGTACTCGCTGGCCCCGGCCTTCCTGATATCAATGAGCCCAGCGTCGCCGGTGCCAAACTCGAAGGTCATATACTCCGGCATGGGCCGCTTCATGTCATTGGCCTTGTCCACCTGGAGTAGCACGCCTAGCTTATCGTCCTGCCGCGTGGCGGACACCCGAAGGGTGATGTCAGCACCGGCCTCGAAGTGCATGGACCCAAAGATATGGCTGTTGTCAGCTCGGGGGGTATGGGCGATAGCCACCCAACTGGCCTCAGTCCGGTTGAGCAGGTTCACGATGTCCATAGCGGTTGTATCGTCACTCAGCGCCCCCATTCCTGACCGGCTGATGGAGTCAACGGCGATGCAACCTCCGGGGTTTTCCTTGGCCCAGTGCTGGAGCCGGGGCTCCAGGGACGTGAGTCTGGTGCCAACGGCATGGACGTATGTGATTAGGTTGCCCGGCACCCCCAGGCACCGGCGGATTGTCAGGTCGCGGGCCTGAATGCTTTTCTCTGAGCGCTCCAGGTTGAGCACCAGGACAGGGGCCGGTGCGGTGTCCCATATGGTTCCTACCCCATTGGTGATGCAGTGGGCCATCGTGAGCAGCAGATAAGACTTCCCCGACTCAGGCGGGCCAAACATAATCGTCCCGCTCCCGATGCCGACAAAGGGTCGGAGCAGGAATTCAATAGAGGGGATGTCCTCGTCCCCATCATACTGCTTTAGCTCCACCTGACTAATCTCCCAGTTGGCAATTGTCCAGAGACAGATACGGTCGATATCTGTGTACATATCCTCGATTGGGTATGCCGCCTGGTCGGCAACCTCCATCCGCCCGTGGGACCACCGCACGAGTTCGCGCCGGTCCCTATCTCGCTTGATATTACACTCGGTGAATCCAAGGGGGGTGCCGCTATTCGAGATTGCCAACATCCCGTGGAGCCCGGTCTTCTCCCGGCGTAGCTCTAGCAGGTCATAGATTATCTCCGTCTCTGTCTCCAATCTCTTTGTCCAGCTCACTCCTTGGGCGGAGTACTTCAATCCCGTCAGATATTCCTCCAGCGTGGGCATCTGGCATGACCCCTTTCCGATAGGCTGATTGGACAGTACGCGTTACCTCGCTAGGGCTGAAGTCTCCCGCCTCATAGTGGCGCTCGACTCGGAACAGCAGCATCTCAAGCGCATCTGCGTAGGCAACCCTTGCCTCCCGTAGCTTATGCGCCTCAACGTACAGGGACTTGTTACGAAATTCCTTGCCGACCTCAGGCTGCCATGGCGAAGGGTAGTTGGCCGGTGCCCGGGAGTTTACGAGTTCCAACCGCCCGGGCTGCTTCCGCTCCAGGATAATGGTCAGAATGTCCCACGCCCCCTTGATGGATCCCTCGGGCTGCGGCTCGCCACTCAGGGCCACACGGTAACCCGGCGTCGGGGGAGCGGCGATCTGTGTGCCCTGCGCCTTGAGCTCTATCGTGACCGGTTCCCCGTCCCACCGGACATCCATGCGGGACGATGGGGATGGGGTCTGCTCAATAAGATACAGGTGACTGCGGTTCCGGGCGGTCCGAATGATACGGGGCTGCCTGACTCCTTCCAGCATAGAGAGCAGCGTCTCGGTTAGCGGCACGGAGTCAATGTCGATAGCAGCCAGGTTACTCGACGCCTTACCCAGCACGATACCGATCCCCCTGGCGTTCTGCCAGGGCAGAGACCGGAGCACATCCTCATCACGCTCCAACTCACTCCACCCAGGCACGATAGGCTTTTTGGGGAAGCCCGACGAGTCCAGGGTGAGTGGCATAGTCATAACGCCCTTCTGGAAGTAGCCAAGAGCAGCGGTGAGAAAGTTGGGG
>CEPX01110013.1_pt1 | contig 11124 bp, 8 predicted proteins | sample 361361 | NCBI WGS metagenome assembly CEPX01 (sample SAMEA2619974, study PRJEB7988) | marine metagenome | biome: marine biome (ENVO:00000447); feature: mesopelagic zone (ENVO:00000213) & marine oxygen minimum zone (ENVO:01000065); material: "saline water (ENVO:00002010), including plankton...
TCAAGCATTTCTCTATCCCAGCCAAATACACAAGCACAGGTATCTTTAAGAGAGTCCGCAAAACTGCCTTTAATCCAATTATCATAATGTGTAATAAAATAATCTGCTACGGTGTCTTTACCACAGCCTTTGAGGCCAACAAGTCCTATAATCATATAAACATTATAAACAATTTAAACTATAATGTCAAGTTATCCAATAATAAATGTAGGGGGTTCACTACCATCGGAATATCGTTGTAATTCTATTTCTAATCGCTCTAATTCAGCTGCGCCTTCTGCTTTTAATTGCTCACCATTTAATTGTACCCCGCCGGCTGCTCCGGGCAATGTGGCATATTTGCCTCTGGCTTCACCTAATATAACTTTACATGTAGCAAAAGCAAAATCCTCTAACCATATACGACTGCGGCGATCACGCAATAATTCATTCTCTGGCTTTTCATTATAAACATGTAAAAGAACACTTTCTTCGTTTTTAATACGACGAATTAAATTTAATTTATGTGTATTTGGGTGCCATGTAAACCCAATATCCGAACCAAAAATACGGCCGACTACTTCTTGATACTGACTAAACGTATCAAACAAACTAACACCACCGATGCGCCCTGCTTGTAAAATATAAAGATTAGTAAATGCTAAATCAAAAGGATCAATACCTGTTCCTGTGCCCGAATCACTACCAACTGCACGTCTATAAATTTTACGTACTTCAAGTACTTCTGCTGGCAAAAAATATTCATCAACATCTGTTTGAGTTGTCATAAACATGCCGCTTTCTTCTGTAGCATTCGACGCCCGTTGCCTATAACGAGTAATTGCTCTATCAACTGCTAAATTGTAATGATCAGGATCTAACTCAACATCAATCATACCACTACCAAGTCGAGTTTGCAAATTTTTTATTACTTCATTACGTGCTGATGTAGGTTTTCGTGCCATACTGTTATCCTATAATATACTATTTATCTTATATTGACAGTTATTTTAATTTCATAATAAATCCTTAAACAACAAAGATTTTTTTATACTTTCTATTTTAATATGTCCGTACCCTCTAATATTCTCAGGTTGTTTTGCTAATTCTACTATACTACTATAATTATCTAAATTTATATTATCAGACCATTCCTTAACTAAACTAATATAATGATCTCGTATTTTTCTTTCGAGTTTTCTTTCATATGAATATCCCAACGGATCAAATTTTGTGCCGCGTAATTTTTTACCATGCTTTAAATATTTAAAAAATGTTTTACTACGGCCAGGCAATTTTGTTTTAGTTTTAGATTTACGTTGCCACGGTAAACTCATATGAAAATTAATTCCTTTAATTTCAAAAAAGTCATTATTAAATCCATCAATAGTTTTATCCCAAATACGAGCAACTTCATATTCATCTTTATATGCCATTAACTTATACAAATTTCTCATTACTATTTCTGAAAATTCTGTTTTATTTAATAAAGTATCTCTAACAATTGCGCTCATGACTAAATTACGATATTGCTGTGCATACTCACCATCCTGATATTCTTTTAATAAATCTATTCTATAATACATGCCGCTATATTTTGTTTCTTTTATAATATTAAATTTTCTACTAATCTCTCGTTCAATAATTCCTCTACCATTAACTGTAGCAATATGCCTACCATAAAACCATGCTTTTTTATTGACATCCGTCATAGTACCGTTTACTTCAATTGCTTGCATCATCGAAGCTTCACGAACTGGTAGCAATCCTTTTTCATAAGCACAACCTAGCATTAACATGTTTAACATTAAACTATGACCAGTTAATTTTTTAGCATAATCCGATGCATTAAACATATGCACTTCTTTACTATGTTCTTTTAATAGTGCTTCTGCTTTACTAACATCAAATTTCCAGTCTCTATTTTCAATATACTCACCAGTGTTTGATGGTTTAGAATTAAGTAATGTAATTGTATCTTCACCAACAAAACGCATTACATCTTTGCTTATTGAACCTTGTGGATCTGTGCCTATAACTAAATCTGCTGTGCCTGGATACATTTTGCCGTGTGCGTCCTTACCAAAACTTAACATAGATGTTACTGCTCCATACTTTTGTGCTAATCCTGTTTGATCAGTAGCAACAACTCTCATACCATCTATATGTGCCGCAACACTTAACATTTGACTTATACTAACAATACCAGTACCACCTATACCAGCAAGTACAATATTATATCGTTTATTCGTTTGATATTTCCAAATACCTAAATTAGATCCCTTATTAAACTCCGGTAAATCTACATTTATTAATGGCTTCGAAATTCGTTTACCTTTAACTGTTATAAATGATGGGCAATATCCTTTTAAGCAATCAAACGAATAGTTACAACTATCTTGATCTACTTGTCTCTTTTGCCCGAGTTTTGTTTCTATAGGAGTTATACTTAAACAATTAGATTGCGTGGAGCAATCGCCACAGTCCTCGCATATATCCGGATTGATCCATACACGTTCATTGGGTGTTTCTTGTATGTTCCGTTTAATTTCTCTACGCCGCTCTGTTGCACATTGTTGTTCATATATTAATACCGTGATTCCTTTAACTTTTGTTAATGCTGTTTGTACTTCTGTAAATTTTTCCTTAGGATATAATTTTACTTCCTTTGGTATTTTACCTTTCCATTGCTTTGGATTAACAGACACTAACGAAACATTCGACACTCCTTCTGCTAATAATTGTCGACAAAGTATAGGTATTGTTAATTCACCATCTATTTTTTGTCCACCTGTCATTGCTACTGCATCATTAAATAATATCTTATATGTCATATTAGCATTAGATGCCAATGCTTGACGTATTGCCAATATGCCGCTATGGAAATATGTGCCGTCGCCTAAATTAACAAAAACATGTTCTGCCTCATTCCATTCGTGTTGTCCTATCCAGTTCATACCTTCGCTACCCATAGGAGCCAAAGTAACTGTCGGCCGAGATGGAATAAATTGTGCAATATAATGACAACCTATACCAATAAGTGCTTTACTATCCTTAGGTAATGCTGTACTAATATTATGCGGACAACCACTACAATAATATGGAGACCTTGAGTCTTTGCCTGCGTCACGATACTGTGGATTAACACTTCCTAACTCATAATTATTATCAAAAGCCAGGCCGGATAATTTCATTATTGCTTTTGCAATATCATAACTATCAAGTTCAACACAAGGTGTTAATAAATCTTTACCGTGTATTGGCGGCATTTTAGAATATCCATACATTAATTTATAAATTTGGTTTTCCACAACTGATGTTTTTTCCTCTACAACAAGTATCTGGCCAGAACTGCTATGTTCCAAAGAGAATTTTGTTATCTTATCCTGTTCCAGTGGAAATGATAAACCTATTTTAAGTATACTAATCCCGTATTCTTCTGGCACTATATTATAATGTTGCAATGCAGTAAGCACATCTACATAACTTTTACCAACCGCAATAATACCTAACTTCTTTTTAATTGCATTATGTGTAACTTCATTAAACTTATTATATTTTAAAAATTCTTGTACTGCCGGTAATTTCTCTTCGTATATTCTTACTTCACTGTGTAAATCTTCCGGCCATCGTGCACTTACATCAAATTCTGCTGTTGGTATTATAGGTTGCCAAGATTTTAAATTAACTTCGGCCGATTGATATGCATCTGCCAAACTGGTAATAATTTTCATACATACAAACAATCCACTATATCGCGACAATTGTATACCCAACAATCCTAACCGCATTATATCTTCAACAGTAGCCGGAGTTATAACAGGAATTTGCCAAGAAGCAAATGCTGAACTTGTTTCATGTGGAATACTTGAACTTTTTGCCGAGTGATCATCACCAGCAAATGCTAATACACCACCATATTTTGCCGTGCCAAAAAAACTTGAATGCTTAAATTGGTCGCCACTACGATCTACACCAGGGCCTTTGCCATACCAAAAACCAAAAACGCCGTCTACTGTAGACGGCGATATAATTCCTAATTGTTGTGTACCCTGTACTGCTCCTACTGCTAAATCTTCATTAACTGCCGCTCTAAACTTTATATTATTTTTTGTTAGTAAATCATCATGTGATAAAAATTCTTTATCTAAATAGCCCAGGGGCGAACCTCTATAACCACTTACATATCCAGCCGTTTTTAACCCGGCTCGGCGATCAAGTTCTTTTTGCAATAATGCTAACTTAACAATTGCTTGTATACCTGATAAAACAAACTTTCCATTAATGCTAACATATTTGTCATTTAAATTAAACATTACATATTACTGTATGTTGCTTGATACACAAATATTAAAATTTTTACATTTTTCTATATTATTAATTGCTACTATTTTAACACGTTCAAGCATTTCATACCAATCTTCTTCACCACGATAGCCTACCCAACGCACTATTTCGCGTTTATTTACTTCATCCCATATAATAAATGTAGGAACACCATAAAGCCGGCCAATTATACCATTTCTATATGCATTGGCATAATCCTTATTTTCAATTACACCACTAGTAATGTCTATTTTTATAAGTGGTAAATCGGTACTTTGATAAGTTTGGGCAATTTCATTATCAGCTTGCTGACAAACTGGGCACCAATCCGTGCTGACAAACAACAATTGCAAAGCATGTGCTTGCAATGAAAAAAATAACAAAAATATTAATAAAACCCGTTTAATAAACACATTATTATTTAGTGTTTAGACATTAATTAACTTTTAGGAGGATAGTTTCTTTATTGATTCTACCGGTTAACTTTATATCAGTTGCTTTTATATCTTCAAGAAACTTACGCAATGCTACTTTTCCGGCTTTTTGAAACTCTTTTAGCGTTACATCAGGCTTACGGACTGTTTTTTGTATACTTTTATTTTCATCAAACCCTACAATACTGGCTCCTTTAACAGATAATTCTCCAGTACTAAACCCGTTACCTGCAACATATTTGCCTAACTTACGAGTTTTTGTATTAAATACCCACAACTCTTGGGCACCAATAATCTTTTTAGGATCTATTGAAACTATTTTATACGTATCATCCTTGGCTTTGTACTTTAATTTAGCAACTATTTTATCTAAACTTGGTGCTTTTTTAACTCTAATTTTACGAGTTGCTTTTTGTGCATTTGCATGATGCTCTGCATCTTCAGCAAGCATAGTATAAAATGCTAAAATCTTTTTAAGTTCTGATTTTTTATACGGATAACCTTCAGTTAATTGTACAAACATATCATCCTGTTCTTTTGGAGGATTCAATAATTCCGTTAAATCAGATATTTCCTGAGAATACAAGTCAGGAATCATTCCAGCCGCTTTGCCTGTAATTTCGTTTACTTGCAACGTAGTTAATAATTTAAATTTACTCTTAAACTTGTTTTGAAAAAACTTATCAATTTCTTCCTCAACATGTTTACCAAGAAAATTATTAAGATTTTCTTTCATGCGCTCTTGTATAGTTAGCACAGGAACAACTTTCTTAGGATCTATAACCTCCACGACTTTTTCTTTGCCTTCCATTTGAAGTAATTCTTCAAGTCTCTTATTAAGTGCCATAGTATATTCCTCTAACGGTGGGCATCCATCTGTGAGCATTTTTGCTAATGCACCATATGTAATACCAACTCTCCAATCTGGTACTAGCTTTACATGTTTTATTTTATCTTTATCTATTTTTTCTTTCTTTAAGTATTCAACAAACCATTTTTTACCATCTTTACTTTTATTCTTATAATTATAATATCGAGAACCCATTGACACTTGTTTTCGAACTGCTACTTTATCAACATCAATAACATGCTCATCTTTAAATTCTTCCCATGATGGTTTTCCAAATGGATTACCAGCTGCTGATTTTATTTTTCGTTTTCTTGGAGGCATGATTGCTATACTATATTAATTTATGAACCTTGTCAACCTATACAAACCGATAAATACAATAAAGAGAATTAACTATGCCTAGATTATCACTTTGGAAGCCTGAAAAAGGAAATGATTACAAGTTCATTGACCGTCTCGTGGGCGAACATATTTATGCTGGTGGAACTGGTATATTTATACACAAATATGTTGGTATATATGACCAAGGTGAAAAAATTCTCGAAGACGGCACCGTAGAACAGCCGGATGCAACACAACCTAACTATGGTAAAAGAAAATCATCAGAAGATATTGTTGCAGAAACAAAAATACAAGATTTACTATTTTTAGAAAATAGAGATCGCAAATATGACGAAGATGTTTATGATATGCGAGGGGTTTATAATCCAGCAGATAATGATTTTGATCTAACACAATTTGGTTTATTTTTAGCACAAGATACTATTTTTATGACGTTTCATTTAAACGATGCCATGTCTATATTAGGTCGTAAAATTATGAGTGGTGATGTATTAGAACTTCCTCATTTACTTGATGACACCGGACTTGATAATTCTGCAGGGCCTATAAGAAAATTTTATGTAGTCGAAGATGTAGTAAGAGAAGCGGCTGGTTTTGATGCAAACTGGTGGCCGCATTTAATCCGTGTTAAATGTCAAGCATTAGTTGACTCGGTCGAATATCGAGACATACTTGGCGACGGTAATGAAGCAGGTGATTTAAAACATATTTTAAGCACATATAATAATGAGTTAGAAATTAGTGAAGCTATCCTTGAGCAAGGTGAAAATGAAGTACCTAAACATGGATTTGAAGCTGGGCACATATTTTACGATGCTGAAACTGGAAAAAAATCTGTATGGACATCTGATGCAAAACCGCCCTTGGGTAGTTCTGTTGTAGGCAGTGGTAGTACATTTCCTACTAATCCGTCTTCTGGTGCTTATTACTTAAGAACAGATTTTAATCCACATAGGTTGTTCCTTTATAAAGATGATAAATGGATTAAAGTTGAGGATGATACACGGCAAATATGGAAGGCAGCTAATACAATACTTACAACCTTTATTGAGAATACTGGCACAATGAAAGATGGTAATACTAACGAAATTATGCCAACTAAGATTGGATTAAGTAAAGCATTAAAACCGAAATCGGATTTTTAAAGAGAAATTAAATGGCAAGTAGATATAGAGAAGCAGGTTATTTTTACGATGAGCAATTTCGCAGATACATTCTGCAATTTATGAGGCTCTTTGGTGGCTTATTAGTTAAAACCGGCGAAGGCAAAGATGGTGTAGAAAAGTTTATTAAAGTACCTTGCAGATATGCTGATATGCAACGCATGGTCGGGCATATACTAAAAAACAATAGCGAAAACGTTATTAACTCTTGCCCATTTATTACATCACATATATTAACACTACAACCAGATCGAGCACGAACACTTGATCCATTATATGTTGATAAACAACAAATTTCAGAACGAGCATTTGATGAAGAAACTCAGCAATATACAGAAAAAATGGGAAATAGATATAGTGTAGAAAGATTAATGCCTACACCATACACATTAACAATGCAAGTAGATGTATGGACAAGTAATGCAGATCAAAAATTACAATTAATGGAACAAATACTAGTTCTATTTAATCCATCCATTGAACTACAAAGTAACACTAATATACTCGACTGGACATCTCTTGTTATTGTAGAATTAACAGATATAAGTTGGAGTTCACGCGGCGTTCCACAAGGAGTCGATACACAAATTGATATTGGCTCAATGACATTTACAATGCCTGTATGGATTAGTCCTCCTGCAAAAGTATACCAACAGCGTGTTATTCAACAAATTACAAACAGGATCAACGATTACCCCGATGATTGGGATCCTGATGCTTATGATTTCTTTGGAGAGCAAACTTTCTTAACTCGAGATATTATTACTCCCCTTAATGCATCAATTAATGTAGCAAATGGACAAATACAATTATTAAACTACGCAGGACTAAATGATGATGGTGATGGTAATGAAATGAATTGGACCAAATATCTCGATCAATATGGTGGCTTAAAAGATAATGTTACGCAAATTAGATTGCGACTTAATGCAGATCCTGAAATAGATTCAAATCCAGTTGACATAGTAGGCACTATTGAAACGACTGGAACTGGAAATATAGTCAACTATACTGTTGATACTGACACACTACCCGGCACAGCGTTTACAGTTAACGCAATTATTAATCCGCATAAAAGTTATCCAAACGATGGCACATTACCAATAGCGGCAAACGGACAAAAATATTTAGTACTCGACGACATAGGTGCAACAGGCGCAGGCAATGTTACAAATGCATGGGGCAATCTTATAGCAAACAAAAATGATATTATACAATATAATGGCAGTAGTTGGGTAGTATTTTTTGATTCATCTGTAACATCAGATATTACTTACATACAAAATAATTTTACTGGAGACCAATTTAAATGGAACGGAACACAGTGGATGGATTCTTATCAAGGGAGATACTATCCAGGGTTTTGGCGGATAGTGATGTAAAAAACACCGAAAGGCATACATTAATACAATGCCCTAAGTGTAAAAAAGAGTTGTACTTTGACGATGAAAAAAATAAGTGGTTTTGTAAATCATGTAAATATATACATAAGGTGTTATAATGATAAAAGCAGTAGGCACTATTTTTTTAAGTCTTAAGACTAATCGTATATTACTCGGACTCCGTTCTGCAGACAGTTCCCATCCATTGACATGGAGTTTCTTTGGCGGTAAAGTCGAAGAAGGAGAAACTTTAGGCTACGCACTACAAAGAGAATTAGAAGAAGAACTCATAAATTTTCCTAAGATTATTAAAACAATACCATTAGATAATTTTGTTAGTAACGATGACGGTTTTAATTATGCTAGTTTTGTAAGTATCATTACAAATGAATTTCATCCAGAACTAAATGATGAACATGTGGGTTATGCATGGGTTAACATAGGAACATGGCCAATACCGCTACATGCTGGAACTAGACTAATCTTACAAAATAAAAACAATATTAAAAAACTTAACTTAATTCTTAATAGAACTAACTCTAAGTAAACTGCTCAGCAAATGGGTCAAATTCTATACCACATTTTTGGGCGCAAACACCTAATTTGCCATTTTCTAAACTATTCAGTGCCCAACTATTTTTAATATCCTCTAATAGTCCATTATTATTAACAACATCACTTAACCGATTATTAATAACATCAATACCTTCTTTACCGCCGGCGCGATCTATAAAATCCCAAATTTGTTCAACTTTATAATCTTTATGCCACCACTTGTACATACGACCGGCAGTCCAACAACACGGCATAAGAAGTCCTTCGGCAGTTATAAAAATACTCTTATCCTCATTAGCAACTTTACAGTTTATTTGGCAAGTGTTGTAATAATCCAACATACTACCATAAGTTTTAATTATTTCTTCTTGCTTTAGCAATGCCCTATTTTTATATTCTTCTTTAGTAGGTTTTGTTAAATTTTGTGTTTCTTGCCCTTTACGATTTACTGCTTGATGATCTTCTTTTGCTTTGCTTGTTGCGCTACTAATAAATCTTCCTGTTTTCTTTTTAGTAAACTTTTCAAATCCTAATTCATTAGCAAGCATTTCTGCTTCCTCTACTTGATGTTCATTGTGTTCAAATATTAAAAAGTCCCATCGTGCTCTGCCGCCGGCGCCAATAAATGCTCGCATACTACGTTCAACTATATCCCAATTTACATTCTGCCTATATAAATGATTTGTATCTTGCAACCCATCAACACTAAAAATAACTGTACCCATGCGTCCATATATTTTAGCAAGTCGTTCCCACCATTCGGGTTCACGAGCACCAGCATTTGTATTCATACTTAACCACATATTAGAATTATGCTTTCTAAAATACTCAAACACTTCTAATGTATCTTTAGCAACAATTGGGTCTCCTAAGTTACCACACATATACATTGTTTTTAATTGTTGTATAAAAGGAATACTAAAAATTTTTTGGGAATCTTCTAATGATAATTCAGCATCAGTCATATGCGGATTATCAGCACCACCGTTCATATTGCGATCGCACATAGGGCAAGCTGCTTGACAACGTTGTGTAATTTCTAAATGTACTGTTCTAATTTCATCATATCGGTACATTAACGATATCCTATTAACATAAACCTATTATACTTTTCAAGATTTAATACACCTTCATATAAAATATTATCAAGTGGTGCTATTTTTTTAAATTCATCAATATCGTTTACACAATTTATATGATCATCTATTTCAAAATAATCATTAGTTTGTAAAACAACCAATGCACCTTTAGGAATTAAATTATACCATAAAACAAAACTAGTTAAATGCTCACAACTTGTATTAACAATAGTAGTAGGCCTATCATATAATTCTTGTGCTTCACCATTACTTTTTATAGTATCATACGTATGGCCATCTCTATAATTAATTAAATGTATATCTTCAGTTTGTGCTTTGAATTGCCATTCAGCCATTACATATGGTCTATTAATAGTATCAGCAATTTTATAACATCCTTCATCTTTATCAAAAGATCTAATCTTCTCAACTTCTAAACCTGATTCAAATAACAGCAATGCCAAAGAACCATACCATCCAGCACATAAAAATACTGTGCCGAGATTTATATCTAATTTTACTAATTCATCTACAAGCCATTTTTTACTAGAAATTTGTCCCCTGGAAAAAGCATCGCGGAAATCTATATCTGGAAAAGTTCTTATAACTCTTGGAAGTGTATCAAACAAAGCAGGTGGATTTTCAATAAACAAACCAACTAATGCTCGAATTTCTTTATTTACAACTGCTTGGCGCAACGCATTCATTTGCCTATTTTCTGCATCTAGCCTTGCTAATACTCTAAATATTGAATAAATATTTTCTTCAATTATTGATTTACGCAAATCTTCTACAGGCATTGACAATGGTAAAAATTCTTTTTCTTGAAAATGTTCTACTACTCTAAAAACTGCGTGTAGATTCTTTTCTAGTGTACCTCGTCTAACATTATCTATAAGTTCAACAATTACTAAATCTTTCTCATTTGCATCAGCCGAAGCATTTTCAACTAATCTAAACAATGAATACAAATTATCTTCGACTATTGCTTTACGTAAATCTTCTACTGGCAAT
>CEPX01040191.1_pt1 | contig 11122 bp, 10 predicted proteins | sample 361361 | NCBI WGS metagenome assembly CEPX01 (sample SAMEA2619974, study PRJEB7988) | marine metagenome | biome: marine biome (ENVO:00000447); feature: mesopelagic zone (ENVO:00000213) & marine oxygen minimum zone (ENVO:01000065); material: "saline water (ENVO:00002010), including plankton...
TTTGGTCTGATCAATCATAACTACAGAATTATCTTTCCATTCTACTGTTTTTAGACTCATAGATATTCAGAAAAATAGTAGTAATTATTTTTTGGCATTATGTTTTAGTAGTTAAGTATTTTACAATATGCCAGATCATAATCGTATAATGAAGATTGCTGATTTAGAAAAAATTGACACTAAATCTATGTTTAATACTTATGATAAATGGCCAGAAATTGCAATTGAATCTTTTGAAACAAAATACGAAAAATTTGAATCAGAAGAAATTGATCACGTAGTATTTGCAGGAATGGGAGGTTCTGGTTCATTAGGAGATACAATTGGTGCGATTTTATCAAAAAATGATATTCATGTAAGTAATGTTAAAGGATATTTACTTCCAAAAACAGTTGATTCGAAAACATTAGTTATTGTTACCAGTATTTCAGGAAATACTACAGAATCATTAACAATTCTAGAGAATGCAAAAAATACTTCAGCAAAAATTGCAAGCTTCTCTTCTGGAGGAAAAATGGAATCATTTTGTAATAATAATAATATATTCTTTCAAAAAATTCCGATGATGCATTCACCTAGAGCGTCATATCCAAGTTTCTTATTTTCAATATTAAATATTTTAGAATCAATATTACCATTAGATCAAAATGAACTTTATGAGTCATTTTCTGCGTTAAAAAAAACAAGAGATAATATTTTTTCAGAAAATTTAACTGAGGGGAATAAATCTCTTGAATTAGCAAATTTTATTCAAAATATTGTATGTGTTTATTATCCTGCAGGTTTGCAAGCAGCGGCAATAAGATATAAGAATTCGTTGCAAGAAAATGCAAAGATTCATGCTATGACAGAAGATGTTATTGAGTCATGTCATAATGGAATAATGCCATGGGAAAGAGACGTTAACGTGTCACCAGTTTTCCTTCAAGGTAAAGATGATTATTTTAAAACAAAAGAACGATGGAAGATTTTAGAAGAATTTTTTGAATCAAAAAATAAGAAATACCATATTGTAAATTCTTTAAGTGGTAGCATTTTATCTAAAATAATTAATTTAGTTTATTTATTAGATTACTCATCAATCTATTCTGCAATTTTAAACAATGTGGATCCATCACCCGTGAATGCAATAGATTTTGTTAAAAAACGATTATGATACAGAGAAATTATACGTTAAGTTTTATATCCAAATTATAAATTATGATTAGATGAAAATAACCATAGGAATTCCAGCTTTTAATGAAGAAAAAAATATTGCATCAATAATCATTGAATTGAAAAAAATTACAGATTCTATAGTAGTATGTGATGATGGCTCATCTGATTTAACAGCTGATATCTCAGAAAAGTTAGGTGTGATTGTAATAAAACATAAAAAAAATATGGGTTATGGCGCTGCAATTAATTCGATTTTCAAAAAATGTGTTGAGATTAATAGTGACGTGTTAGTAACTTTTGATGCTGATGGACAACACAGAATAGTTGATCTGGAAAAAGTATTACAGCCTATAAAGAAAAATCAAGCAGATATTGTAATCGGGTCACGATTTTTAGATAATAAAAGTGACGTGCCAAATTATAGAAAAGTTGGAATAAAAATAATAACTCAAGTTACTAATGCGTCAATTAAGAAAAAATTGACAGATTCACAAAGTGGATTCAGAGCTTATAATCGGCAAGTATTAACACAAATTAATCCATCCGATGCTGGAATGGGAATTTCAACTGAAATTTTAATCAAAGCGAGTGGTCAAGGATTAAGAATTACAGAAGTGCCAATTAAAATTCTCTATTCAGGAAACACTTCAACTCATAATCCTTTAGAACATGGTGGATCAGTATTAATTAGTACAATAAAATATACGTCAATAGAACATCCACTCAAATTCTATGGTATTCCTTCTCTAATTTTTCTTATATTGGGCGGTATTTTTACATATTCAGCTGTTGTGTATTATGCAGAGATCGGACGATTAAATCCTAATTTAACATTGATTGCAATAGGAACTGTCTTAGTTGGAATTGTTTTATTAATTTCTGCAATATTATTATTTTCATTAGTAAATGTTGTTAGAGAAAAACACTAAAGATAAAATGTTACTTTACTGAATTAATTCTTTCAATATGATACTCTGCTAATGGTTCAAGTTCTTCCAAGTGAGAATCAATAAATTTTTTCACATCAGATTCATTAATTACTGTATCATGCAAAGTTCCATCAAAGTAGAATTTTTTATAGAAAGATTTCTGGAACCCAAACCAATCAAATTCTATGGTATTTTGTTCTATATATTCAAGAAAGTTACTTACGTCATTAAGAGAAACTTTTGTGTTTAAAGCAGTAATAATTAATTCAGGTAATTTTTCAAGTTGATCTACACGAAATACGGAAGGCATTTTTAGATATGCTACATCAGAAAATACTATTGTAGGTTTCTCATAAAAAGATGCTTCAAATCCAGAAGTTCCAGCTACGGTAAAAACTAAAGAACAGTTTTTAAATAAATTTTTTGCTGGGACAGAAGGATGAATGAATATGACATTAGGTATGTTAATAATTTGTTTATAATCATCAACTGTTCTCCAGGATCTGGTATGACCTGCAGGAGATTCTTTAACAAATAGTTTCATGCCTGTAGGAAGAGATTTCACAATATGTCTGATAATCTCAATTTGATTCGTATAATATGGTGCTTCTATTAAAAGTGGTCTTTCCATATCTACATGTAAAGGAAAATAAGCGAATGTATTTTCTAGAATTGGATCGTGAACTGAATTTTTATCAAGAAAATTTTTTCTAATTTTTGTTTTAAATGAAGTTAATACTGCGTTAAGAAGAACATTATTTTTTGTTCGCCCATAATAGTAATATTGGTTTTGATTCTTTTTTGAATCAGAAAAAATATACTTTAAGACAGCATCTAATTTTTGTTTTGGAGTAGTAGGTGTATTATAATCATTAAGGTATTTTGAAAATGTAAAACTATCAAGATAATTTCTAAGTTCTTCAAAAGTCTTATACTTTGATTGTCGAGTCAAAGGAGATTTAAATTCTAGATCAAATTGGTGGGACTTTTGTGAAATGAGTACTTTGCTTCCAAGATTGGTTCTACTAAGCATGAGAATTTTAGTTCCTCGCTTCTTGCACATTTCGGTAAAAAGATGATGATGATGTCTTGATGCATCTTTTGTTAAAAGATAATCAGGATTTATTTCGTCAAGAATTTTTTCAAATAATTTACATTCTTGTTCAAGAATTGAGTATATCTCATCATCCGTGAATTTATAAAATTCATTGAAACGGTAAAACACCCTTTCATTAATTGCTAAATTCCAGAGGTTAATTTGATATTTTTTTTCAAATTCTTTTAAATATTCAAAATCAACCTCTTGATTGTGTTTTTTCACATGATCAAAAAAATACCATGTTTTTTTGAATGAAGTTAATGTTTGGTTTTCAAAAAAAGTTCTTGGATTTGTAGTAATATCTACAATAGAATAATAATCTGCATCAAGTTTTTTTTGGATGATATTAGCCAAACAGAAATGTGTAAATTCTACACCGAACCAAAAAAATATTTTCTTTTTCATAATAGAATAAATTTTTCTAATTATTTAGAGGATTCTATCAATATGTTGTATGTTGATTAATTCTTTCTCAATCTTTTCTTTTTATCTAATTCTGATGGCCATACACGTTTAATACCATCACCTAAAATTTTATCTAACATTCGAACATCACGTACAAGAATATTCAACCCTCTAGATTCTAATGAAGCAGCATGATCAGAACCATACATAGTTCTATCTAAAGTAATATGACGTTCAATTGAAGTTGCACCAAGCAAAACTGCTGGAACACAAACTAATGATGCACCTACTTCGTGACCACTATAACCAACATTACAATTAAATTTTTCTTTAAGTGTCTTTATACAATTCAAATTTGCTTCTTCATAATTCATAGGATATGAACTATTTGTATGCATTAATTCAAAAGGACAATCGTAATTTTTGAATATATTTACTGCCGATTCTATCTCAGAAATAGTACTCATACCAGTAGAAATGTATGTAAGTTTTTTTTCTTCTGCAATATAATTCAGTAATTCAGTGTTTGTAACCATTGCAGATGCAACTTTGTTACGTTTAAGATTATATTGACGAAGAAACGCTTGACTTTCAATATCCCATGATGATGCAAACCATTCAATATCTTGTGTAAAACAGAATTTATCAATTTCATCATATTCAGATTTATCAAATTCAAGATGAAGTTTTTCGTCTCTAACAGTTGTACCCCAGGGACTATCACGTGACATATCCAAAATTTCTTTTGAATAGGCTTTTTCCACAGTTCGTTTTTGGAATTTAACAGCATCACATCCGGCTGATTTTGCTGTTTTAATTAATTTTTTAGCAATTTCAATATCACCATTATGATTTATCCCTATTTCAGCAATTATGAATACCAATAATTTAATGTAAAAAAGTTTTAGATTTAATGTTTTGTGAGAAATCATTTGTACAACAGGAAAAGGACCTACTAAGAAATTTTTCGGCAATTATAAATAATTATTTTAATGCTATGATACATGTCAAAAATTCTTTTAATTCAACCAAATCGTTGGGGAAGAGGTATTACAGCAATTTGGATTCCAAGTCATGCAGGAATATTAAAATCACGAAATCATGATGTGAAATTATTTGATTGTACTTTTTATCGAAATTGGACTAACAATGAATTAGATTTTAATACACAAAATCAACAATACGAACCAACAAATTACTATGATTATATTAAATGGAATGATAATGATATTTACAAAGATTTTCAAAAAATGATAGATGAATTTAGCCCCGATTTAATTTTCTGGTCAGCATTATCCTCACATATTCATGCAGAAGGTGAATATGTCAACATACAATACGGAAATATGCTAGTTACGAATGTTTCTACATCAGCAAAGAAAATCGCGGGAGGATTACAACCAACAGCAGAACCTGAAAACATAGCAAAAAGATTTCCAGATATCGATTTTTTTATTATGGGTGAATCAGAATTGGTTTTAGCAGAGATAGCTGATAAAATAGAACAAAAAAAAGATATTACTACCACGGATGGATTAATTTGGAGAAAAGATACAAAGAACATAATCAATAAGCCTCAAAAAATTATTTCTGATATGGATGTTATTTCACTGTATGATTATTCGTTGTTTGATGACCAAGTATTTTACAGAGCGTATAACGGCAAGGTTATCAGAGCGGTGGATTATGAGTTATCGCGTGGATGCGTTTATGCTTGTTCTTATTGTGTGGAAACTACAATTCAACAATATTATGGATTTACTGATATCACAAAACAAGGAACCTTAAAGAACGCAGTATCATATTTGCGTAATAAAAGTTCTAAAAGAATATTTGATGAAATAAAATTCTTGAATGAAAAGTTTGGGATAGAGTTGATTAGATGCCAAGATACCAATTTCTTAACAATTAATAAAAAAATACTTGAAGAACTGGCAGAATTAATTGATAAATCTGATTTACCAGTCTATCTATATATTGAGACAAGACCAGAAGGAATAACTAAATCTAGCATTGATCTTTTAAAGAAATTACATGTAGATGGTGTTGGAATGGGAGTAGAAGTTTCTTCTGAAACATTTAGAAAAAACATTCTCAATAGATTTCCTGCACAAGATAAAATTATTGAAGCGTTTGAATTATTGAAAAATGCAAGCATTAAGAGTACGGCTTATAATATTATTGGGTTACCGAATGAAACAGAAGACATGATTATTGATACAATTAAGTTTAATTCTATTCTTAAACCGGATAATATTACAGTAGCATTTTATTCACCATATTTAGGAACAAGTTTACAAGTAGAATCAAAAGAGATTGGGGATTTCAATAATTATGAATATAATATAGATAATCAATTAAGGACAGTTACCAGATCGTCTAAAATTAGTAAGGAATTACTTAATTTTTACAAGAGAAATTTTACAAAATTAGTAAGAGGTGGTTTAGAGAAATTAGAAGAAATAAAGAAATCTGAAGTGCAATGATGTCTAAGATTGTAATCGGCACATGGCCATTAAGTGGAGATTTTGGAAAAATTAGTGCCACTAAATGTCAAGATGTTTTAGAATATTGCTATGAATTAGGAATAAAAGAATTTGATACAGCGCCTAATTACGGTAATGGGTTTATAGAGAATCAGTTAGGTGTAGTTTTCAAAAAAAAAGAAGATGTTTTAATAAATACAAAGATGGGAAATTTTCCTTTTAAGAAAAAGAGTTATCAAGTAAAAGAATTGACGAAATCTTTTGCTGAAAGCTTAAAAAAACTACAAAGGGATTCAATTAATATTTTATTTTTACATAATCCACGAGATGAAATAGAGGATTACACAGAAGTTTTAGATTTTATGCATGAGTTAAAAGATAAAAACAAAATAAATGAGATTGGATTAAGTAAAGCAAGGAATTTTAATTATGAAGAATATGTTAATTTAGAAGAGTTTGATGTGATTCAAGACGACATTAATTTATTATCATTAGATGTTTTGAAAAAACCCAAACCAAAAGGAACAGTGTTAATGGCAAGATCACCATTAGCTAGTGGTTTATTAGCAAATAGAATTACGGAAAAAACTATTTTTCCACCTGATGATCAGAGATCAACTTGGTTGTATGGAGAAAGATTAAAGTCATTAATGCGCAGAATTAGAGAAATTAAAAAAATCTCAAATTTAGAATTGTCCAGTCTCGCAATTCGATTTCTTTTAAATCAGAGCTCTATTGACAAAATAATTTTTGGGATAAAAAGTAGAGAGCATATCAAGAGTATTACCAGTGAAATTAATGAAAAATTATTAGATGAAAGTATTTCACAAAATTTGACTAAACTTTACGATAATGATTTTGGATTGAAAAATGAGATAGAATTTGCGTATTAATTATTTATTTTTTGATGGACTTTTAATTTCAATAAGTTGTGTGTTAGTATAATCACCGCCCATATGCTTTATACATTTTTTACACCATGAATTTTCCTCATAATTGCCATGTTTATGAATATCTCTAAGATTATGCATTTCTTTTGAATTCCAAAGTTCATGTATGCTGTGATCCTTTAGATTTCCAAGAGTTAATTCTTCACTAAAGAATGCGCAGCACGGACAAACTTCGCCATTACTTCTAATAAGAACTCTTTGCCACGGTTGTTGACAATTAAAACCAGATTCTTGAATTTTATTTCTAAACGTGGAAGAGGATGACAAGAATTCTGAATAGTTTGCATCTAGATCTGGTGGCTGAAAATCCTGGATTACTATAAAATCAACCTCATCTTGCCATTTTTCAATAAATAGATCTTCTTCATGTTCATTAAATTTTGTTTTGCAGAAATTCACACCTACAACAGGCAGTTCAAATTTTTCTTGTTTCTTAATTTCAAGAAATCTTTTTATGTTATTCATGGTCACGTCAAACTTACCACCTAACCTAACTTTTTCATATGTTTCCTTAGTTGCGGCATCCAAACTAAAACGAACTCTAGTTATCCCAGATTTCAAAAATTTCCTTGCTCGTTCTTCAGATAATATTGTACCATTGGTATTCAGCATGATATCAATAAAACCATGATCCGCTGCAAATTTGATATAATTTTCAAGATTCTTATCAAGGAATGGCTCGTTAGTTCCTTGAGGTTCCACTGAAGGGCAGTTGTATTTTTCACCCTCAAGAATTATTTTTTCATACAATTTCCAATCCATTTTATCTGAAGAGATGTATTTTGTATGTGCTTCAGGCTGTCCAATAGGACATGATGGACACATCAAATTGCATATTTGGTTTGTTTCTAACTGTAGAAACAAAGGAAAATCAGTTTCTAATTCAAATCTATTTGCTGCATTCCATTTTTTTCTATAATCTTCAAATTTTTTGCCTATTATTGATACCAGTTTAGAATTGACATCTTCCTCAGATGCAAACCATCTCACTTTTTCATCTGTAGTGTATAATTTGCTATCTAGCATAACAAACAATTTCTTGAGGCATCTAATTAAAATATTACCAAGAAAATGTTTCCATCAAAAATTAGAAAAAAATCAATAATTAGTAAAGATTGAATATTATATACAAAATTATACATAGATGCAAGAAAAAAACACCTTTTTTGTTATACCCGCTAGAAGGGATTCTAAAGGATTCCCATTTAAAAATCGAATATTATTGGAATATACAACCAAGCAAATTCCAACAGAACTTCAAGAAAAAACCATTGTTACCACAAATGATGATGAAATTATCAAAAAATTATCTGAATCCAAAATTAGTATTATAAAACGAGATGAACGATTGTGTTTAGATGATGCAAACATAAGAGACGTTATGGTAGACGTTATAAACAAATTTCATATGAAAACAAACGACATCATAGTAATGTTATATTTGACATCACCTGACAGAGTGTTTTCAGATATTAAAAAAATCCTAGATTATTTTTTAACTAATAATTTAAAGACATTAACATGTTGTATTGAACCGAAAACCCATCCTTATCTTTGTTTATATCAAAAAGATGATGGGAGGGGAGAACAAATTATTAAACATGATCTGTACAGAAGGCAAGATTATCCTCCATGCATAGAGCTAAGACATTTTGTATGTATTTTTGAAGTGAGTGAAGTTAAAAAATTAAACAAGAATATGTATAATGATGACACATTTTTTTACAAAATTGATAATGATTTGGATATAGATAATGAAGATGAATTAAAAAAATATTTAGAAAACAATCTAAGATAGATGAGTATACTTTAAGTAAAAGACAGTATTAAAAAAAATAATTGAATCCTAATTTCTTTATTGTTGGAGGTTCAAAATGTGGAACTACAAACATTTCATTTTATCTTAATTTACATTCTCAAGTATTTATTTCAAAATTAAATGAGCCATATTATTTTTGCAAGTGGGACTTACCTAAAGATTTCAAGAGAGAATCTATGATCACTGATAGAAAAAAATATTTAGAATTATTTAAAAATGCAAAAAAACACAATGCTGTTGGAGAGGCTACACCATCATATCTTCATTCACCTAGCGCAGCATCAAAAATAAGAGAAACATTTCCTGATTCAAAAATAATTATTTCAATACGAAATCCTATTGAAAGGGCATATTCTGGTTATTTTTCCAATGAATTTATGCGTAAAGATGAGCTTAGTTTCATGGATATGATAAAATTACATAAAAAAATAATAGATGAAAAAAAATTCTATATTTATAATATTCTAGAACCAGGCTTTTATTCAAAACATATAAAGCGATTTCAAGAATGTTTTGAACCAGATAAAATAAAGATAATTATTTTTGAGGAATATATAAAAAATATAGAAAAAACAATTACATCAATCCTAGAATTTTTAGAATTAGATGATAACATCCAGTTTGTTGAACAGCCAAAAAAAGGATATAGAGTTCCTAAGAATCAAGTTAGTAAATTAGTATTAGAAAATAAAACAATTAGAAAAATGAGTACAATGTTAATTCCTACACTCACGCGTCAGAAGTTAGGCGATAAATTCTTTCTAAATGAGACAGATAGACCAGCCATGCAAGAAAGAGAACGGATGTTTTTAAAAGATATTTATCAGAATGAAGTAAAAGATTTAGAGAGATTATTAGGTAAAAAATTACCCTGGGCAGATTTTTATGGAAAATAATTTCTACATAGTTTTTCAAATATTGAATATTAAAATAGACTAAGAAAATTGCTGAATGGATAGAATTCTTTAACTAGACTGTTAGATCCAAATCATGTATAGTGGATTTAAAGAAAATTGTCGATCTATCAGGGAAAACAGCAATAATAACAGGTGGTGCGGGATTACTTGGACGAGTATACGCATCAACATTATTAGAGAATGGAGCAAAAGTTATTGCGTTAGATAAAAAAATCAATCAGAATTTTGTCATTAATCAGATAAAGAATGAATTCAAACTAGATCAAAAAAAGATTAAGAATTTAAAATTAATCCAATGTGATATAACAGACAGCAAACAGATTAATAATATATTTCAAGAATTAAGTGAAATAAAAAATTTAAAAATATTAGTGAATAATGCATCATTAGTAAAACAAGTAGGAAAAGACAACTTAGTCGACTCGTATAAAACATTCTTAGAGATGAAACCTAATGATTGGGAGGAATTTTTTTCTGTTGATCTTACTGGCACATTATTAATGTCTCAAAAAGTTATTCCATATATGCAAAAAAACGGTGGTGGTTCAATAATTAATATTTCATCAACATATGGAATTTTATCGCCAGATCAGAGGCTTTACAAGCATTTTAACGATAATCTATCAGCAAAAGAAAAAAAAATGGGTGTTAAAATTGAAAAGCCGATAGGATATTCAATTAGCAAATCAGGAATTCTAAATTTAACAAGATTTTTAGCTACCAAGTTTGCAAAAGATAGTATTAGAGTTAATACGCTTACATTAGGAGGAGTGGAAGATAATAATCCGCCTAAGTTTGTAAAGGCATACTCTGAACGTACACCATTAGGACGCATGGCAGATAAGAAAGAATACTCCGGACCGTTACTTTTCTTAGCTTCAGAAATGTCATCTTATATGACAGGTTCCAATCTAATTGTAGATGGAGGATGGAGTGCATGGTAATTAAATTTTTAAAATCTATTTAGTGAATTAAATTATGAATAGAATAAAATTAACAGAAAATAGATGGATTGGTGAAAATGAACCTCCATTCGTAATCGCAGAAATTGGAAATAATCATAATGGTGATTTCAATATGGCGTTTAAATTGATTAAAATTGCAAAGGAAATAGGAGTAGATGCGGTAAAATTTCAGGTTAAGAATATTGAGAAATCGTTTTCAAAAGAACTGTTAGATTCATCTTATGTAAATGAAAATTCGTTTGGTAAGACTTATCGTGAACACAAGCAAGTATTAGAATTTTCAGAACAACAATTGAAACAGATTTATGATTATGCAAAGACCCTAGGCATTGTTTGTTTTTCCACACCATTTGATATAGATTCTGTCGATCTTTTAGAAAGAATAGATAATCCA
>CEPX01121950.1_pt1 | contig 11122 bp, 15 predicted proteins | sample 361361 | NCBI WGS metagenome assembly CEPX01 (sample SAMEA2619974, study PRJEB7988) | marine metagenome | biome: marine biome (ENVO:00000447); feature: mesopelagic zone (ENVO:00000213) & marine oxygen minimum zone (ENVO:01000065); material: "saline water (ENVO:00002010), including plankton...
CCTATTTGAACTTCGCTCTGCTCGTTCTAATCCTTCAAGTAAACTAGAGATTACCAAGGCAACGCAATAACTACTATGCTACAGAGGCGTAAATAAAAAAATGCGAGGGAGGGGATTCGAACCCCCGGACACACTAAGTGACAGGATATCCCACTTACAGATGGGTGCCACATTATGGCACTGGTCTTAAGTCTCGCAGCTATTACTAGCACCTGCGCGTTTGACCAGGCTTCGCTCTGAGGTTCATTAAGAAAACTTAATGACTACCCTCGCATTTGCCTGGCATTAAAAAAGAAATAAAAACTGTATTTAAACATTGCTATTTATCCGACTTTCATCCTGTACAAATTAAAAAAAGCCTTGAGCCTCTTATGCAAATCATAGCAATCTTCATTGACAACTCCTTCAAATCTCTCTGCCTCCGTCATTCCTATATTCCATATGTATTTATCGAAAAGCGTCCTTAGAAAAGTGTATAGTGGATTTGCTGACCATTGGTGGGCAAGTTTTGCCTCGACAAAGCCGTCTATTACTATCAACACATCTGCCTGATTTAGCCTTACTGTACGGCCTCTTCTTTTTATCTTAAGCTCCTTTACATTATTGAACAATGCCCTTAATCTCACTACTGGCTTTACAAGATGGGTTGCTTCTTTCCAGGCCTCTACTACCCATTCTATTTTTTTCCCTTTTTGCCTTACATCCTCTGTTTTTCGTTTTTGGTCTTTATGCATGCCTTTTTCTTCCATCCATTTCTCTACCTCTGCATAAAATTTCTCTATTGACAAGGGGCCGTTATAGCTTAACCTCAAATCAAATACTACATGTTTTTTCTCTACCATTTTAATGGGGCGGGGTAAAAGGCGGAATTTTTGATACCACCTTATAATGTTTGTAAATGTTAAGAAACTGTTCCACTGCGTGGTGCAAATGATGCACATCATGGCTTAATCTTTGTTCAAATCTCTCTGTATAGACTTTATAAATAAATTTATTGTAAATTGTCCTCAAAAACTGGAAAAATGGTTTAGATTCCCATCTGTCCTCTTGATCATATTCGATATAACCGTCAAGGTACATTACTATCCTTCCATTCCCAATCTTGACTTTTTTTTTATCTATTACCGCATCTACCTTGTTGTAATCGTAAACTAAGATTCTTACCTTAATATGGTGCCTGGTGTAATCACTTATTCTTTTCCAGGGCATTATCAGCCATTCCATATGTTTTCCTGTTTTTGTATTCTGCTCAAATTCTTTTTCAACCTTTAAATCAAAACCTCTTTCAAAGAGGAAAACGTTTATATGCTTAAACAAGGCGTTAGCGTCAAAAGGTCCACCATAATTTAATCTTAAATGGTCAACAACTATTGTAACTTCAGACATTTTATCTTACTCCGGCAAAGTATCTATGTTCAAAACCTTCCGACTCCATTTTCAATCTTTCCTTTACTAACGATTGCAGCCTTAAAAAAACTTTATAATACATATGATCCCACCATATACCTTCTATTTTTTTCTTTATGACGTAGGTATGGTAATAGTTTCTCAAATTAGCATAGAAAGCATTGTCTTCCCATCTTTTTTCATAGTCCATTTCTACATTGCCTCTGAATTGTATCCATATCCTGCCCTTGGTAAATGTTCTTTTGCTTCCGTCTTTCATCACAACTTCCGTATCCTGGGTATCAAAGGTATGCAAAAAAAGCTTTATGATAAATTTATAATATTCCTCCACCTCCCTTGTAGCCTCCCATACATAATAGGTTTCGAGGCCAAAGGGTCCAGGACGCTTTTGTATATACTTAGATTCATAAAACTTAAACTTATCACGATGGAAAAAAGAAGCGACAAACTCATATAAATCCTGCATATCCCAGACCCCCTTGTACTGGATATAATTAGTAATCATGGGGATTCCTTTATGCTTAAACGGCAATGGTTCAGCCATAAGAAAAAACTTGGATAGAACATATATAAATTTTTTGGAAATCTAAAATTTTTAATTCATCGAAACTTGAAAATTCATCACATTTTCAGGTTTGAACGTTTCTAAATTCTATAATTCAATTTCCTGTCTAGCGCAGTTTTCACAAAGAACTGTTTGGTCAATTTCTTTTACTTTTTCAGAATATTCTCCGCATACCTGGCAGATGCCTTCTGTCGGTATTATGCGGTTTATGGGTTTTCTGCCCTCTTCCTTTAATTCAAATTTCTCAACAATCAGATCAAAAAGCTGAGGTTCAATTTTAAGAATATCTTTTATTGTTAACAAACCTACCATTTCATCGTTTTCCACAACAGGCAAGTGCCGGATATTGTTGTCTCTCATTTTTATAAGCGCATCATAAATATCCGCATCTGGTAAAATTGTAAGTAATTTTGTTTCAGAAAAATTTTTTACTTTTTCATTTGTATCTATTCCGTTAGCTACAGCCTTCCTTACAATGTCCTGCTCCGTCAAGATTCCCAATGAGTTCCAGTCCTTAACTACGACAGCGCCAACATGCTTCTTAGACATTATTTTTGCGCATTCCAACAGGCTTATTTCAGGATTTATAGAAACAGGGTTTATGGTCATAGCATCCGCAACTTTATAGCCTGATTTCATCGGTAATTTGCTTAATTTTTAGAATTTATAAAGTTATTGATTTGAATATTACCAGAAAATATACAATACAAAATAGATAAAATATTTTGATTATATCAAAATGGGGCGGCTTGCGAGAATCGAACTCGCGCCAGAGGATCCACAGTCCCCTATTCTGCCACTAAACTAAAACCGCCATAATCATTAGAACTGACTTTTGCCTTATAAATCTTTTGCGATTATTTTTTTAGAAATAGTTGATAAAGTATGTAAGGCAGTATAAAGGCAATAGCGTAAACTGCTCCTACTGTTATTGGGTCTTGTGGGCTTTCTACCCCAACTAATTTTTTCATATTGTTGGATATAAGAGCAAAATTTATTACAGCAATAATTGGAATTATAATTCCAAGGAATAAATGGTGTCTTGTTTCCAAATTCTCTATGCTTCTTATCAATAATTCAAACAATAAACCAAAGGCAAATGCCAGAGTAAATACTACAATATAAAGGTGTAAGCCTTCTAGCGCAAGAATTACCGGAATTAATGAGATCAAAATAATGAAATTCCCAATTAGTGCAATCAATAAAGAAAGCCAATAAACAAATTTATCAAGAACTTTTATTTGTGGATGCTTGCTCTTTTTTGCTTTTTCTATTATTTTTATGGTTTGATTTATATCTTTTTTGCCCCATCCTTTTTCAATAAGGTGGTTTTTTAGGTTTTCCATTAATCCTCTTCTTTTCCTTCAACAATCCTTTCAACATAATTAATAAAATTTTTTGCTGTTCCATAATACTCTTTCAAAATATCTATGTTCACTTCTTCTACTCGGCCATTATCAATTGTGCATATCATTGTGACATGTCTCCTATACTCTTCCCTTTTGCTGTAATTTGCCTTCATTATCTTTCTTAATCTAAGATAAAGATCCATGTAATTCGCAATTTCCTCATCTGTAAATGTTTTCATCATTAGTTTAGAGTCCATCACAGGATTATTCGGTATGTTATCAATCTTTTTTTGTTCTTTTGCATACTTAAGCAGAGATTCTATACCGAAAGAGAAGGTACTTATCAATCTCTCAACCATATGCCTCATCATATCTGCAGTGCGAGTGTACTTTAGGCTTACATAGAACAGATGGTCCACTCTCTTTAATTCTTCTTTTGCATTATCTAAAGCTTCTTCCATTTTAGTTACCTAAATATTGCCTCGTCTTTGCTCACAATAGCAGAGATATTTTTTACAAATGATTTTGCCTTCTGCACATAATCACGAATCGTATTTTCGGTTACAGTTTTCATTCTATAATTTCCATTACATATTATCAAGCTATTGTTTCTTGAGAATTCCATGGGGCTTTTTTTACGGGATATTATTATCTCCTTTATTTCTTGTATAATTTTTTGATATTCTGAATCTAGGTTGTATTTCTTTGAACATTTGTCCTTAAACAAATCAAACTTGCTTGCAAAATTATCTGGGAAAGGGGGTATGCGCTTGAAAAGCCTCTCATAATAAAGCAAAGAGCTCATTCCATATGTAAATGTTAGGAATAGATTTTCAAGAGAGGAAATGAGCAATCTTGGATCATTAACCAGGGGGTAGGTCATTGTTAATATATGGTCTGCAAGCTTAAGTTTTTTGTTTGCTGCGTCTCTTAATTCTTGAAATTTTTCCATGAATGGTTGTTAGGAATATAAGTTTAAATATTTTGTTGAAATTTGTTGAAATATATTTATTGGTCTTTTAGAGACATAATGGCCTTTGCCAAATCATGGCTGTTATTTTCAATAGCTTCTCTTGCCTTTTCTTCAGTTGCACCTGTTTGCTGCATGACTGTTTTAATATCATCTTCATTTATTTCTGGTTCAGAAGAGACTGGGCGTTCTTCAATTTCTCCAACAATTTGAAAAGTCTCCTGGCCCATCATATTAACCTTGCTTACCTGAGGATTTTGGATTACGATTTCCTTATCGCTTGTTTTTATTATAACTTCCTGTGCATCTATGCCTTCCTGCTTAATCCCTAGTCTTTTCATTGCCTTCTGTACGTCCCTTGGGTTCATTCCTGGTATCATTTTATATTCCTAAAATGCTGTATCCATAAGAGTAAAGAAATACCATTATAACAATGACAATAATACACATAATAATGATATGCCCTGGCTTTACCCTAATCTTGCTTTTGTACTCGCCAAAGTACCTCATAAGGCCGCCCATTCCAGAGGGCATTGAAATTTTTTCTTGAGCCATTTTTATTGTTTTAATTTAAAGATTAGCAGGGTCAGAATAAGCCACCTTCTGTCAGATGTTTTTAGCCGCATTAGCAGCCATCATCTGTCTTAGCATTTAACTAAGCGTCTGTTAAGTTGCATATCAACCATTTTGACTTGCACCAGACAGGACTCACCGTTTCATCCTTCCCATAAAAAACGTCAGCTGGTCAACTTGTTTTTGTTGCCAAAAACTTCGCTAGCATCATACTATTCTATGGAGGTTTCGTTTCTGAGTGGTTGCCATCCATTACTGGATCTTGCTTTTGCAAGTATCTATTAGGCAAAAAACCCAAGTGGGTGGACTTTCCTCAGTATTATTAATATAATACCGTTAGCTAAGTACTGACCCTACACTTAAATGTAAGAGTTAAATGTTTATAAATTTAATCCTTTTTATCCCTTTTTATCCCTTTTTATCTGCCCTTAATAATGGCCCCTTTTCTTTGTATTTATTTTTGTCTGGTAAGCACAAAAACGTCATATTTCATTTTTCCACTAAAGACCTTTCTTTGATCAGAAACTTCAAATTTATACTTAGAGGAATGTTTTTCTATTAATTCTTTATTTCCAATCAATACAATCTTCCCTTTTTCGTTCAATATAAATTCTGCCTGGTAGAAGAATTCATTGTAAATTTCATTTATCTCATTTTTCTGCAATGAAGGCAGCTTAGTAATTATCTTATCTATTTCGCCTTTGCGGAATTTTGTGTCTAGCCATTCCAATTCTGTCCTGCTGAAGCTTATTTTTTTTCCGATACCTGCTATTTTGCTGTTTTTCTTTGCGTAGTTGATATATTTCATTGATGAATCGATATTATTAATGTTCAATTTGTTATCTGACATCCCTTTATCAAGTTTTTTGAATAATTTATTAAAATTATAATTTTTGAATTTGTCGCATTTTGGAAAAATAAGTTTTTCCTTATTGAAGAAGTTTATTGGAAATTTTGATTCGAACAAAGCAGCTTCTAGGGATATTGTTCCAGAACCTGAGAAGCAATCAAGCATTGTGTCTTTTTTATTATACTCGGATAACCGAACAAGGGAATAGGCTATTGTACCCCTCATATCAGAAGGGTGTACAACTATTTTATAAGATCTTTTGCTTAAGTCAAAACCAGCAAAATCTATTCCAACATAGCATTTATTTTGCAATAAATAAACAAAGATTATTATTTCTGGACTGTCGAGATTAACTTTTTGTTTATAACCATATTTTTCTTTTATGTTATTTATTATCAATTCTCCTAATTTTTTTTCAATTTCCGGCGTAGATAAATTATCTTGGGTTTTTATGCATTTTACTTTAAATTGGGTGCTCTTATTTAACCATTCATTAAGTTCTATTTTTTCTAAATTTTTTCTGAAATCGTCAATTATGTTATTGTAATTAAATTTGCGTAATAGGCAGTAAACTCCTATTGCAGATTGAGATTTGTAGCATAGTTTAAACAAATCTTCATATACCTTTATATCAAAAATAAGGCATGTTTCTTCCGTCTTTGAGTTTTTCCCTATAAGTTCTTCCACTTCCAAAGCTGCTATGTCTTCCATCCCTTTATGCGTGATTAAAAGTCCTTTCATAAGGTGTTGGATTTAGAAGCATTTATAAAAATGTTTATAATTGGTAAAGCAACACCATAATTAAATAATAATATAAAATTTAATAAGAATAATAATTAATGAAAATATTAGAGAAATAATTAATATTGGCGAGAATGAAAAAAATACTCTTAGATACTAATTTTTTGATGGCATGCGGACAGTTCAAAGTTGATATATTCGCACAAATAGACAAAATATCTGCATTTAAATATAAACTTTTTGCACTAGACAAGATCTTGGATGAGCTAAAAAAAATTGTTGAGGAACAAAAAGGCAAACATAAAGATGCTGCTAAGATTGCATTAAAGCTAATAGATATTAAAAATATAAATATAATAAAGACAAAAAGCAATCAGAAAACAGATGATATAATTCTTGATTTAGCGATTAAAAATGATTTTATTGTTGCTACACAGGACAAGGAGTTAAAATCAAGGTTGAAGGAAAAAAGCATTACTTTGATAATATTGAGGCAGAATAAAAAAGTGGTATTTTATCCCTAATTTACTAAAAATTCGGTGGAAAGGTTTAAATAGCATTCATTTATCCTTTAAGTGAGATGTATTACAAAATAGAGCTTAAAGACAGAGTTAGGGTACCTCCAGAGCTGTTTAATCTAGAGGTAAAAAGATCTGTTATAGAGAGCATAAAAAAGAAATATGCAGGTTATATATCCAAAGACTTGGGCATTGTTATAGACATATCTGATGTAAAAGAAACCGGAGAAGGCATTATAATACCAGGGGATGGGTCTTCTTATTATGAGACTGTTTTTGAGATTCTTACCTTTAAGCCCGAGCTACAAGAAGTTGTCCTGGGGAAGATAAGAGATATAGTGGATTTTGGAGCTTTCATAACCTTGGGTCCTATAGACGGCATGATACACATAAGCCAGACAATGGATGATTTTGTAAGTTTTAACAAGGAAAAAACCCTATCAGGCAAAGAGAACAAAAAAACTCTAAAAATTAATGATGTTTGCAGAGCAAGAATAATTGCTGTTTCATTTAAGGATCCTTTAAACCCGAAATTAGGCCTTACAATGAGGCAACAAGGATTGGGAAGGCTGGATTGGATAGAGGAAGAAGAGCAAGAGGGTGCAAAAAAAGAGACAAAAAAAGAAGTTAAGAAGAAGAAAGTTAAGAAGAAGAAATAATAATCTAAGATGAAAAAAAAAGTCTGTAAAGGATGTAAGATTTTTGTGGAGGGCAATGTTTGCCCCATATGCAAGGGTAATCAGTTTTCCGTAAATTGGCAAGGGAGATTAAACATATTAGATGCAAATAAATCTGGAATTGCAGAAAAAATGAGTATAAAAGTGAAAGGAGAATACGCTATAAAATCTAGGTGATTTTTCTATGGAATTAAAGATTATCAACAAGAAAGAAGATCCTTTATTGTCCAGGACAAAAGTGGAATCAGAAATATCTTTTGAGAAATCAACACCTTCAAAAGATGAAGTTAAGAGTAAACTGGGTAAAGAGCTTGGTAAAGATGAAAAATTAATTGTAATTAAAGGTATATACACGGAGTATGGATTAAAAAAAACTAAAAATTTATCTTATGTTTATGAAAACGAAGAGTCTCTTAAAAAAATAGAGGTAGAGAAAAAGGGGAAAGGTGAAAAAAAGGAATCCAAACCAGAAGAAAAGGCAGCGGAAAAACCTCAGGAAGAGAAGAAAGAAGAAAAGCAGGAGCAGAAAGAAGCAAAACCTGGAACAGAACAAGAAGAACAGAAACCAAAAGAGCCTAAATCTGAGGAAAAACCTAAAGATCAGGTAAAAGAGAAGAAACAATAAAATGGCAAAGAAAAAGAAGAAAGAAAAAAAGGCTATGCAGGTGTGGAAGCTTTATCAGGCATCCGGAAATAAACTGGAAAGGAAAAACAGATTCTGCTCTAAATGTGGTCAAGGGTATTTTTTGGCAAAACATAAAGATAGAGAGACATGCGGAAAATGCGGATTTACTGAGTTCATTTCTAATAAATAAATTCTATACCTATTGTTTCTTATTTTATTTTAAATCAATCAATTATTGTTTAAGTTAATTTCTATTTTTAAATTATATTGCATGTTTAATACATGTTTAATACATTTTTAATACATGTTTAATACTATATTGGTTTAAGATGCAAAATTTTTATTTATCCCAGAATAATATGAAAATTATATAAATTGAGAAAAAGTCTTTTATAACATTATATTTAGTTGTTCTTAATAATCTCCTGGAATGCAAGAAAGTCTTCAGTAGTTAATTTTTTCCCTTCCTTAATTTTTTCTTCCATCTCGTGCTCTTTATTTTTGATGAGTGTTGTTTCTTTTAGTTTTCTTTTCTCCTCCTCTTCCAATTCGAATTTGTTGATTTTTCCCTTTAGAATATTCATAACAACTAATTTTTCCTTCAATTTATTATTTATGTAACTGAAATTTTTCTTAAAATCAAAAAATTTCTTGAATGCTTCTTCTTCCTGGACTTTAAGTCGATCTATTTCTTTTGAGTTTTTTATTATGCTTTCATGAAGTTCCTGGCTTTCTTTAGCAAGTTTTTGCACTTCATTGTGGGTTTCATTATTGTTCTTTTTTAAGCCATTAATTTCCAAGTTCAGTTTTTTTATTTTTTCGTGAATATCAATAATTGCTGATGATTCCCTTAGTGATTTTTTTAAAACTTTCAGTTTTTTTGATAACTTCTTTTCTTTCTCGAAAGACATTGCTTCTGTTTCCATCCTTACTTCTATCTTGTCAATGTATCCTTTCAGATTTTGAGCACCTTCAATTTTCAAATTTTTTGCCAAATCTCTTGCTCTGTTCTTTAATTTTACGAGTTCAGAAATCTTTTTTCTTATTCCTTCATTAAGCTTGTTTCTCTTTTCCTTCAGTTCCTTTACCTTTTTTGTCAGAGAGTCTCTTTTAGTCCTATTCTCGTTTATACTTTTAATCTTCCCCCTTATATTTCCGGATAGATATTCTTTTTTATTAAACCATGATTCTTTTTTGTTATTACTTTTGTTTAGGTCCCTATTAGAAGAATCAATTTCATTTCTTAATTTTTCCAATCCATTAAATAATTCTTTTTTTGTCTCTTTTTTCATTTGCTCTAGGGTCATTCTTTTATTTCATTAAAATAAGAAGTATAAAAATATTGTTAAAATTAATTATAAACCATCAATAATAAAAAAAATAAAAAAGTAAAAAATAACTTATCCGAACAGCGACCCTAAACCGGCTGCTGCCTGCTCCTCAGATTTTTTCTCTTCTACTTCTTGTTTCTTCTTATCGACTTCTTTCTTTGCCCCTTCTGCTGGTGCGGCTTCTCCTGCCGGTGCAGCTTGTGCAGCAGCAATTGGCACTGCAGCTTTTTCTATTGCTTCGTCAATATTCACCCCTTCCAAAGCAGAGACTAGTGCTTTAACGCGTGCTTCATCCACTTTGATATTAGCAGCTTCAAGCACTTTCTTTACATTAGCTTCATCTACTTTTTGTCCTGCCTTGTGCAGCAACATTGCAGTATATACATATTCCATTTTTACCTCCATAATTGTTTATTTTGATCAATTATTGTAATTCTAATTTCTCATTAAGTTTTATTCAATTTTTTATTTATTATTTGCTTTTCAATATTTTTAATTTTATTAATTATTATTGATGAGTTTTGCGTCATTGGTTTTTCGTCATTGATTGATTTTTTATTATTGTTTTATTGAAATTGATTTTTATTGTTATTTTTTCCTCAATGTGCCTTTTTTTAGGAGTTCTTTTGTCAGTTCTTCAACGTCTTTTTGTTCTTTCCCTTTAATTTTGTCTTTTTCTAAATCAGGGGAAGTTGAAGTGTTTTCTTTGTCTTCCTTCCTTGCTTCCTCTTCTTTTTTCTTTTTTAAATAGAAAGTGGATGGAACTTGTGTTTTGTCTTTTAGTTCCCGTTCTTCAATTTTATCTTCTTTTTTTTCTTCATGTTCTTCTTTTTCTACTTCTTCTATAATGTCTGCTGCTGTCTCTTCCCCCCCTTTCATAAATTTCTTTGTCTTTTCCACCATCTTGCTGACTTTCTCGTCAACTTCTTCCTTAGACTTTTCCTTGATTTCCGGTTTTTCATGCTCTTCTTTGATTTCAGGCTTGGGTTGTTCTTTTTTCACTTCAACTTCTTCTTTTACTTCTATTTTAGGCTGCGGTTTTTGTTCTTCTATCTCTTCTTTTTTAACTTCAATAGGTTTTTCTTCTTTAAGCTGGGGTTTTTCTTTTGCTATTGGTTCTTCTTTTGGCTGTTCTTTGGGCTTCTCTTCTTTTGTTTCTGGCTTTTCTTCTGATGGTTCTTCTTTGACCTCAACAGCTTTAGTCTCTATATTTGCACCATTCTTTAAGCTCAGCATCGACATTTCTGCCTTGCCCAATAAGTCCTCTATAATTCCTTTATCAAGAATTTCCTGGCTTATTCCCAATACTTTAGCGTCATTAAAGGCTTTCCCAACCAACAAGGGAATATTGTCTTTTGTAACATAGGTTATGTTAAATGCGAGATTAAAGGCTTGTGCTGCAGCAAGGTTTATGTTATTATTGTACTCTTTCTCATCAACATTAAGTATGTCTTTTTGATAGATAACCCCTTCTTCATAAGCAGCAACTAGACCTAAACCCACTTCCATAGGCTTT
>CEPX01044057.1_pt1 | contig 11121 bp, 6 predicted proteins | sample 361361 | NCBI WGS metagenome assembly CEPX01 (sample SAMEA2619974, study PRJEB7988) | marine metagenome | biome: marine biome (ENVO:00000447); feature: mesopelagic zone (ENVO:00000213) & marine oxygen minimum zone (ENVO:01000065); material: "saline water (ENVO:00002010), including plankton...
GGACCTTTCCCTCGCAATAGCTGGGACGGTCCTGTTCCTCTGGTTCGTACCCGTCATTGTCTCCGAGTTCAGAGACGAGGACGCCGGGCGACCCGGCCTGCTTGGCATTGGGATACTGCTGGGCATCTCCGGCGACACCGCCGTCAAGGGTGTGTTCTACACCGTGGACCTCTCGTGGGTGCAATGGCCGTCCGGAGACATCGTGATAATGATCCTGACGCTGGCCCAATGGGGATTGCTGTGGCGGATGTTCGCCAGGGATACAGGGGGAACCGACGATTCGGCGCCATTCCAACCAGGGTTGTTCTTGGCGATCGGTCCGTTGCTGGTAATCGAGTTGATGCTGTTCCAGAACATCGGTCAGCAGACCGTCCTGACGGGCTGGTCTCAGCCAGCGGTCTATGCGCTGATCCTCGTGGCCAACTTGGCCGGCGCGGCAGCAGGACTGGCTTCTACCGTAGTCGACCGGGCCGTCTCGCGGCCGGCGGTCGCGGCGGCTGGAGTGTTGTTGATTCTGGTGACGGTCATTGAGCCCTCCGGTAACATTGCGGCCGTGTCGCTGCTGGCTGGCCAGGTGATCGCGTCTGTCGCCTTCGTCACGACCACTATTCGCGCTGATCAATCGTCAGGCGGCGCAGAGAACGCTGGATCGGCAGCGTGGTTCAGCCTGGGGATGCTCCTGTTCCTCATCCTCATTTTCGCTTATTACGCGAGCTACGATGTCAACCTCCCGATACCGCGAGGGGCGATCTTGCCGATCGCGGCTGGCATAACAACCCTGACCCTGTTGAGACGCAGATTTGCAAATGAACTGATGCCCGTCACGGCCCGAATCCGATGGGCGGCGATGGCGCCAGCCGCGCTCCTCCTGTTGCTTCCAGCGGTGCAGTTCCTGACCTGGGCCGATCCGAAACCGTCCGCCGGCGCCGGCCTGCCCGTTCGCGTCATGTCCTACAACCTCCACCAGGGCTTCGATGTTGACGGCATCCTTGGATTGGAGGCATTGGCCCGAGTAATCGAGAAGCAGAATCCCTCGATTGTCGCCCTTCAGGAGGTCTCAAGGGGGTGGGTGATAGACGGCTCGGTGGACATGTTGGTTTGGATGTCGCAGCGCCTTGAGATGCCATACGCATGGGGTCCAGCGGGAGATTCCGTGTGGGGGAACGCCGTTCTGAGCCGGCTGCCGATCGTCGATTCCAGCAACCACCTGATGCCAAACAACGACGAATTGCTGCTCAATCGGGCATTCTTGGCCGTCACCGTGGACCTGGGCGGCGGCGAGACGCTCGATGTAATCGCGACGCACCTTCACGCGGGAAACGACGACAGCGATCTTCGGGTCCCGCAGGTGGAGGCGATCTCGGAGCACTGGTCCGGCGGCGCCAACACGGTTCTGATGGGAGACTTCAACGCCCACGCCGAGCATCCTGAGATGGTGTCGTTGTTCGATTCAGGCTTCGTCGATGCGTTCGTCGCATCCGGATCGTCGGGCGCCGGCTTTACCTCGGAGTCTGACACCCCGTGGCACCGCATCGACTACATCTTGACATCACCGGACCTCAATGCTCGCGAATTCGAAATCTCGGAAAGTCTGGCGTCCGATCATTTCGCGGTCTCGGCGACGTTGTACAGGTAGCCGGACTCCGCCTGGGACCGATGACATTGCGCAAGACTCTGGTAATCGCCAACCCAAACTCGGGCGCCGGCCGTCTCGGCAAGCGCTGGGACCGCATCCTCGCGCAGATTCGCGAGCACTACGGCCAAGCATTCGATTCGGTGCTGACCACTCGCCAAGGCCACGCCACGGAGCTCAGCCGCGACGGCGCCAGTGCGGGATACGACCTCATCGTCGCGGTGGGTGGAGACGGCACGGCCAACGAGGTGCTGAACGGCTTCGACCTGACGGCGGGTAATCAGGACGGGCCAGCGCTGGGACTGCTCCCTTTCGGCACAGGCAACGACCTGGCGAAGAGCTTGGGCGTTCCCAAGGAGATGCCTCAGGCCATCGAGCTCTTGAGGCCCCGCCCTCCCCGACCGATCGACGTCGGGAAGATCACCGCTTTGGACGACTCGGGCGGCATGGTGACGCGGCACTTCCTCAACGTCGCCGATTTCGGTTCCGGCGGCGCGATCGCCGCGCGAGCCAACAACACAACCAAAGCGTTCGGCGCCAGGCTCACGTACATCTGGTCGATTCTGTCCACGATGGCGACGTTCAAGAATCCGGAGGTCACGTTCAACGTGGACGGCGAGGAAGACCGCGTCGCCGTCGCCAACAACGTCGTGGTCGCCAACGGCAGACACTTCGGCAGCGGACTGACCCCGGCCCCGGACGCACTCATGGACGACGGTGTTTTCGACGTGGTCCTCATGGGCGACTTCGGCCTGGTTGAAGGGGCGCTCAACCTTCCCCGACTGATGAAAGGCACGCACTTGAGCCATCCGAAAGTCCGGTCCTATCGCGGCTCCCGAATCGCCGCCCGCGCGGACCGAAGGGTGCAGATCGAAGCAGACGGAGAGCTTGTCGGTGTGTTGCCTGCAACGTTCGAGATCGTACCCGAAGCACTGATGATCAACGCCTGAGCGCGATTTGGCGCCCCCTCCTACCGTCACGCTGTTCTACGGAGGTCTCCGCGCCCTTCGTTTCTCTCTCAACGCAAACGGGCGGCGCCACGTGAGAGACGCCGCCCGTCAGTCAGAGCCCTGTCGGCTAAGGAACAGCCACGATCGATTCGCAGTCGCCTGCCGCCGAGTCCGTCCCAAACCCGCCGTCCGCGGTGTCCCATCCGCCGCCGCACGTGAGAGTGTCGTTGTTGTTCTCACCGAGCAGCCAATCGTTGTTTGCTCCGCCGTTCAGCGTGTCGTCGCCGGTCTGGCCGTGGAGCGCGTCCGCGCCGTCGTTGCCGCTCAGGTTGTCGTTGCCGGCGCCGCCCCACAGGGTGTCGTCGCCGTCGTTGCCCCTTAGCCTGTCGACGCCGTCGTCGCCGTGGAGGGTGTCGTTGCCGTCGCCGCCGCTCAGGGAGTCGGAGCCGTCGCCGCCGTGGAGCGTGTCCCAGCCCTTGTCGCCGTTCAGGCGATCGTCGTCGGCGCCGCCCCATAGCGTGTCGTTGCCGAACCCGCCCGACAGCACGTCGTCGTCAGATTCGCCGTAGATCACGTCGTCACCGGATTCGCCCGACAGGGTGTCCTGGTCGTCGCCGCCCCACAGAGTGTCGTTGCCCGCGCCGCCCATCACCGTGTCGTCTCCGGTCCCAGCGATGACGGTGTCCTGACCGTCGCCGGCGCAGATCACGTCGTCGCCCGCCCCGGCGTCGATGATGTCGTCGCCGGCCAGACCGAGAATCACGTCCACTCCGGCGGTGCCCACCAAAATGTCGGGACCTGCCGTGCCGATGATCGTCGCCGCCAATCCGTTGCAAGTGGTCGCCGCCGGGGGCATGCCGGGTGTGGTCGGGCCAGCGAGCGCAGGGAATACGAGCAGCCTGGGATGGGTCAGGTTGTTCTGAGAGTCTGTAACCTGCACTCCGTTCGTCATCAGAGACAACTGGAGGAAGTCCACCGTCGCGGCCGGGTCGTTCTCGCGCAGGATGGCCATCGCGCCGGCACATGAGGCGCTGCCATCGAGGTGCCGAACTTCTGACCATAACGGATCGCGCTGAGGTCCGAAGAGACCACACCGCCGCCTGGCGCCAGCAGGTCCAGGAATGGAGCTGAATTCGAGCTCGCCACGACCGTGTCAGTCGTTGGATTGACCGAGCCGACGCTGACCACCGTCGAAATGCACGCCGGGGCGCTCATGCCGTTCTTGTATCCGTCGTTTCCGGACGACGCCACCGTGGCGACTCCTGCGGCTCGAAGAGCATCGACGGAAACCTTCGCCGGCTCGAGGTCGCAAGGCGTCAGGAAGTGTCCGCCGCCGAGGCTCATGTTCGCGGCAGCGACGTCGAATTCAGGGCTCTGGTGTAGCAAATACACCCACTCCAGCCCTTTGATGTAGTTGTGGGGCATCGTGTATATCTCGCCGCTGATCTCGTCGGCGCTGAAGACCTGCACTGCAATGATAGTCGCGCCCGAAGCCGTGCCCCGCCGGGGCTGGCCTGCCAGCCAATTGGTGTTGAGTCCCGCGGCGATCCCCGCGACGTGGGTGCCGTGGTCGCATCCGGACTGGGTGCAGGGCGCTGCGGCTCCTGGACCTACCTGCATGTTTGCGCCGTTCGGGCAGTTGAAATCGGTGAAGCAAGCCTCTGCGACAACCTTGCCCGCCAAGAATGGGTGCGCGCTGTTCACGCCGGTGTCCAGTATCGCCACCGAGAACCCGGCGCCGTTCACGCCGCCCAATGTCTGTGCAAGATCTGCCTGCACCATCGGGACAGTGCCGGTCAGGTGCGCGTACTGGCGCTCCTCGACGACCACCCTGGCCACGTCTTTCGACCGCTTCAGGGCGCCCGCTGCGTCCCCGGAGACCGCGAGTCCGACATAAGGGATCGTCTCGAATTCGGCCGTGACCTCGTACTCGAAGCCGTCAAGATGCCTGATCACGTGTTCGCGAGCATCGTGGATCTTCTTGCGCTGTTCGCTGACCGCGCGCTTGTCTTTGAGCGCGCCCTCCGGCGCGAACCCGACGTTGAGCTCGACCATCACGTACGTCATGTCCCGATTGCCTTTCGCGAACACGTCGCTCGGCGCAGTCGCTCCGATCGCCAAAATTAGAATCGCCGCCAAAGTTCCAACCAATCGACTGAGTTTCATCGTCCTGCCTCCTCAAATGTGATATTCTCACGATATGACGGGCTCAGACGCCTTTCCAGGGCCTTTTGCTGACGGTCAACTGCCCTCCGCCTGACTGTCCCCTGACGTTGCTGAAATGGCACATGTCGGTTCGGCAACTCCAATGGAGCCGAGACACTAGAGGTTCCTGGGCGTCCCCTCAAGAGCGGGGTGGCCACTGCATTCTCCAACCCGCTGCCGCAGCGCTCACAGTGCGTTTGCCGATGGCGAGAAGACACGAAACCAGCACAGCGAGGCGTCGTTTCGACGCACTGGCATCCGTCCCCCGTACCGCACTGGACAGGAACCGGTCGCTGCGCCATGATGTGCCTACAAAGGGCGCCACCGCGTGGAGGCAGTGTCCGAATGCTGTGCGGCCTACGATCTGGGGGATCACTGACCTGGCGCACGAATAGTCGAATCAGGAGACCGCGCAGATGTACCAGCCGAGTAACATTTTCGCTGGTCGAATCCAAGACCTTGCTCTGCTGAAGACTGCTTTCGAGCGAACGCTCTCAGGACACGGGCAGGTGGTCACCGTCTCGGGGGAGCCTGGGATAGGCAAGACGCGGCTGGTCAGGCAGTTGGCAGACGTTGCGCGGGCACAGGACACGGTCGTCCTGTGGGGGCAGTGCCCCGAGGTCCGAGGAGCTCCGGCTTATTGGCCCTGGATTCGGATCATCGGGTCATGCGTCGATGAGATCGGTCCGGCATTAACAGAATCATTGGACCGTCCGACGCTGTCCCACTTGTCTCGACTTATCCCCGAATTGCGAGCGCCCCGTTCATCTGACGAGCCAACCTCGGATCCGGACACTGCACGATTCCAGATGTTCAACTCCGTGGCCACGCTGCTGAAGGGGGCATCCGAGACTCGGCCGCTGTTGATAGTGCTGGATGACCTGCACCAGGCTGACGTTCCTTCTTTGCGCCTGCTCGAGTTCCTGGCGAGAGAAACCGCGGATGCTCGCGTCATGATCCTTGGGACATTCAGGAACGTCGAAGTCTCGGGCGATCATCCATTCAGGGATGTTCTGGGTGAATTCGCGCGACTCGAGTCCTCTCAACGGCTTCATCTTGAGGGACTTGAACTTGAGGAGGTCGGTGACTTCGTTGGGCAGGCTATGGAAGATAAGCGCTGGGCTGAACATGTGTCGGCGCTCCACCGCCGTTCCGAGGGAAATCCGCTTTACCTGATCGAAATGCTGCGTGTGCTTGAAACCGAGCGCATGGGAGAAAACGCTCTCAGAATCGATCAGGAAATCCCTGAGACCATTCGAGATTTGATTAGGAGGCGCCTCAATCGGCTCTCCGCGAGTTGTAATGAGGCGCTCAGCCGGGCATCCGTGCTAGGCCGAGATTTTCACGTGGCCCATTTGGGACGACTTCTGAATGAACTGCCAACCGAGGAGCTTCTCGACGCTCTTGACGAGGCGCTGATGGCGGGGATCATCGAAGACAACGCTCCCCCGCCAGGCCGGTATCGCTTCACCCACATACTGATCAGGGACACCCTAGAGGACGAGCTTTCTCCGATCCAACAAGCCAGGCTGCATGCCCACGCGGGAGCTGTGCTCGAAGCGCTCTATGAAACAGACCTCAGAGGCCATGCAAGCGAGCTAGCGTACCATTTTGCAATGGCGTCCCCGGTCACCGACTCGGAGAAAAGCGTCCGCTACTCCTTGCTGGCGGGCGAAATTGCCCTCGAATCTTACGCTTGGGAAGATGCGCTGAGCCACTTTCAAAAGGGGTTGGGATCTGTAGATCAGATTGGCGATGACTTGAAGCCCGCCTTGCTGTTCGGAACGGCCAAAGCACAGACAGCCCTGGCGTCGTTTGAAGAGGCTTGGGACAACCTGCTGTCAGCCCTGGACATCTATGTCGATATGGGTGACGCGGACAATGCTGTCGCGGTCGCGGAATATCCGGTCCCTTATGTCGGAGGCCTACAGGGCATTGCCATCCGCCTTGAAAAAGCGCTGAGCTTGGTCCCTCAAGGCTCCATCGCCGCCGGCAGGCTTCTCTCCAGGTACGGCAGGTTGCTGAACCTGGTCGAATCTGACTACGAGGGAGCTGTGGCGGCATTCGATTTGGCCCTCGACGTCGCGAGACGAGAAGAGGATGAGGAACTGGAGCAACACGTGCTGATGGACGCGGCCGATGTGGACCTGCATGAGTTGCGCTGGACCGATCTGCTGACCAAGTGCCTCAGGGCGATGGAGCTGAGGCGGCCACAGCGAGACCCGTCAGCTCGGTTTGAGCCCCTGTTTCTAGCCGGCCAGGCACTCACGGCGATGGGAAGGCCGAAAGAGGCGGAACCACACGCAACTGCTGCTTTCGAACTCGCACGGACGTTGAACAACGGCGAGTTGCTGACCAGGGCATCTTACAGCGCGGAAAAACTCCATCACTACCTGGGAGATTGGGATTCGGCGACAAACCGTGTCGAACAAGGTTTGTCAGCAGTCCCTTCAAATCAACAACTTATCGCTCTGCGAGCCTTGCTCGCCTATGAGACCGGCAGGTTCGATGAGGGAAGGGTCTTCATTGAACGTCTATTCGATGTGGTGCGGGGTCCGAAGCTTCCAGGCAGCCTGAGCGATGTTTCCGTCGCCGTGATCCTTCCCCATCTGTCGCGGGTAACTGAAAATGAAGAATGGCTGGATATCGCCGAAAAAGCTGCGACGTCCGTAATCGGCAGCCCGCATGCAACACTTCTCTACAAAGTCAGCGCGCGCACGGGTTTGGGATTCATCGCTGCTTCAAGAAAGGACGCCCGTTTGGCCGAGGAGCAATACGCTCATCTGGCGCCTCACCGAAAAATGGTGTTCCCGTTCACCTTGGTTGAAAGGGTATTGGGGTTGATCGCAACGGCTATGGGAGACTCTGAGCGAGCCGTCGCACACTTCCTAGAGGCGGAAGAGTTCCTCGCAGGAGCGGGCTATGGTCCGGAATTGGCTTGGACCTATCATGACCACGTTCAGAGTATTTACGAACTCAACGCTGGCGCCTCTGTCGGCGAGGTTGAACGACTGGCCGGAGAAGGTCTGTCGATAACCAGGGCTCTTGGCATGGGTCCGCTGGCAAAGCGTCTGGAATCGCTGCAAGCCCTTCTGGCGCCGGGGCCAAGTCATAGATCTGCGTTCCCCGGCGGGCTCACGGAACGCGAGGTCGAGATTCTCAGGTTGCTGGCCGAGGGCAGGACCAACAGGCAGATCGGGCGCCAACTCGTCATCAGCGTCAACACGGTCCAGCGCCACGTGAGCAACATCCTCGCCAAAACTGACTCCGCCAACCGGACCGAGTCCGTAAGATACGCGATCCGAAACGGTCTCGTCTGACCTCCGCCTGTCTCTGACCGGTCCGCGCGATAGGTCGGGATGACTGATTCCTGCTATGTGAGAGCGGTTCATCCCAGTCTGGTCCCGACGTTGAAGATGACTGGTCTCAGCGATGAATCTGACACACATCCCCGCTATTCTCCTTCCAGACAGTCGACATGGGTTCAGCAATTGGAAGGAGAAATATAATGCCAGAGATCGTGTTTGTACCGGGAGCAACCGGAACCACCGGCATGGAGGTCGTGAGGCAGCTCGTCGAAAAGAGAGTTGCGGTCAGGGCGGGCGTTCACTCTGAGGTCAATGCAGACAAAGTTCGAAAGCTGGGCGCCGATCCGGTCGCTCTAGACCTCACCGACGTCCGCGGCATCAGCGCTGCCCTGGATGGAGTGCGCAAAGCATACTCGTTGAGCCCGTTTTTCCCAAACCTTGCCGAACTCGGCGTCAATTTCGTCGAAGCCGCCAAGACGGCTGGGGTCCAACACGTCGTCCGGGGATCGGCGATCGGCGCGGACACGCCTGACCCAATCACCTTGGGAAAGTGGCACCGAGCAGCCGAGGAAGCCCTCGAGGATTCCGGGATTTCCTACACCATAATCCGGCCCAATGTGTTCATGCAAAACTACTTCAACCTTTACGGTGAAACGATAAGAGGCCAGGACGCGTTCTACCTCCCTCAAGGCGACGGCAGAATCTCGATGGTTGACGTTCGTGACGTAGCCGCCGTGATCGTGGCCGCGCTGACAGAGGACGGTCATGAAGGCAAGGCCTATGAGGTCACGGGCCCAGAGGCGCTCTCGAACGACGAGGTCGCCGAAGTCCTCTCCAAAGTCACGGGCCGCTCCATCAGTTACGTGGACGCTCCGGAAGACGCCGCTCGTCAGGGAATGAAGGACGCTGGCTTCCCCGGGTCTTTGGTTGAGCCTCTGCTCGAGCTCTCAGGCGTCATAAAAGCGGGTTTTGTGTCGGCCGTGTCGCAAACGGTCGCCGAGGTCGCCGGAAGACCTCCAATCTCCTTCGAACAGTTCGCAAACGATCACCGTAATCAGTTCCAGTAATGCGGTGAAAAATCATTCGGGGACCGAGACGGGTGACGCCGTCGAACGAGCCGTTTTCGTCAGGAGCGACGTTGCGAATGGCGCGGATCGTTGAAGCTGTCAACGCATCGCCACGTCGTAGGTCGTTTGGACATCGCCAAACCTGACCACATTTGGCTGGCGGAGACCCGTCGCATTCGTGCGGTCCTCGTCACCCGTAGACGAACTCAGGGCCGTCGAGGTCGATCGCGGGTATCTCGTCTTTTTCGCCCCAGTAATCTTGGGTGTGCTGCCACTCTCGTTTGTCGCCGCGCTTGGGCAGGAGGGGCATGGCGCGCATGAGGTAGCCGGGGTTGAAATTCTCCGGATCGATCCACGACAGGAGCTCCATACCCTCGTCTTCCGGCCGCAACTCGACGTTGACCCGCTTCGAGCCTGTTTCCTCCATGTGCGCCAGCAGACGACATACGAAGTCGGCCAGGAGGTCGGCTCGCAGAGTCCAGCTTGCACGGAAATAGCCGAACACCCAGAGCATGTTCGGCACGCCGGTGAACATCATGCCGCGATATGTCACGGTGTCGGAGAAGACGAGGGGCTTGCCGTCGATCTCGAATTCGATGTCCCCGAGCACGCTCATGTTGAAACCGGTGGCGGTGACGATGATGTCGGCTTGAAGCTCGTCTCCGGACTTCAGTAGGATGCCTTGAGCCGTGAACCTGTCGATCTCGTTTGTGACGACGGACGCCTTTCCAGAGCTGATGCCCTTGAAGAGGTCGCCGTCCGGGACGAAGGCGATGCGCTGGCGCCACGGCCGGTATGTGGGCGTGAAATGGCTCTCCATGTCGAAATCGGGGGCAAGGAGGGGACGTACGCCGTCAAGCAGTTCCTGCTTCACTTCCTCCGGTTCCTCGAACGAGCGCTTCGTGAAGATGGCCTGGTCGTGCAAGATCTTTCGGCGCACGATCTCGTGAATCCACTCTTCGTCGATATCGAGCTCGCGAAGCGTTTCGGCAAGTTCGTCGCGGTTGCGGCCGGGTCTGAAAAACGTCGGCGAGCGCTGCAGTACGGTGACGTGTTCGCAGTCCCCCGCGATCGCGGGTACGAGTGTTGCGGTGGTCGCGCCGGAGCCGATTACAACGACGTTTTTGCCAGCGTAATCGAGGTTCTCTGGCCATGTCTGCGGGTGCACGATCTTGCCCTGGTAGTCGTCCATCCCTGGCCATTCCGGAGTGTAGCCTTCCGAGTGTCGGTAGTAGCCCTGACACATCCAAAGGAAGTTGGCGGTGAAGCGTTTGGGTTCGCCCGTGTCAGTGCGCGTCGCGTCTATGGTCCAACGATTCTCCTCACTGGACCAACGCGCTGACGTGATCTTGTGGTTGTAGCGAATGTACTGGTCGAGGTCGTTCTCCTCGATCACTTCGCCCATGTACTCGAGGATCTCTGCCGCGGTTGCGATCGGCGCTCCCCGCCACGGCTTGAAGCGATAGCCGAACGTGTGCAGGTCGCTGTCGGAGCGGATGCCGGGATAACGGTGCATCCACCATGTGCCGCCGAAGCTGTCGAACCCCTCCAACACAACGAACTTCGTGCCTGGACGTTGCTTGGTCAGGTGGTAAGCCCCGCCCACCCCGGAAATGCCGGCCCCGACTATGAGAACGTCGAACTCCTCGGTGGTTGTCGGTTCTGCCTTGGGCGCTGTTTCTGATATTGTCATCGCTCGTAATCCTCGTCCGTTCCACGTCTTCATCCGCTCGATAATGGCTGGTCATGAACAGCGGCATGCTCGCCGATGACCAACTCGCCTCGAATCGACATGCCTGTCGTTTAGCTCGCAGGTTATGCTACCCGCTCGTTCCCGATATCGCAATCACGAGTTTACAGATCTTCACGTTTGGTCGAGATGCAGCGCCAACAGGATCCATCCCGCGCCTCTGACGTGTAGACCGTCAGCGAAAGTGGGACACATTTGGGCCTGAGAA